>Ga0325410_1007765_pt1 | contig 11699 bp, 5 predicted proteins | sample PopdelMetagenome_16_FD_206182 | JGI IMG/M metagenome (GOLD analysis project Ga0325410, IMG submission 206182) | Populus deltoides microbial communities from Bellville, Georgia, United States - Xylem-PdIQD-R3 | ecosystem: Host-associated > Plants > Phyllosphere > Stem > Wood/Secondary xylem... | reverse complement strand
GTGAATTCAGTGACGCCGTCAATTCCATACGTCCGCTGTCACTCAGTTTTCATTAACGATTTCAATGTCTACAGAGACTCAGTTTTCGCTGACAATTTATGAATCAGCTATGACTTGGCATTTTTGACAATTGCATGCGTCAGCCATAACTCTAGTTTTGCTATCAATTGGATGCGTCATTCGTGAATTCAGTGATGCTGTGGATTCCATATGTCGGTTGTCACTCAGTATTCATTGCCGATTTCAAGTTCTACAGGGACTTTGTTTTCGCTAACGATTTGCGGATCAGCATTGGCATAGCATTTTTGACAATTCCATGACTCTATTTTTGCTATCCATTTGATGCGTCGGTCGTGAATTCAGTGACGCTGTCGATTCCATATGGCAGCTGTCACTCAGTATTCGTTGACGATTTCAAGTTTAACAAGGATTCTATTTTCGATGACGATTTATGGATCACCAGTGACATAGCGTTTTTTACAATTCCATGCGTCAACCATGACTCTAGTTTTGCTATCGATTTGATTCGTTGATCGTCAATTCCTTTACAGTGTCGATTCTATACGTCCGCTGTCACTCAGTTTTCATTGATGATTTCAATGTCTACAGAGACTCAGTTTTCGCTGGCGATTTATGAATCAGCTATGACATGGCATTTTTGACAATTGCATGCGTCAGCCATAACTCTAGTTTTGCTATCAATTGGATACGTCGTTCGTGAATTCAGTGATGCTGTGGATTCGATATGTCGGTTGTCACTCAGTATTCATTGTCGATTTCAAGTTCTACAGGGACTTTGTTTTCGCTAACGATTTGCGGATCAGCATTGGCATAGCGTTTTTGACAATTCCATGCGTCTGCCATGACTCTATTTTTGCTATCCATTTGATGCGTCGGTCGTGAATTTAGTGACGCTGTCGATTCCATATGGCAGCTGTCACTCAGTATTCGTTGATGATTTCAAGTTTAACAAGGATTCTATTTTCGATGACGATTTATGGATCACCAGTGACATAGCGTTTTTTACAATTCCATGCGTCAACCATGACTCTAGTTTTGCTATCGATTTGATTCGTCGATCGTCAATTCCTTTACAGTGTCGATTCCATACGTCCGCTGTCACTCAGTTTTCATTAATGATTTCAATGTCTATAGAGACTCAGTTTTCACTGGCGATTTATGAATCAGCTATGACATGGCTTTTTTGACAATTGCATGCGTCAGCCATAACTCTAGTTTTGCTATCAATTGGATGCGTCATTCGTGAATTCAGTGATGCTGTGGATTCCATATGTCGGTTGTCACTCAGTATTCATTGCCGATTTCAAGTTCTACAGGGACTTTGTTTTCGCTAACGATTTGCGGATCAGCATTGGCATAGCATTTTTGACAATTCCATGACTCTATTTTTGCTATCCATTTGATGCGTCGGTCGTGAATTCAGTGACGCTGTCGATTCCATATGGCAGCTGTCACTCAGTATTCGTTGACGATTTCAAGTTTAACAAGGATTCTATTTTCGATGACGATTTATGGATCACCAGTGACATAGCGTTTTTTACAATTCCATGCGTCAACCATGACTCTAGTTTTGCTATCGATTTGATTCGTTGATCGTCAATTCCTTTACAGTGTCGATTCTATACGTCCGCTGTCACTCAGTTTTCATTGATGATTTCAATGTCTACAGAGACTCAGTTTTCGCTGGCGATTTATGAATCAGCTATGACATGGCATTTTTGACAATTGCATGCGTCAGCCATAACTCTAGTTTTGCTATCAATTGGATACGTCGTTCGTGAATTCAGTGATGCTGTGGATTCGATATGTCGGTTGTCACTCAGTATTCATTGTCGATTTCAAGTTCTACAGGGACTTTGTTTTCGCTAACGATTTGCGGATCAGCATTGGCATAGCGTTTTTGACAATTCCATGCGTCTGCCATGACTCTATTTTTGCTATCCATTTGATGCGTCGGTCGTGAATTTAGTGACGCTGTCGATTCCATATGGCAGCTGTCACTCAGTATTCGTTGATGATTTCAAGTTTAACAAGGATTCTATTTTCGATGACGATTTATGGATCACCAGTGACATAGCGTTTTTTACAATTCCATGCGTCAACCATGACTCTAGTTTTGCTATCGATTTGATTCGTCGATCGTCAATTCCTTTACAGTGTCGATTCCATACGTCCGCTGTCACTCAGTTTTCATTAATGATTTCAATGTCTATAGAGACTCAGTTTTCACTGGCGATTTATGAATCAGCTATGACATGGCTTTTTTGACAATTGCATGCGTCAGCCATAACTCTAGTTTTGCTATCAATTGGATACGTCATTTTTGAATTCAGTGACGCTGTCGATTCCATACGTCGGCTATCACTCAGTATTCATTGACACTTTCAAGTTTTACATGGACTTTGTTTTCGATGATGATTTATAGATCTATAATGAGATAGAAATTTTGACAATTCCATGCGTCAGCCATAACTCCATTTTTTATTTCAATTTGATGCGTTGGTCGTGAATTCATTGACGGTGTCGATTTGATACGTCAGCTGTCAGTGAGTATTCATTAACGATTTCAAGTTTTACAGGGACTTTGTTTTTGCTGATGATTTATAGATCAACAGTGACATAGCGTTATTGGCAATTCCATGCATCATCCATGACTCTATTTTTGCTATCGATTTGATGTGTCTGTCGTGAATTCAGTGACGGTGTCGATTCCATACTTTAGCTGTCACTCAATATTCATTGACGATTTCAACTTCAACAGGGACTTTGTTTTCGCTGATGATTTATGGATAAGTAGTGACATAACGTTTTTGACAATTCCATGTGTTAGCCATGACTCTATTTTTGCTATCAATTTGATGCGTTGGAAGTGAATTCATTCACCCTGTCGATTACATACGTCGGCTGTCACTCAGTATTTATTGACAATTTGAAGGTGTACAATTACTCTGTTTTCACTCACGAACTATGGATCAACAATGAGATAACATTTTTGACAATTCCATGCGTCAGCAATGACTCTATTTTTGCTATAGATTTGATGCGTCGGTCGTCAATTCATTGACGATGTCAATTCGATATGTCAGCTGTCACTCAGTATTCATCGATGATTTCAAGTTCAACAGGGACTCTGTTTTCGCTAACGATTTATGGATAAGCAGTGACATAGCATTTGACAATTCCATGTGTTAGCCATGACTCTATTTTTGCTATCAATTTGATGCGTCGATAGTGAATTCATTGACGCGGTCGATTACATATGTCGGCTATCACTCAGTATTCATTGACGATTTCAAGGTCTATACTTACTCTGTTTTCGCCGCCGATTTGTGGATCAGATGTGACATAGCATTTTTGACAATTCCATACGTCAGCCATGACTCTATTTTTGCTATCGATTTGATGTGTTGGTCGTGAATTCATTGATGTTGTCGATTACATAGTTCGGTTGTCATTCAGTATTCATTGACGAGTTCAAGGTCTACAGTTACTGTGTTTTCACCTGTGATTTATGGATCAGCATTGACATATCTTTTTTTACAATTCCATGCGTCATCCATGACTCTATTTTTGCTATCGATTTGATGCGTCTGTCATGAATTCAGTGACGGTGTCGATTCCATATGTCAGTTGTCACTCAGTATTCATTGACGATTTCAACTTCAACAGGGACTCTATTTTTTATGACGATTTATGGATCAGCAGTGACATAGCGTTTTTGACAATTCCATGTATCAGCCATAACTCTATTTTTGCTATCGATTTGATGCGTCCGTCATCAATTCATTTACGCTATCGATTCCATACGTCCGCTATCATTCAATTTTCAGTGATGATTTCTATGTCTACATAGACTCAGTTTTCACTGACAATATATGGATCAACAATGACATAGCGTTTTTAACAATTCCATGCGTCAGCCAAGACTCTATTTTTGCTATCGATTTGATGTGTCGGTCATGAATTCATTGATGTTTTCGATTACATAGTTCGGCTGTCATTTAGTATTCATTGACGAGTTCAAGGTCTACAGTTACTTTCTTTTCGCCTACGATTTATGGATCAGCCATGACATAACATATTTGACAATTCCATAAGTTAGCCACGACTCTATTTTTGCTATCGATTTGATGTGTCGTTCTTGAATTCAGTGACGCTGTTGATTTTATACGTCAGCTGTCACTCAGTATTCATTGAGGATTTCAACTTCAACAGGGACTCTATTTTTGCTGATGATTTAAGGATCAGTAGTGACATAGCGTTTTTGACATTTCTATGTGTCAACCATAACTCTATTTTTGCTATCGATTTGATGCGTCAGTCGTCAATTCATTTACATTGTTGATTCCATACATCTGTTGTCACTCAGTTTTCAGTGACGATTTCAATGTCTACAAAGACTCAGTTTTCGTAGACAATTTATGGATCAGTAGTGACATGGCGTTTTTGACAATTTCATGCGTCAATCAAGACTCTATTTTTGCTATCGATTTGATGGGTCAGTTGTGAATTCATTTACGCTGTCGATTACATACGTCGGCTGTCACTCAGTATTCATTGACGAGTTCAATGTCTATAGAGACAGTTTTCACTGACGATTTATGGATCAACTGTGACATAGTTCAAGGTCTACAGTTACTGTGTTTTCACCTGCGATTTATGGATCAGCCGTGACATAACATTTTTGACAATTTCGTGTATCAGCCATAACTCTATTTTTGATATCGATTCGATGTGTTGGTCGAGAATTCATTGACGCTGTCGATTCCATACGTCAGCTGTCACTCAGTATTTATTAATGATATCAAGTTCAACAAGAAATCTATTTTTGCTGATGATTTATGGATCAGCAGTGATATAGCATTTTTTGAAAATTCCATGTGTCAGTCATTACTCTAATTTTGCTATCGGTTTGATACGTCGGTAGAGAGTTCAGCGACGCTGTCTATGTCACCATGACTCTATTTTTGCTATCAATTTGATGTGTTGGTCGTGAATTCATTAACGGTGTTGATTACATACGTCGGCTGTCACTTAGTATTCATTGACGATTTAAAGGTGTACAATTACTCTGTTTTCGCCGGCGATTTATGGATCAGCCGTGACATAGCATTTTTGACAATTCCATGTGTCAGCCATGACTCTATTTTTGCTATCAATTTTATGCGTTGGTTGTGAATTCATTGACGCTGTCGATTACAAACATCAGCTGTCACTCAGTATTCATTGACGATTTCAAGGTCTATAGTTACTTTGTTTCACCAGCGATTTATGGATCAGATGTGACAGCGTTTTTGACAATTCCATGCATCAGTCATGACTCTATTTTTGTTATCAATTTGATACATCGATCGTGAATTCATTGATGCTGTCGATTACATACGTCGTCTGTCACTTAGTATTCATTGACGATTTCAAGGTCTATAGTTACTCTGTTTTCGCCGGCGATTTATGGATCAGATGTGATATAGTGTTTTTGACAATTCCCAAAGTTAGCCATGACTATGTCTTTGCTATAGATTTGATGTGTTGGTTGTGAATTCATTAACGTTATCGATTACATACATCGGCTGTCACTCAGTATTCATTGATGATTTCAAGGTCTGCAGTTACTCTGTTTTTCCTGACGATTTATGTATCAGGAGTAACATAGCGTTTTTGACAATTCCATGCATCAACCATGACTCTATTTTGTCTATTGATTTGATGCGTCGTTTATGAATTCAGTGACGCTGTCAATTCCATACGTCGGCTGTCACTCAGTATTCATTGACGATTTCAAGGTCTATACTTACTCTATTTTCGCCGCTGATTTGTGGATCAGATGTGACATAGCGTTTTTGACAATTCCATGCGTCAACCATGACTCTATTTTTGCTATCGATTTGATGCATCGGTGGTGAATTCATTGATTATGTCGATTCCATACATCAGCTGTCACTCAATATTCATTGACGATTTCAAGTTCAATAGGGACCCTGTTTTTGCTGACGATTTATGGATCAGCAGTGACATTGTTTGTTTGACAATTCTATGTGTCAACCATAACTCTATTTTTGCTATCGATTTGATGCGTTGGTAGTGAATTCATTGACGCTGTCAATTCCATATGTTAGTTGTCACACAGTATTCATTGACGATTTAAAGGTCTATAGGGACTGTGTTTTCGCTTATGATTTATGGATCAGCAATCACATAGCATTTTTGACAATTCCATGCGTCATCCATGATGACACGGCCAAAAGATTGATGTCTTCTCCCAAGTGCAGGAGTGTCGAAGTAATAAATAACCCAGCAAGACCGGGGTCTAACCATAAGGAGGTTAACTATATAAATTATAAATAACAACAACAATAACAATAATAATAAGTTAAAGAGAACTTTGAGATGTGATATTGATGTAAGGATTAAACAAGGATAAAATAATTGTCAAGGTTAGAGGAGCCACTAATGGTATTTCAAACTAGTATAAACTCTTTTTATTACTCAACTGGAAACCACACACAAAGATGGTTCCAATCAGATTATAAATTGTTAACATGATTACATTAGTTATCTTATTCGAATAATGCTAATACTTGTAAATGTTGTTAGGCATTCATGATTATAACTTATGTTAACAACAAATCAAGTTCCTTTCATAGCACAGGTGTTGGTTATACCATACGGTTGGGCTATGAAAGTGTCAAGTATTTGTTGTACCAAGGGTTATACAACATAAATCTAGATTAACCATTTAACATGCAAAGTATTAAAAGTGAACAAGATAACAAATATAAAACATGTTAGTATTACACATTAAGGTCCATGTTGAGTTTATATTATACTTATTCTTACACCATTAGTGTAACCTTTTCACCTTGACATGATAAACTTAGCTAAATATAATGAAAAAGAGAAACATAAATAAACAAGGAAAGGAAACGAAAAGCACAAGCAAGAGATTAATGTAAGCAAAACTTAAGCATTACAAAATATAAAGAGAGAGAAAGAGCATGATCTTGATCTGAAAACCAAGATGCCTAAATACATGGCAAATGCCTCCTTTTATATGCTAAAATTTGGAACTATTGATTTGTTGACTAATTGTTGAGTGAGTGGCCACATCTTGACTTGATGACAATCTTTATCTTCTTGTCTGTCAAAAAAATCATTAATACCGTCATAATTTGAACAGACTTAACTCATGAAAGTTCTAGGAAATTGTCTCAGCTTTCTAGGAAAATAAGTTGAGGTTATTTGGACTTCTAGAACTCGAAATATGGGCTGAATACTGAACAGTATCTGGGCTATAGGATAGATTCAGACTTCTCCGTTGTTGCTACAATTTGGACTTGAAACGGCCTTTTTAAATCTTAGACTCCGCATGAAAGTTTTAGGCCTATGTCTTAGCTTTCTATCCATATAATGTAGACCTAAATCCAAGATATACAGCTCCAGATATGACCCGATAACCGAACAGTGTTCCAATTTGGACTGAACCAACATCTCTTTTCTAAGTTTGGCCCTCTCTTTGTCCTTTCAATTTCCGTACTTAAACTCATCAATCAATTCTTTCATTTATGTGATAGGCCTACATTTAAGATGAATATTTACCATAAATTAAAGGTATCTTATGGTATCAGTCTTGTTATTATAAAACATGCTTTAGTTAAGGAGTTATTAATACTTCAAGTGCAAAATGATGATATAAAACCTTGATAAAAATGCACTTTTAAGTACTAATCACACCCCCCAACCAGGTTATTACTAGTCCCTAGTAATCAAAGAGTTAAAATAGAAAAACAATTAGCAAATTCTACAAAGCAAGGCATTCATCATTCAACTTCCATTAATCTATCTAGATAAACAAACTCTCATTAAATTTATATATCTGCTCAATACCTCTTAAACAAAATATTAATAAACCTTCCTTCTTATGTGCTTAATGTATGAAAACATAGATGATAGGGCTTTTATTGGAAGAAAACAATATTCTGTTCTAATCTTTAAGGTTAACTTCCTTGGGTTGAGATTATTATCTTTTTTTTCTTTTTTTCTTTTTTCTTTTTTAAATATATATACATATAACTTAAACACACAATGAATCTTTAACCCATGTAATGAGCTTTCGACTAATGACTCCCAAACCAGTTGGTCTTAGGGTATTAGGTGTTGAGAAACCCCTATGAGTTTAATAACTCAGATTGCAGATACTGATACGTAGATAGTGCAATGTTTGATTCCCTTAATCTTTTCTCCTTAACCCATGTAACAAGCTTTGGGCCAATAGCTCCCAAGTCAGTTGATTTTAGGGTATTAGGTGTTAAAACACCCCTTCAAGCTTAATTGCTTAGGTTAGGGAGGCTACGAAACCAAACTTATCTATGTTTTTATTATCATCAATATTATCGATTTCTTGTTTTTTTTTTTGGCAAATTTTATACTATCCCTTTTTCCCTTAGTTGTTACCTTTAACAAAAGAACATAACTAATGTAATAATCCAATGTGCAACCCACAATCATATGTTAGAGTATGTGTGTATGAAAATGAAGGTTTAAGAATACTTGTTAAATGAGTATATGAGCAGAATCAAGTAATAACAATGCGAGAGTTTGTAAATCTGAATATTTCAAGAAGTATTCTGATAGGCCTTGATAAGACTATTTACTAAGATGCATCTCAAGAGTCAATAAAATTCCTCCTTACTCTACCATCCTAATAACAGTTTTGTCAAATGGTTTTAATAATAGCAAAAACAGTTAGTAAGTTAGTTTTTTTTTTTAATGTCAACTACTACCCTCTCCCCCCAACCAGAACGAGACATTGTCTTCAATGTCATAAGGTAGAAAGATAGAGTATAGAAGACATCACCTGAAACAATAAACACTGACAAACCTGAAACACACTTAAACAAATATAAGAAATAACAAAACAAAATAATATGCTATTAATAAAACCAAAAGACACAAGGATTAACAAACAAAGGCTCAAATCCAATCTAAGCTTTTTACGACTTTTCTTAGTTGACCAATTTATGCGACTCATGGAATGATCAATTACAGGGATGAAAGTTTGTAGTTGGTCAATCAATTGTTTCGTAGTAGCAGCAGAGATTATGATTTGTCATGCTGAAGATGTTAGAAATTCCTGTTCCACAGCTTGATCAAGAAAAGACAACAAATTATCATAAAAACCATTAACATTTAACAGACCTATGGGTTTATGCTGAATGTGCAGTTGGGCCCAAGAGGAAATATGAAAGATCTCTTCCAATGTGCCCAGACCACCTGGTAAAGCAATGAAGGCATCAGCATGATTAAAAATTGCATTCAATCGATCAGACATTGTGGAGACCTATAGTTTCTCTCCAATTGTTTTTCCAATGATGTCCCCTTTTGCTCAAGCTTTGGGGACGACCCCTAAAACTTGACTGCCTCCTAAAAATACAACTATTGACACCCCCCATTAACCCAAGGCTGCCTCCACCATACACTAAATGAATCTTTCTCTCAGCTAGTACTTGACCAAGATGATTTGCTGATTCTAAAAACTCTTTTTCTTTCCCAGAACTGCATCCACCGAAAACACAAATATTTCTTATGTGATGACTTGCGGAACCTACCATTTCTACACACTTCTATATTTGTTGAGTGTATGGGTTGAGTACAAATGAAGGGAAGGAAGAGAAGATTTTATAGATGAGAAATTGAAAATGCAATCAAACCACCTATATGTAGGTTAGCTGGAGTCTCTCTCTCCCCCCCTCTCTCTCTCTCTCTATTTATTTATTTTGAAAAAGCATGTGTATGTATAGGTAGTTGTGATTGTGGCTCATATCTTCTCTTGATTTTATGTCTAAGAACGGCTTAAACGTCCTCTATGGGTCGGGGATAGGCTTCCCATTCAGTTTTCTTAAAAACTGGCAAACAAGGTTTTTTATAATCAGATTCCCAAGACTAAGTCGATCATGTTCTTTATGGAATTATGGTCATAAATCATAAATTGCACGATGCACATCTCCACTAGGATGCATCTCAAGGATCAATAGAAGATTATCTAAAGATTCCTTATGTTTTGAAATAAATCCTGACTTTTGATAATTTTCACAAACTTTACAGAACACATGTGTGTCTTTGAACATGGTAGGCCAATAAAATCTACATTGTAAGATTTTTGCAGTCGTCTTTTTTGACGAGAAATGACTCCCACATGCCTCAGAATGATGAAGTTTAATGACACTACTTACCTCATTGTTAGGAATGCATCTTTGGAATATTTGATCAGGATAATATTTGAATAAGTAAAGGTCATCCTAAAAAAAATTTTGCACGTCGTTCAAAAACTTTCTTTTATCTTCGGTACTCTAGTAAGCTAGCAAAAATCTTGAAGCAAGAAAATTGATATTTTTAGCAAACCAAGGCATTAAACTAAGAGAAAGTAAGGATTCGTTAGGAAAGTAATCATCGATTGGTGTCATGTCGGATGTCGAATCTGTTGTCACTCTTGACAAAAGATCCGCATCAACATTTTTGGTGCCTTTTTCATCCGTGATTTCTTCCTGAGAATAAATCATTTGCAAATCTTCAGATTCATCCAACTTAATTTTACTCAAAGTAGATTCAAGTTGATCATAAACTAATTTTTCAGTAAAATCCACTTCCTGTAAATCATTATCATCTCTAGGTTGCTTGCAAATGTTGAAAATATTCATCTCCAATGTCATGTTTCCAAAAGATAGCTTCATGAGTCCATTCCTATAATTAATCAATGCATTAGAAATTGCAAGAAACGGACGTCCTAAAATAACAGGAAATGAATTACATGCTTCAACAGGTTGTGTGTCCAAGACAATAAAATCCATAGGATAAATGAATTTATCAACTTGTACTAACACATCTTCAACTATTCCTCTAGGCACTTTTACAGATCTATCGGCAAGTAAAAGAGTTACAAAAGTTGGTTTTAACTCACCTAGATTGAGACTTTGAAAAACTGAATATGGAAGTAAATTCACACTAGCTCTAAGATCAAGTAAAGCTTTTTCAATTTTATGTTCTCCAATAATCCAATAAAGCATGAAATTATAGGACAATCAGGGTCTTTATATTTCAAAGCATTATTGTTCTGAAGAATGACACTTACTTGTACAAGTTGGCAATTAACTTAATTTTAGATTTGTCAACCTCAATTCCTTTTGATGAAACAATGTGACCAAGTACAATGCCGTTTGTTACCATAAAATGACATTTTTCCCAATTGAGCATAAGATTCTTCTCTTCACACCTGCTCAAAACCTTTTCTAAGTCAGTCAAACAATCATCAAATGAATCGCCAAAAACAGAAAAATCATCCATAAAAATTTCTAGAAAACGTTCAACCATATCACTGAATATGCTAAGCATGCATCTTTGAAACGTGGCTGGTGCATTACATAAACCAAAATGCATCCTTCGATATGCAAAAGTATCAAATGGACATGTGAAAGTAGCCTTCTCTTGATCTTCCAATGCAATTTCAATTTGATTATAGAATAGCCATCTAGGAAAGAATAAAATTCATGACCTGCAACTCTTTCTAGGATTTGATCCATGAAAGGTAAAGGGAAATGATCTTTTCTAGTCATTGAATTAAGTTTTCTATAGTCAATGCACATCTGCCAACTAGTAATGGTTCTAGTTGGAATTAACTCATTTTT
>Ga0325410_1007763_pt1 | contig 11700 bp, 7 predicted proteins | sample PopdelMetagenome_16_FD_206182 | JGI IMG/M metagenome (GOLD analysis project Ga0325410, IMG submission 206182) | Populus deltoides microbial communities from Bellville, Georgia, United States - Xylem-PdIQD-R3 | ecosystem: Host-associated > Plants > Phyllosphere > Stem > Wood/Secondary xylem... | reverse complement strand
ATCTTGTCCTTTTCTTATTTTACCAACTGACTAAAAAATAAAAAAATAGACACAAAATATTCTCTCGTTTTTTTTCCTTTTTTCCAACTGAACAACAGATTTTCACGCCCACTGTAAAATTGACTCCTACTGGACACCAGATTCTTACCGTAATATTGAAAAAGGCTCATCCACTTGCATTTTTATTTATTTATTTATTATTATTATTATTATTTGCAGTTATACAGTTGCAATGATTATAGTTTTTAAACCCCTCGGTTTAATTAGGACAAATCCTAAGTTATTGATTAGATAAGTTAATTATAATTAATTTAAGTTAATTTATTTTTTTTATTTTATAAAAAAATAAAAATAAAATTATTTTGAATATTTTTAAAAAAAGAATTATAAGTTTTTATCATGTTTTAACTAGATATTTACAAGGCTGATCAGATTGCAAATCAAACAATGTTTTTGAATGGTCAATCATCCTTCTATTTTTGTTAAAACTCAGTTTGGTCTTAGCTTCAAGTTACGGGTCAACCCACCGGGTTGAGTTAGGTTTTAAGAAGTGACAATAATAATTAGGGAAAACCACCCTTAGCTTAACATCATGTAGTTTAGTTTGTTTTTTACTTGTCTAATATATTTTTAAAAAATTATAACAAAAGCTAAATGGTGTGGAGAAATCACTATAGATCAATAGAGCTTTTACTATGGATTGTAATAGTAGTTTCACTTTAATTTCTTATTTTTTCTCGAGCAGAAAAACATTTCTTTGGCTTTCTTCCACAAGGATTTTCAGGTTTTTTCAATTTTCAAGTACAGTCAAATAACGCTTTTAGCCTAAAAAAAGATAAAAAAATAAGCTTTGCATTTGGGGGTATTTTGGTATTTTTACATGGATATTTTGTGTAATAAAGAGGAGCATGGGGACGTTTTAGTATTTTCACAATGTATTTGTTATTTTTAATTGAAAAGCTGCAGACGCGTGTTCTTCACATCCCAGCGAGTGGGCAGCGCTTACGCCATTAAGAAGGAGCGTATGACACTTTCCGGTGGTCAAATCTGGTCATCCATCATCTAACTAGATGCGCAATCGTGTCCTCTTCCACATGGTGTGGTGCGTGAGATAGATAATTGTTGGATTGCCGCCAGTGATCGATTGTTTGTGTTTTTTCTTTCCTTTCTCTCTCCTATCAGCTAAAGTGAATACTTATCCTCTTTGTTTGTTGTTTGTCAAATTAGACATGTTTGTTATGCTCAAGCACCTTGGATCTGGCATGGTTGGCAGACCCAAAACGCTTGGGTCTAGCATGGTTGCAAGACCAAAGCATCTTCGGTCTGGCATAGTTGTTCACGCACCTTGGGTCTGGCATGATTGTCAGCCCCATGTCGCTTGGGTCTAGACCCACATGCTTGGGTCTGGAAACCATGCTAGACCCAAGTGTTTAGGTAAAACATTTTAAATTTTTTCAAAAACATGATTAGACTGCAAAAACAAACACTGCCTCATTCAAGTAGGATTTTACATTCATATGTAGTAGAACTTAACCGCAAACTCTTTGTTGTTTGTACAACTTATTTTATAAATTTGTTATGTTCAAAGAGGAAAGAATAAAAAAAAAAATATTGAGTTCTAAGTGATTTATTTCAAATCTTCAAAAATAAACTTTCTTTTTTGTATGATTGAAACACATATCTAAGATCTAGTTGCAATTTACATTCCAACTTATACTAAATTTGAAAATTTGATTAAAAAAAACTAAATTATCGTGAAAAATCAACCAAACTCATTGATGCATATCTTCTTTTTCTCTAAACATCTTCTCTCCTCTTTTCTCTCTCTACAAGAATCACCCTCTCTCTTTCCTTTCCCTAAACATGTAATAACCATGTTTCCTTTTCTTTTTACTTCTCTCGCTTTCAAATTTTTCTTTTTGTGATACTTGTTTGGTTTGAACTAATCAATAGACCCCATGGCTTCTTGAACGAAAAGATTTTGAATTTAACAATGCGCGTTTGAGGTGCGCCAAAGCCCCATGGTTTTTAATTTATTTTTTTTACTATGATAAGAGAATATGAAAGAAATTAGAGGTTTTGGATTTCTTTTTAGAGAAGTTGAATTCCCCATGGTTTCTTTTTTAGTTTTCTAAGAGCGTGCACAATCTAATGTGAATTACTCTTGCTTGGGTTTTGTATACTCTTATCATTTGTTGAAGAATCTATTCATGTTGTGGGATGTCGGTCTTGAGATTTAGAGTTTGTTTAAGATTATAGTAGTGGTGACGGTTCAAAGTGTTTTTTTTTTTAAATGCATAAAAATAAAGTTTTTTTATTTTTTAAAAATTATTTTTTATATTACTATATCAATACGATTTGAAAATTTATATAAAAAATTTATTTTAAATAAAAAAATTAAAATATTTTAGAACATGATTTACACCGTGTTCCGAAAGACCCTTAGAAATCTTGTTATTCGGTGTCTTCGTGAAAATACATGAAGAAAATCTGTTCTTGGATGGATATCAAGGATTGAATGAGATTAGAGACTTTGCGAAGTCTGACATGCTGCGAGGAGAGAATTATAAGGAAAAAGTATTAATGATCATCATCATTTAGTTAGGTGATTTTTTTATTGTTTTTATTCTTTAAATAAAAATATAATTTACATAGTAAAATTTATAAATTCATCACATTTTACATCACGTAAAAAACAATCAATGAAAAAATCAGATTATTTCCATAATTTTCATTATATTTTAATGAATGACTAACTTTCATATAAATATTATAACTTTGCTATCAAACTTATTATTATTATTATTATTATTATTATTATTATTATTAATACACAAACTAATATAATTCCATAGGTAGGATTAGCTACCGAACCAAATAGAAATTCATTTTTAAGCATGATGGCTCATCTAATGATATTGTTTTTAAATATCGAGTTATTAAATTTTTTATTCAGATTATGAGATTATGATAACCCTATAAAAATATTAAAATAAATTATGAAGTTTAATTCCTAATTAACCTAATTTTAAAAGCAAAATTAAAAAAAAAACAAAAAACTACTTGAATTAATCCAGGTAACCTACCAAACCCGCAATTTGGATCATGAGATTGGAATAACTCTATAAAAAGGTTTTTTTAAAAAAAACTCATGATATTTAATTTCCAAACAAATCAATGTTGAAAGATGAAATCGAAAAAAAAAAATCAATTAAAAATGGATAAAAAAACAACTCAAGTCAACCTAAGCTAATCCATTCAACTTATAACTTGGGTCATGAAAACATGATAAATTTATTAAAAAAAAAATTATGAAGCACTATTTCCAATAAATCCAATGTTGAAGGTTGAAATCAGAAAAAATAAACTAAATCCATGAGACTAAGATAACTCTGAAGAAAGCAAATTAAAAAACAAATATGAAGTCCAATTCCCAAACAACTTGATATTGTAGGCTGAAATTGAAAAAAAAAAAAACTAAAAAAAAAGAGTGAGTTGTTATAAGGTGAAAACTGAAGATACACCCTATTAAATTGTTTTCAAGTTTCACCATTAAAAGAGTGCATCATGACTTTATCCTTCGCATCATGTGAAGGATATCATGTCAAGTGCTCGGATATCTTCAGAGACATAAATAATTTTTGCAACCTATTAGTGATTAGGAAATATCTTAGTTTTTTGTATGCGACAAATATCATTTCCCTACCTATATTGGGTTTATATTAAGCATGCCCACAGGCTTTGCACTTCATTATATTTACTTTTTTATTGTAGTACATGTAAAAATTTGAACGCATATCAATTTTTTGGTTCTTTAGCCAGGTGATTTCATCATAGATTTTGCAATATAAAATTTTTCTTTGAACCTATTTCCTTCATGTAAAATCCTTTTTACCCATTTGATTATGCTATCATAATCGGTCTCATTTATACTATAATCAAGCTTGATGATAAACAATTTTGCAATGACCAATAATTTATTGTGATTTGTGCATTTATCTCATTATAGTCCATCAAAAATTTTTAAAAATTTAAAACATCTAGTTGTATTTATATTTGATTCTTTATTAACACGTGAACCCTCAATTGAATAACTATGATTCAATCATATTGTAGTCATCAGATTTATGACTATTACTGATACACAAACATTGTAATAAGATTATTAGTCTTACAATTACAGCACAACTAATATAATAGATCAACCAATTATGTATTTTCTGCATATTGATTTTAAAACCAAGGTCGATGCTATATTTTATTAGAAGTATAGTGAGATTTGTTAACATATATCATGCAGGTCTCCACGTCTTGAAGTTACAATTATCCCAAGTGAGGGTTGGAAACTTGTATATACTGAAAAATATTATATGGTTATTTATATAATGTTAAGGATGCGTGGAATTAAGAGGAACAAGTAGGTTTCTGGAACCAGCTCCAGAAAACGACCCCATGTCTCTATCTTCTCTCTTGTATTTCTCCAACCAGCTCCCTTTATCTCTAAAGAGCAATAGTTTCTGGAACCACTTTAAATATTTGAAGAACCAAAATGAAAATCAAAGCAAATCTATGTTGTTTTGCACTCCAAAATAACGTCGATTTGATTTGCTCGGATGTTCATAAAATGAACAATTTCGGTAACGTTTGGAAACGCGGCTGCGGCTGCGTTCCTAAAAAATTTGAAATTTTTTTTTTTATTAAAATTTAATATGATTTATATGTTTTGGATCATTTTAATATGCCGATGTCAAAAATAATTTTTAAAAAATAAAAAAACATTATTGATATATATTTTAACATGAAAAATTATTTAAAAAACACCCATAACCACAATGCCAAACACGCTCTCATGTTTTAACCTAGTTAGTTGCGTGTGCACTGTCACATAAATTTTTCTTTACGATGTTACTAAATTTAACTAAGCCCTGTTAGTCGAAATCATGACCCGTTGATATAGCCTCTGGACTAGGTCTAGTTTCTAACCAAATCAAATAAGGCTCAGCGGACCTAGCCGAACACCTTCATAATCTGATAAACACCCTTGAAAGAGTGGTTGAATAATTTGGGGTTTTTTTTGTACTTTAAATTATTTTTCAATATATTTTCATCTAAAAATATTTAATAAATACTCTTAGAATTTTAATAAATCAATTTCTCAACTCAATCTAAATCGATTTTAAATCATAAAAAAAAAAATCAACCTCAATCTACTCTTACCTATGAACACCTCAATAATACTCTTCTTGTCAAGAAAAGCACATCAACACCAAACACCAAATTCAACTTCTTTTTCATTATATTTGACAAACAAACCACTTTCTCTTCCACCTATTATTTTTCAACGATTCTCTCTCCTCAAAAAATACATGACTAAAAACATAAAAAAAAAAAAACTTTTAAGAACTAAAACCTCAAAACCCACGCCTCATGAACAGTTAAAAAAGAAAAAGAAAAGACTGTTTTTGGTTATAAGAATGGTCAGTCAGGCGGCATTTCAGTTTCAAATTTGGTTTTTTTAATTTCAATTTGTTTTAAATTATAAAATTAAAATCTTTTTGTCAAATCAAACATTAGTTTATTGTAGGAACTTTTTTTATACCATAGAAACCTCATAGCAATATAATCAAAACAAATTATTAGATGCAAATCCTAGATAACACAGAATCAACTACGAAAAAGAAACGAAGAGGGCTGAAAAACCCACCTATCCACATGCTAGCTACCCTACTGCGGCATCATTAATAACCTACACACCACGGAGAGCACTATTTTGCAAAAGACATGAAAATGAAGGGGTTGTCTTACAGGCTCTCTCTTTTTCGTATCTAACACAGTAAGCCACCACGTCTATCAAATCAGAAGTTGCTCCGACCAGACTAGATTCAAGTTAGAAGAAGCCCAAATTATGATTCTCACCCAGATCATGAAAAAGAATTAATTCCGTTGCCAGCACAAATACCTTGGACCACATTTATCATGTGTCAGAGATGGTTTGTTCAAAACCAAGATTGCTACCATGGTGACTGGTCATCATTACCTCTTTACCTTCCAATCCAAGAAAGAAATTCATTTCTACAAACAACTCAGCCACCATGTAAAGTTATGGCAAAATTTCTGCAGCAACTACAGGATGAAGCAGAGATTTCACAGGGAATAATTTTAGACCACCATATGGTACTGCCAAAACGTAATTCAACAATAGAAATAAGCAAATTTGCCAAATGGCAGCTGACATGAAATTTGTCCTGCCTATACTAATTTAACAAAGGGCCCTTGACTATTCTTGTCTATGAACAACTAACAAGAATAGCCCAAGTCAAAATTTTCAAGTTGTTTATTACATTTAAAAGCATAATCAACTAAACAAAGAAAACAAAGAGATAGGCAGAAAAAAGTAGACAGCACAAGCAAATCATTCGAAGCTTAAACTCTTCTACAGTATCTCTTACCTTTTTACCTGCAACATGAAACAAAGGGAGATTATGTTTCCCGCTGCCAGTAGGATGATGTGAAAAATGATTGAAAAAATGCTCCATTTTCAGCTTCTTGATCATCGTATCTGGGAAGGAGAACAGAGCAACCCTGAAGCATCTGCCCCAACTACTGCAAGATCACAAACAGTACACAGCTGCCCTTCATGGCTTGGTACAAATCGGGAACCACAATACGAGCAAGAGACATCCTTTTGTCCTCGATAAATTGGAACATATGTTGCACCACATACCACAAAAGGATTTCTAAAATCATAGTTCAGCTGAGCAGCATCTGTCATATTCCTCTCTGAAGCTGCCAATACTTGCCTGGCAGACCTTGCCTGGTTCTCGTTCGGGGGGTTTGTCTCCAATAGCCGTCTGGCAAAGTTAGCTGCTGTAGCAAGGTTCTTATTCTTGAAGCAGACAGTCATTGCGTTTTGAAGCGCAAGCCTCAAGTGAGGAGCTTGCAGGTTGCAGTGTGTGAAGTAGGCAGCAAGCTCTTGTTGGCGTACTGGATTGTCTTTCATCTCCCTCCTCTTGAGCTCCATTTGCAGGCCCAAAACATACTCTTTCACTATAATAATCAATTCCTTGACTTCATCAACTTCCCTCCTCGAGTCAACAACTATCAAAGGAATTGTGTGAAGAATGCTAAGAAAGAGTTTAAGTGCCTCGGTAAATTTCCCAGCTGTCGTGGCTTTGTAACCAGCCTTAAGCTTCTCTTCCAATTGAGAGAAGTTGAAAACCAGAGCTGGAGGGCCCCTAACATTGGGGCTAGCAGACTTGTTCCATCCCCGTTCAACAGCCAGTGAAATCACTGGGGTAGATGAAAATGCACGTAAATAGGTATGGCTGCCTGAGTGAAGATCAAGAAACATGGGTTTTAAAGGCACAAAGTTTTTAATTCCAAGTTGCCTGTTGAGTAGTCGCATGGCAGTGTCGAAATTGCCAGCCGCGGCGTGTTCAGCAGCAAGTGAAGATCTCTGAATCCAAATCTGGCTTACAGGCATACCAGGAGTTGGAGCAACAAAAACTGATGAGCGGGCACTCACAGAAGCCCTTGGTGTGTCTGCCTCGGGAGGTAGCTCCAGATCTTCAAGGTCCCATCCTCCCTCCTCCTCTTCATTTTCTTCAGCTGCTTCCCCATCCTCCAAAATTGCTGTGACATCCCCATTTTGCAAACCAACTGCGTCGACCATGTCCAGTTCCTCGCCCCAATCACCATCAGCAGCTTCTTCTTCATCCTCATCAGCACCACCTCTGACCATATTATCCAGCCCACCTTCAAATATACCTTTCATGACTCTCAGAAGAGGCCAATCACCACCACACATAATAGGGGCTGGGGGCATCAGAAGGGATGGTTCTTTACCCTTGGGAAAAGATGGAATATCATCTCCCAACTCAGCTGCTAGACGTTCCACAACATCCTCCAGCCCATGGACCTTAGCTGCGGCATAGGCAAGTGGCAGATGGCCAGCATTCTCCAAGATCTTAACTCGTTCTCTGACATCACCCAAGTACAAGGCATTATGAAACTGACCCATGACATCATTCTTAACTTCAGCAATTCTAAGCATCTTGGACAGCTTTTCCAAATTACCAGTTATGAGATAAAGGAAAGATAACCTCTCAAAATTTTTTGTCCTCTGGTAGGCATATTCAACTATACCTGCATTCCCTTGGCGAAGAGCTTCAACCCCCAACCTATACCAGTGGTCTTTCTCATCAATTTCCTTTGCTGAAGCCACAGCAATCTGAATATTTCCGCTCTCTAAAGCCAAATTAAACCTAGTTCTCTCATCTTTCACAAAATGCAGAGCGACTTCTGGGAACCCCTTCTGTTGCAAATAAGCAATCATTGCCTGACCACAAAGCTGTGAGTTCCTTATCATGCTCATAACATGATCATATCTCTTCTTCAGCAGAGACAGTTTAAAGATGTATTCCGTAGCATCAATAACAATAGCCCTATTCTTCCCATCCCGATCTAAGCAAAAAATAGTATTTCCAGAAATCTTAGTGATATATATTGGGACATCAAGGGTTCTAATTATACCACTATCTCCATTAGGCAGGCAGTATTTGATATGATTTAAAGTTGTGTAAATGAAAACACCATTATCATCCCAAGCTCCACTCTTTACACGGATTGTTTCATGGAGGGTGCATTGGTGGACAAGCTTCTTGCTAGCAATGATGATGGCATGTTTGCTTAGCAAGGCAACACTTTCCATGTCATTGGACCAAACAACATACTTGACAAAAGGTGTCTGCAACTCCCCGAGAACAAGCCTCTGCTGGAGATCAAATATGACCACCCTATCCTCTGCCCTGCAAAGCAAGTTACCTGTCCCAGCATAGAATATAGCATCACAACTGATAGGAAGACCACTCTTTTTGACAACTTCATTCTTGAGGTTCTTAACTAGGACTTGATTGCTGCTCTTATCAAGCACGGCAAACCTATTCCGAGCCACAAAGACAGCAGATCCACCAGCACCTCTCTTTGCCTCTGGCACAGCATCACCCCTAGCAATGCTGTCTTTAGGAATGACATATAACTCATAAGATCCTCCATCCACATCCGAGCAGATAAGAACAGCATTTTCTGTAGGACTGTATGAAAGAGTTCTTGGACTTTGATTCAGGCTTGTGGTGCCAGGTCGTCGGATGGGAATTACTTGTGTATCTCTTTGAGTTGAAAACTCAAAAAACCGTAAAAAGCGATCTTTAGTATAGAACAAAGAATCACCACTTAAAGCAAAAGCAGGCCTTTCTCTCTCTAACTTAAAGACAATCATGCCACTGTCATGACCTGCAGCCAGAAGATTCATCTCAGGATGAGATGCAAGGATCCAGAATCGGTCATGTTCTCGACGGAAAGTTTGAACACCAGTTCGTTTAGTTACATCCCAGACACGAATGCTTTTATCCTCTGAATTTGATACAATTATATCCTGCTTGGCATGGAACATAACACATGACACATTGTTCATGTGTCCTCTTAACGTGTCCACTTCCCAGGCCTTTGTGTCTGAAAACAAGAAAACATAACATCTAATTTCATGAGTTTATCCCAAGCGATGCACAGAAAGAAATAGAAGGTCCTAGGTGGTCACAATTTCAGCAATCAAAATAGAATTTAACTACAAATCCTCTAACCACAGCAAACTGCTTAGTAGATTGATATGGATGTCTAATAAGAATGGAAGAGATATAAATCCTGATGCAAGTAAAAAAGCAGTAATTGATAGTTGATAACTTACCATTCATGCGCCACAACTTTACTTGGCGATCATCTGCTCCTGAGACAATCAAAGGTAGCGTTGGGTGGAATGCAGCCCAGTTGACTCCTCTGTCATGGCCCTCCAAAACATACTTAACAACAGCATCAACACCACCAAAAAGATCAGTGTTCATCTGCGTAAGCCTCATGATGTCATCAGCAGGGGACACCGTCTTTTTTCTCAAAGCACCAATATCCCAAACACGAACAGTCTGATCCAGAGATGCAGAAACAACAAGGTCTTCTTTAGGGTGGAATGAGGCACACATCACATAATGATTGTGTCCTGTCAACACAGAAATGCAAGTACGAGACTGCCAGTTCCAAATGCGGATGGTCTGATCATCACTGGCACTCACGATCCATGGGTATTCATGATGAAACTGCACGGTACGAATGTAATCAAGATGTCCAAGAAGTGTAAACAGACACCTATGCAATTTGTAGTTCCAGACTTTAATCTTGTAATCATCACCTGGTCATCAATTTATAGACATAAGCATCCTTTTCACAGAAGCAAAGGGAAGAACAGCAATGTCTCTCAGTCGTTCTAACACAGGACTAGGCGTTAATCCTACTTGAATCTCTGATGATAGGTTTTAAGCATATGATATCTACCCACTTTCAAATACAATCAACATATATCATTGTGAGGTGGGGGGAAGGGAAGGAAACCTGAATATAAATACCAATGCCCATTTCAGAAGGATGGAAAATCACAACTGTTTTAATCTAAGATACAGCATTATACTCTATCAGTACAGAAAAATTACATCTTTCATCCAGTCACAATCCTAAATCCAGTACCTGGATCTTACTTCCACCATACAGGGGGGGTATAATAATTCCATAAAATCACAAGCAGATCTATCGTAATTTAAATTAAATTAAAAAAAAACAAAACAAACATAATTGAACCAATCATTATGAAAATCAATCAAAAAACACCAAGACATTGCATAAAATGAGAGAAAACGAGTTCATTACCTCCAGAGACAAAAAGAGGTTGAGATTTATGGAAATGAACACCACGAACAGGGCCATCATGCTCATCAAAGCGATCGATGAGAGTGCCCATACGATAGTCCCATAGCTGGATCACACCACTGTGGAGACTAGCAAGGATCCATGGTCTCTTACTGTGGAAACTCAGCCCCTTCACTCTATTACTCTTGGTCTCAAACTTGGTCAACATCTTCTTCAAACCACCGAAAAAACTACTACTATACACATCATCAAATCAATCAAATAAGTAACAAGCCAATGTCATCACCACCATACTCACTAAAACAATAAAAAGGAAAAACCTAATTCCAAAGTATATTTCATCAAACCAAATCAAAACAGATCTAAAGAAGAAATGAGTTTCCAATGGTACGATAGAGAAATTGAGTTAGATCTGATTGCGAAGTGAGAGATCACATTAAGAAATCGAATTCGAATCGAATAAAATAGAGACCTGAATGAATCGGATTAGTAAATGAGATTGAAGGAATATTTACCTTTAGATCTGATCAAGAGAAACGTAATCGCATCTGCAATTTGCAAAATTTAAGTGAGAGTGTAGATTTCTTTTGTTTCACAGGGAGATGTAGAGGGAGAGGGAGAGGGAGAAGGAGGTAGATCGAGAGAGAGGGTTTCTGTTTTGTCTTGCTTTGTTTTGGAGCTCTCTCTTTATTATTAGAAGGGAATTTTAGATCTGATGAGTCTCGTCGAATAGTGAGTGTGTGTTAAAGAGAAGAAGATATGGAGGGGATTTCCGTAATTTTGAATGGTGGAAATTTGTTGTAATATGATGATGATGTTGTTCAAGGGACTGTTCACCGTCCGATTATACTCTGTTTGCTGTGATTTTTTGAGACAAGGAAATGATAGCCGTTTGATTAGAAATTTGTGGGTTCTCTTTTACTTCTTTTTTTAATAAATATAGACCTGTAT
>Ga0325410_1007762_pt1 | contig 11703 bp, 9 predicted proteins | sample PopdelMetagenome_16_FD_206182 | JGI IMG/M metagenome (GOLD analysis project Ga0325410, IMG submission 206182) | Populus deltoides microbial communities from Bellville, Georgia, United States - Xylem-PdIQD-R3 | ecosystem: Host-associated > Plants > Phyllosphere > Stem > Wood/Secondary xylem... | reverse complement strand
GCATTAGAAAAAAGGGAAACGAGACACACGAAACTCAGCCGTTTAATTGGAATGAAAATCTTTTGGCAGTGCAAGTTGAGAAAATATTGAAGAAAAGAGAAGGGAGGAAGCCGAAGGGTCTCTTTGGTATTGTAGTTGTTTTCATGGTTGTAATTTTATAAAAAATAATTTTAGTTAAGATTTGTTTAATAAATTTAATTATTTGGTTAAAATTGTAATTAAAATTAAAGTTAAATAAAAAATAGTTTTATATTTTTAGTTAATATAATTTTATATTGAGGTTTGATTGTGAAATAATTTAAAATGAAACACACACACACATATATATATGTATGTATGTATGTATGTATGTATGTATGTATGATTGCAAATATTATAGATTTATAATTATAATTACATAATGAAATGAATAATCCTTATATATTGTGTTTTTTTTATTTTCCCATCAGACTATTTGCAATTCAATTGCATACAAAATCCATATGTGAAGGCCTCTGTGATCCTTGACAATCTGTGCGAGCTACAATATCTAGTAAAAAATCATCCAAAATAAAATTGGGATTGCGATCATATTCAGCAAAAACCACATCATCTTGCAATCTCCTTTTAGTATAGTCATGTAATGTCAATGATGCAACTGCAATCTCAACCTGCGTTTTGTATGGATAAGTAGACACATTTTACAAAATTCTCCACCTTTGTTTCCATATTTCAAAAGAACACCCAATCATGTTACATAGTGATGAGTGTGCACGATTAAACATTTCTTCTTGACCACTTGGTTATCCACGACGCCTAAAATCTTGTAAGTGATACCTCTCGCTTTTATAAGGACCTAAATACCCATATTCACTGGGATATCTGGCATCAGCCAAATGGTATTTACCTGTAAATAAGAACAACATGCTAATTTTTTTCAGTAACTAAAAAAGAATACTATATAACTTAAATTATTAGCTCTTCAATTTATATCAATCACAATCTCCCGATGGTTTTGAAAAATTTATACTACTATTGTCAATAGCCTCAAGAAAAATACATGTATTGTGTGTGATGTCTTCCAATCCTGCTCACACAAACATGAACTATATGTCGAAACTACAAGCAACCATGACGTTTTATGTTGATGCACCTTTTCTTTCAGTAAATAGTTGATTATCAGATGATATGCAGATACGAACATGTGTGTCATCAATTGCACCGACACAATTCTACAAGAAAAAAATAATGTAGGTAATTAGAAACATTAATAAAATAATTGATATTCATTCAAACAACATGAAAAAAATAGTTATTACCTTGAAATGTGGCATTTGGATTCATTACAATTTCTATTGGGGTGTTGGTAAATTATGAATCTGCTGGTTTTATGATTTCTACAACAAACAAACACAATGATTGAAGGACTTGTTTTATATATCTACTAACAATTTCACCTGAATATTGAAATTTCTCCTGCACTTCCTTATTTGACCCCTCTTACTGCTATTATATTTAGAAACATTGCCACTTTTGCAATAACGTTAATTATTCTTGAAGGTTTTAAGTCATAATATGTTTCTAAATCATTACACATACTCAACAAAATGGTTGTGTCTATCCTAAACATGTTAACACATCGTTTTCTAATGATCTCATAAAACTTTATTTAACCAACTCATCCATGTATTGTATGAAACCATACATGGTTCTTTATGCATATAATCAATATATTACATGTTTATAGCTTAGCCGTACATTTAATTACTTTATTCATATCAATTTGTCTCCCTGAAAAAAAAATCACCAACATCATCATTGTCGTCATCATCATCATCACTAACATGGTCATTTCCATCATCGTCATCTCCAGCATAAAAAACTGAGGCACCACTACCTTCACAACTAGGATAATTAATGTGGTCTACAACGTGGTTCATTATAGTATCATAATTATCATCAAAATCTTCGTTAAATATGGTATTAAAGCGAGGATCATTCATAACTTCAATTACATGTAAATAAAAAAATTGATAGGTTATTAATGAAACACCATAAATATAATTAAATATTATTCAGTAGCAAAAAAAAAAAATCAAAGGCTTGGAAAGAATAATTTTCTCACAAGATTGTCAAGACCATAAAGGTGTTTCACTTACTTTTAAAAAATACAATTGAGATGTTTATTTTAAAGATAGTTATTTTATTGGAATACATGATATAAGCACCCCCCTTATATAGAAAAAAGTAAATGATGTCTTGCATTGTTGAAATAAGCTTATCTGCGTATCTTTTATATATATTTTGCTTTCAATATAATTGTTTGCACAAGTTCTAACATGTATGAGTTGAAAATTTTAAATATTGATGTACTTTTATATCGAACATCTTGTTACTTTCACGTGGTTTCTGACAAATTATTGTTTTGTCTCTATTATTCAAGATTCTTTATCCCTATATTTTTGAAATTTTTACTTGTATGTCCAGTTACCTGCTAAAATTCAAAAACTAAGGTTCAACCTCAGTTTCTAGTGAGACTCGCATACATAAAAAACATGGTTCATATCTAACCAAATATTATAAAATTATATTTTAACATAACTTCACCCGCAATCGCAAAGCTAAACACCTTCTTCATTTGTTTATTTTTTCCAAATCATCCTCCATCACATTCTAACTTACTAGATCTTTCATGAAGTAAAAAAAACTAGTATTGTGCTTCAAACTATGCCTAGTCGTGTTTTTATAGCCTTTAAAATATAAGGATTATCAAAGTTATTAAATTCAACATGATCTCTCATGTTAAACATTTAAAGGGTTAATTAATAAATAAAATAATATTATTAAAAAAATTAAATTAAGTGTTGATAGAATGATTTAAATTTAACCGGATTAATTATCACTTATTTTAACTTAACTTGTACTGTAATTTAGGTTAACTCATCAAGCCAAGCGAAGCAAAGCCAAACCAATCCAATTATCCCTTAAATAAATTTTGTGTACTATATTAGTTTGTCATGGTTATAATTTTGGGTGTGAAATTTGTGAGATAAAAGACGAAGAAATCTTGTGAGTAAATAGTGTTTTAAAAGTAGAAATACGGCACTACGGGCACATAGAGAGTCAAAGGGGGAAACAAGGACAGTTTCTGACGAGTTTTCAGGCAGCTACTGCCCCACACTTACAATAGTTGGACGGGGAAGAAAGGATAGTGATCATGTAGTCGATTTTCTAATGCCTATCATGAAGAACACGACACAAAGTCTAAAAATAATTGACCTACTCGAACAAAGAATTGAAGTCGAGGCATTAAAAATATTTAATAAAAATTTTAGAAACTTAATATGCATATCTTTTCTTTTTTCGACTTAAGCCCGCGTCTTTTCTATGATAGTATGATGTAAGATAAAACAGAATGCCCGAGCATGACGACATCTAGACACGAATCCTGATCTCATTGAAACTCTGTCTTCGCAAGTCCCTTGCCTTGAGATCGAAGAACCAAGGGGCATGTATATTGCACGGGCTACTTGCTGGTTTCTCGAGCTAGTTCAAGGATTCTCCTCCTAGGAATAGTACTGTCCTTTTATCTTGCACGCGCCGAGATACATCTCTTTTTGTTTTTTAATTAACAGGATTTGCGCCTGCTTTGGGAATTTTAAATGTTATAAAGCCGGAATCAGCGGTGTCGACTTGATACCTCACCAGGGCCACTGAAAAAACCGCTTTTTTCTTATTTAATTTTTTTTTTGAGGGTATTTATTTATTTTTTAAAGTATTTAAAAATATATATTTTTTAATAACAATACATCAAAATAATATAAAAACATTAAAATTTCATTTAATTAAAATTCATTTGTACACAGTGCTATCATTAAAAAAATGCAAAAGTAAATAAGAAATCCTTTAATTTGCTACGTTAATCTCTCTACAAATATATTTTTTTAAAATTTGAGGAAATCCCAACATTTATAAAATATATTTTATAAGTTCAGATAAATAAATAAAACTCTAACTTTCCTAAATTCTTATAAAAAATATAGATTTGAACTCTCTTCAAATTAATGTTTTCACATATAACACAAAATCTATTTCATATGCCCCTTTTTTATTTTTTAATTGTGGTTGTTCATGTGATGATCACTGGAAATTTATATAATTATTAATTTTAAAACCCATGAAATTAGTTAAAATACACATAAACTAACCTAAACACCCTCCTTAAACTAAAAACAAAAAAAATCCTTAGCAACACAGTGTGTTTTCTTTCCTTGCTAGATCGTAACTAATGGCAGCTGTCCTCTATCAGAGGAAGGTATCAGATGGAAACTGACAGCCAAACATATTACTATATTAGTAGTTTAAGGACATGTTTATCTTAAAACGGGTTTTTTTCTAAGATTATGAAATAAAAAAATCTGGGACCAATACTTAATTAACATGTTATTGTCACGTGTCAAGTAAATCTGCTATAGAAAGTTAATTCTAATCTGCAACCCATCAACCCAGACTGAGTTTATATCTGTGCTCATGATCAATATCCAATGAACAGGTTAATGGCGGATCCATCGTGCGAAGTGTGGACTCGAACATCCATGACCCTGTCATCACATGGGCAGCCTCCGTCGATGCCATCCAGTATACACAGTTCGAGGAACTGTCCCATGTCACTCTGGATTATCGGGCCTGTTGGGTATCTTTCCTCGAACAAAACTTCCAAATAAATCCACTGTAGCTATTGTCTTCTGGGTCTCTGTTCTTGGAAGCCCATCCACAGCCTTTCTTTTGCTTCTCAATATTATTTTATCATGGTTTTTTTTTATCGGATCACTGGTTTTTTATGGTTAATATCACACGTCCCATTCCGAAAGTACATCAACCAATCTTTTCTTTTAATCTTTTGCTAAAAATTGCTGTCCAGGAAGTTTTTGTGAGACAAACAATTTAAGCTGGACTTTCAATCTACTCTTCACCTTCGAAAGTATAAGCTTAGAAAACTCTAATACTGGGATTTTAAAGTACTGTGAGATTATGTGAGTTATGATTTTTTAAAATATTTTTTTTTAAAAAAATATATTAAGATAATATATTTTAAAAAAAATTTAGCATAAACACGTTAAAGCGATATAAAAATATAAAAAAATAATTTTTTTATAAAATATTGTTTGAAATGTAATTCCGAACGCGGTGCTAGAGTGAAAGTTTATCTATTTAAAATAATAATAAAAATTAACTAAGTAAAAATTTAATTTTAATAAGTAAAGTTATTAAACACAACCGACTATATAAAATTGAATATTTTAAATTATATTTTTAGTTATTGTTGATAATTTTTTTATTTATTAACACATATGGTTCTTGATATATTTAGTTAGATGTAAGTACATATATATTTTATTTACAATTAAAAATTTTTATATAAAAAAACATATTAAAAAGTCCTGTATATTTAATTTATTTTTTATTAAAAAAAGAAATATTCAACCCCGTGATGGAATCCAGGTTAAAAAAACTAGTCTTTGCTAGAATTTCCTGCGTAGGAGAAAGGTTTTGCGAGACAAACGATTTAAGCTGGACTTTCAACCTATGCTTGACCTTCGAATGTGTAAGCTTAGAAAATGACTAGATCGAGATCATGAAGTGAAAGTCTATCTGTTTAAAGAGTATAATTCCTTTGTTCACAAGGGAGACGGTGATGTAAGTTTCAACGAGTTTAATCACTTGCTTGTGTTTTTCTTGGTGGTTTATTCATTTACTTTAAGCTGACATTTTACAACTTGGCAGTTTTCTCTACCTTTTTTTAAATAAAATATTTTTAATTTAGTTCATGTTCCAAGGATAAAATATTAGTAAATTACAAGAATAAGATACACGAGAGATAAACAGTTTATCGATGAATTAAATCTCGAGATTCTTTTTTATACTATATGTGTTTATATACAAAAAATTTATTTTTTTATTTTTTATTAACATGAATATCCATACCAACTTGCGCTAATCCTACGAGTTCTAAAATTAACAACCATGTAAGTTTTCAATGATTATCATATTAGCAATCATAGGACTCGAACTTGAAATTACAAGGAAAACAAATCCCTTAATCTCAAATTCTCACACCACTTACTAAATAGTTTTTATTTATTTTATTCTTGTACAATATATTAGTGTTTTAAACGAGTGACTTATTTTTATGGTGACATTTGTTATTTATTCCTTTTTTTTTTTTTTTTTTTGCCTTGGATCCAAGAAATAAAGCACACACCAGCTCTTCAAAATAATAAAAAACAAAAATAAATTCAATCCAATCTTAAATTTTCTTACTCTTGTCATAGCTAAGGATAACCCGAACCAAATTGTGTCTAGAGCTAAATCCAGCAAACATACTCCCCAGTCACAGACACAAACACAAACTTGACTGCACCCTTTACCAACCAAAACCATACCAAACATGTAATATGTATATTATTTCTGGGTTAGCGCTTCTCTCTCTTGTCAGGATAATCTTTTGGTAAGGAATTTTGTTTTTACACCAATTTTGTGAGACTTTCAGTAATAATCCCCTTTTCCTTTTCTTTTCTTTTTTTTTGCCTAATGTGAAAGTGCATTTTTTAAGTGTTTTTTTTGTCTAAAAAAACATTAATTTCTCTCACTAATCCTCTATACAACTTCATGACTGGTGTGTTGGCGGTAGAGATTGAAGAAGCGGAGGAGGGATGGGCGACTAGGCAATGTGGTTGGCGCGTGGTGAGGGAGAGGGAGGGGTGATTGGCGCAATTTTGGTGCCCCTTGTCGACGAGGCCGAAAAGAAGGAAGGAAAGTGGTGAGTGGCGTGACGGCGAGGTCAGCAACCAACTATGGTTTGCGAGTTCTTGTATGTGATTTTGATATTATAATGTTTTTATTCATGTAAATATATAAAAATAATTTTTTTATTATTTTTTTAAAAATATTTTTAATATTAGCACATTAAAATAATAAAAAATATAAAATATAATTAATTTTTTAAAAAATATTTTTAGAAAAGACAAACCAACTCTAAATACAGAAGAATTTAAACTTTCCTTCTTTTCTATTATTCATTTGTATTTAACACAAATACAATACATTTAAAATTTTAAATGCATAGAAAAATTATAAGGTTAAGCTATCATAATTCAACAAGTATTCTAAAGATTCTAAATACAAATCTTTTTACATTAGGAAATCTTTTTCATAACTCAATTGGGAGGGTGTTTATCATAACCTCTGTAAATGTTTTTTAAAAGTATTATTGATTTTTTTAAAAATATTAAATTAATATTTTTTAAAAAAATTAATGATTTTGATAAACTAGTGTTAAAAATTATTTTAAAATAAAAAATTATTTAAAAGATATTATACAACAAGATAGTAAACTCACCTGATAAATCTCTATCTTTAACCGTTCATAACTTAAGAGTATAATTTAGTTCTGTTCATTTTTATGTTTTAAAAGTGTTTTTGAAAAAAATTAAATTTTTTTTATTTTAAATTAATATGTTTTAGTGTTTTTAGATCATTTTGATATAAAAAATAATTTTTAAAAAATAAAAAAAATATTATTTTAATATATTTATGGATAAAAAAATAACCGCAATTACAATCTCAGACATTTTTATAAATATACTGTAGAATAATACAGTAAACATTTTCGACTTTTAATCCATTAAACAACACGGCAAATTCTATGCTCAGGAAAAAGAAAACAATGTGGACTTTAAGCGTTTTTACTTGATAGACACCACCACACTGGAACCCAGCACGAATAAAAATACTACAAGTAGGAGCCTGGCCTCCTATCGAATCAAGTGTAACATGATCTAGAGTTCTAGACATCGAACATCGGTGTTTTACTGTCAATTGAATGATTGATGTTTAGCTGTCGGCTGAATATTTGGGCCTTAAAATGTACATCACGAGGTGACTGTAAATTTGGAAACAAGATCATGGGCTTGATCACGAGCCGCTGATTGGTAAATAGTAGTCCGTTCGTAATTTCAGTGGGTCCAATAAAACGTGAGCTTAATTGGGGAGTCAAAGGCCTGTGACTTATTTAAGCACCTGGGCTACAAAGCCTACTGTTGCACAAGAACCTTCCACCCGCAAATGGAGATTTTTCTGTAAAATGTTTGAACAATTTAAGTGTAAACCCAGGAACTATCCACGCATAATCGGAGATTTGTAGCGGGGAAAGGCGCTGTACTGCTTTTCCACGATCTTAGAATCTATAATATCAAGCGACATACAAAGAAAACGGAAAGCACTTCTTGGAAGAGTAGAAAGAAAAAAAAGAGAGAGTTAAAGACATGGAGAGGACAGGAGAAACGTTATCACATGTTAAAATGTTGCCACGTTTTGTTTATCAAGGGAAAGATACTGTTTATTTTTATGTTTAGAAAGCAAAGTATTTTTTTAAAAAATATTTTTTTATTTTTTTAAATTATTTTAATGTGCTAATATTAAAATTAAAATTTATAAAATAAAAAAATATATTATTTTTTCAATATATTTTCAAACAAAAAATATTTTAAAAAATAACCATTATTATAATACAAAACAAACTTGAAATATATTTAAAGTCAACAAATACAAAAATAAATTGTATTTTTATTTCTTGTAGCCCATTTAATATTATAATAGTTGTTTTTCAGAGTATTGTTTTTAAAAAAATTATTTTTAATATCATTACATTACAACAGTGTATAAAATATATATAAAAAATCATATTATTTTAAAAATATTTTTTAAATTAAAAAAGAAAAAGAAAAGACGGGAACAATTATCCTGTGACTTGCGACGACGGACAGTGTGGCCTTCTTTGTCTAGAAGGCACACACCAAAAGATGTGGACCTTCATGCAATGGGCCCCACATCTCTTACGATCACCAGTTCAAAGTAGCGTTCACGTGGCCACGTGGGATGATAGCAACAGGGTTTACCACATACTTATGATGGAGGTTAAGTATATCCTCTCTCCGTACCATACGTTACATATACGAACACCTTGCTAAATAATACAAAATACGTATAGGCGGTGGTATCTATACATGACCGGGGCGAGGCAGGGGCAAATGCGTGATGCAGAGGAGTGAGGTGAAGTGGCAAGTAGGGGATTTGATGTTTGGCATTGAGTTAGTGTGCTTTTTTAAAAAATATTTTTAGTTTTAAAATAATAAATTAATTAGTTTTAATGATTTTGAAATACTAATATAAATAATAATTTTTTTTAATTTTATGTACTTTTAAATAAAATATAATTTAAAAAAGCACTCATCATTGCAGTCTAAATAGCCGTTTGGAAACGTGATTGGAGAGGTGTTTCCTTAATTTTTTTATTTAAAATTAATTATTTTATGTTTTTTAATTGTTTTGATATGATAATTTCAAAAATTATTTTTTAAAAAAATATATTTTTAAATGAAAAAATATTTTAAAAAGCAATAATTCTCGTACATGTATATTTGGTTTTACCTGCGCTAGCTTGCCTTCTATTAAGATATCATGCCTTTTCATGGGCTTAATTATGTAACAATTATTTTGCTTACATGACCCATATGGGTATAGTTTTTAGACCCGACTCAGTTCAAGACTTGGACTCTGGGTTTTGATTAGGTCATCTGGGTTAAATTTTTTTTAAAAAAATCAAAACAATGTCATTTTAGTTAAAATATAAAAGTCAACAAGTTGCAATCAAGTTTTTAACTGATCTTGCCGGGTCAACCAAATTGCTAGGTCATACCGGGTTGTTCCTTTCTCTATTTTTTTTAACCCAATCCAGTTTCAGTTCCAGGTTAGCCAAGTTTCAGATTGACCTACTAGACTAAACCGGGTTTTAAAACTATTCATACAAGAATTGACTACTATTCGTATGGGAGGAATTAACAGGAGGGGTGGGCGACAAATGGGGAAACAAGAGGGGCCTTCCTCGACTCGAATGTTAATTATTAGGATAATTTCACTATTAGTATATAGCTTCATATCTGTTTCTCAATCAGTATATAAACTTTATTTTTTTCACGTAAGTGTTTTTTTTTTTTTTCAGAATCTTTAGTTAAATACTCTCATTTTCCGTAAATATTTTGGTTATTTGATGACGAGTCATTTGCTTTTGAAACTTTGTTGGTGATCCAATTCTTATTTTATATTAATCTAGTAAATGGACTTTAATCTTTTTTTATTATAATACATTGAACATTTTTTTATTGTTTCAATCAATTCTACATTTTCTAAGGTTTTTTTAGTTTAAAAAACCCTATGAGATAACATTATTTTTAATAAATTAAAATGTTTAAATTTAGAATAAATTTTTTTAAAAAAATATTATACGTTATTTTAAGATATAAACTTCTTTTAATTAATGTACGATATTCATTTATATAAAGACTAAAAAATATTTTTTAATTAATTAAAACTAACAAATGCATCAAAATAATACTTATTTATTTTTAAAAAAATTATTTTTGATATCAACGCATCAAAATAATTTAAAAACATCAAAAAAATATTAATTTAAAATAAAAAAACAAAATAAAAATTTATTAAAAAAATATGTTTAAAATATAAAAACAAACATAATTTAGATGTAAAATCACAGTCTGCCAAAGCAATTAATAGAGTTACTAGATTGAGATTAAAAAAAAATGAGTGTACTTGGATGAAGAAATGTGCTCAATTGAAAAAAATGAGTGAAATTGATACACTGATAATGAAATTATCCTTTAATTCTTCTTCTTCTCAATAAAAACCAGAAAATATCAACTTTATTCTCGAACAAATTTTTATATCAAATATGTCCTTCAATAATTTTGAATTATGTTGGAATTTCTTAAGAAAAATATGGATTTCACTAAAAAAATTGACATCGTTTATAATAAAAGAGTTCAACGATCAAATATAAATAGAACAACATAACTGGGAATTTTTGAAACCTGAGCGCATAACTGGTAAAAAAAATTTATTTGAAATCAAAATCGAGACTGGGAATCATTTTTAAGGTTCATATTGGTCCACCTAACTCGATAGTATATGATCTTCTAATATCAACCCTGATATTTTCATAATGTTTTAATTGAGCCCTTAAATGTTAAATGTCTAACATATGTTCCCGACGAGACCTTTTGAATGATTCGATTTTTTAAGTATTTCATAGATCATATATACAAGATTCGAGATCGAGAGGTTGAGGAAATGCACGAGACTCGGGAAAAAAAAAGCTGGGTTCGAGTGGATACATATATCGTCTCAAGTATAAATTATTAATTATTTTAAGTATAAAAAATAAATATAATTATTATAACCAATTAATTGACTACTGATTATTCTATTTTGAAGCTCTATTCCAGAGCAGTTAGATTTCTAGTCATCACCATGATTCCTTGTCCTTTGACTTGAAAGAAAATAAATAAAACGAGATGCATTGTAATACCCTGCGAATCAGCGCCAAAATTACTGTTCGATTCCCCTTACCTATTAACGTGGATAGAAAGAGAAGCTGAAGCTGAAGCTGACAATGTTTCCTTCACAGGTAGAGTGTCTTACTGATGCTGGGAAAATTGCAGTTTAAACTCCAAAAACTCCAGAGACTTGTTTGGGTTTACCCGACGAATATCCAATGAGTATCTAGAACTCGATTGGGTTGAGTTTAATCTATACTCGATTAGATTTAGGTAAAAATCTTGAATTTAAGTTAAGATATGGATATTGTAA
>Ga0325410_1007758_pt1 | contig 11709 bp, 8 predicted proteins | sample PopdelMetagenome_16_FD_206182 | JGI IMG/M metagenome (GOLD analysis project Ga0325410, IMG submission 206182) | Populus deltoides microbial communities from Bellville, Georgia, United States - Xylem-PdIQD-R3 | ecosystem: Host-associated > Plants > Phyllosphere > Stem > Wood/Secondary xylem... | reverse complement strand
AACGAAAAAAGAAGGAAAATAAAATTATATCTAGCCCTTCTAAATTCAACAATATTCCCTTTGGATTACTATATTTCAATTTTCTCAATATCAACCCTTGAAATTCCCAAAAGGTTTTATTTTTCACCTTATTAAAAGTGTGGAAGAGATCCAGGATCAATCCAAGAAACCTATGGTGAAGTTTGATGCAACCATATATAGAACCTTTATAAATGCATTTGATTATCAATAAATCTTGAATAGCCAGCCTTAAATACCAGACCGTTTCATTTTTACGACCTCACCTGATCTAGTTCTGTAGTGACATGCATGTTCATTCAATTCAAAAGATATCTGCAGGTTGTGCTGAATTCACTCGGCAATTCATTATGCACCAAGACTCCGTGTGTAACGTGGATTGCGGTAATGAATTTTTTGTTTTTTTTTTTAATTTGGTTATTGATTTTTTTTAATTTATTATTTGACATTGTATTGGCTTATCATTTATTTTTATAATTTATTTTGATTTATTTTATATGAGGTTACCGAGATGTCAAAAATCATTTCGTCATCATAATGATTTTCAATTTTGCAAAACAAAGTTAATGCTTGATTTTATCAAAAAAAAAATGGTTTAAGTGTTTGCAAAAGAAAAGATTTAGGGACCAATTTGACCATGAGAAAAGAGTGCAAGGTTTTTTTTAATTGTCAAAAACGTGCCTCTCTACCTTAATATTTTTATCCTAAAACTTATTTTTGTTACATTTTAGTCCCTGAAATTAAAAAAAGAAAGAGAAACTTATGGCGCTCTAACCTCATACTACCGGCCTATTTCAACAAGACAGTACTGCATCTTCTACTGGGAAATGGGATCTACACCATACACATATGGTGCAAGGATTTGGACCTAAAAGCCAAGAAATTGATTAACTAATTTGAAACTATCTGAAAAGAATGATGTTATGATTAGTAATTCAAATTAGGCATAATGGGTATGAAAATTCTAGTCAAAGACAACATAATCAAAGATATCCTTGAAAGTATAAAGGTACAAAATTGTATTTAAAGACAAATTCATCAAAGATCATCTATACAGATAAAAGGGCAGTAAAATTTATAATGTTCTCATTTATTTATTTATAAGAATATAAACCACAAAGAATTTCCTGAAGAGGAAGTTATGTAAAATGATTTGTTCATATGGAAAAATAAATTACAGCCAGTCTTTACACGAATACTTAAACTAAAAACAAATAATAACTTAATTATTGTTAACTAGTTTTAAGGCAGCATTACGTTGTGCGTCATATTAAAATTTCTTTAAACATAAAAAAAAAAAATTATTCATGTCACATGAAACTATTTGTTATTATTATTAAATTTAATTTAATAAATCAACCTTGAAATATCATAACCTGACTCCTCATTTAACCCAAGTCTAAATTTATATTGTATGGGAGTTTTCCTGATATGACCTTGTTATCTAGGTAGATTCAACAGAAAAAAAATATAGATCAAGTTAACATTAGTCATCTTACCAAACTCACGATCTAAGTTATGAATTTCACTAATTTGAAATAATTTTTTTATTTTATTAGATGATAAAAAATACAAAAACTTATTTATCATTGATCATATATTAAACGATAAAATTAAATAAAAACTCTCACATTAAAGGAAGGAATTGGAAAAAAACTATAAGATTAAAAAAAAAAGCCAAAAAACCCAAAGGGCAAATAAAAAATCCAGATACTAAATGATAAAATTAAATAAAAATTTATTATTAAAAAATTAAAAAAAATTAAAAAAAAAAGGCAGAAGAAAGGGACAACCAAAGGGCCAATAAAAACAATAGCCATAGACAAGTTAAAAAAAAAAAAAGCTCAAATGAGTGGGCTGAGGCAAGCCTGCCCGCCCGTAACTTGAATCTGTGACCTCATCTTAGCCCCACGCGCGAACCAGTCAAGCTATAATGCAATGTTAGCATCTAAATCATTAAAAATATATATCAATATTGTTTACTGTTTATACAGTGAAACTGACTTTCAAGTTTATTAGTTAGTATAACAATTAGCCACTTATTTTTCTTATATACAGCTTGTTTTCCAGTATGTACTTGTTGAAGATATTATCAAATCTTCTTAAGATAATATTGATATTGAAGATAAACATGATTAGGGATTACTTTCATGATCAGGGATCACTGATACAAAAAATAATTACGATCTATGATTATATATGCACAAGAGATTATTATTGATATTGAAGATAATCATGATCAATGATAATTGATACTGAAGACAATATCATATCTACTGAAGATAATACTGATACTGAAGATAATCATGATCAGGGATTGGATCAAGGATTACTATCATAATCAGGGATCCTTGATACTGAAGAGATCATGATCAGGGATCACTGATACTGAAGATAATCATAATCGTGATCTCTGATCATATCTGCACGAGAGATTATTGATACTGAAGATAATGGTGATCATATCGGCAACAAATATTCTAGGAATTAAGTGTATATCTTATCATTCATTGCATTCTAAATTATAGGAGTTTTGAATCAGGGATTGTAATATATAAGACCATGATGTAACAATATTCATTCAATTAAGAAGATACATTTATGTAATTCTTCTTACACATATCTTTCTCTCCTTATTCTTTTATCTTACATGGTATCAGAGTCATTGACTCACGTCACACAAATGGCTTCTTCTTCACTAAACACCTCAGATGCTGCTACTAATAGCAATCCTCCACTTGTTTCTCCTCCAGCCATAAATGTTACAAAACTCTCAAAAGACAACTATCATGTCTGGAAAGCTCAATTAATCTCTTTCTTTCATGGGCAAGGTCTCTTTGGATACCTTGATGGAACCATTCCCATCCCACCCAAAGAAGTTTCCATGGCTGAAACCTCCTCTGTCACCTTCAACCCTCTCTATGAACATTGGTAGCGACAAGGTGCTATCATAGTTACTATTCTCTTCTCTACAATTTTAGAAAATGTTCTTATTCAAGTGGTTTCTCACACCACCTCTGCTGAAATCTGGTGTGCTCTAGCCAAATCCTTCTCTTCTCAATCACGTGTTCGGGTTATTCAACTACGCACTGAACTCGTTAACACTCGTAAAGGTGCACAATCAGCATATGATTTTTTTTATGCAGATCAAACGCATGACAGATGAGCTTGCTGTCGCCGACCATGCTCTCCACCATGATGAAATCATCTCCTATCTACTATCGGGTCTTGGCCATGATTATGACTCCTTTGTTACTACCATCATAGCCCGCATAGATCCTGTCACTTTAGAGGAAGTATATGCTCTCTTACTCACAACATATTCACATCTGCTGCACAACAATTCACCTATTGTCCAGCCCATTGTTCACGTTGCTACTCGTCAACCCCCTTCTTCTTCCTACATAGGATGAAATTCATACAGAGGCAGAGACCGGAATCACAGAGACGTCTCTTTCTATAATGACTCCAATGGCAGGAACACATTCATAGAGATACTATGATATATCAGGTCTGTGATAAACCTAGTCATTTTGCAAAAAAAATGCTATCATCGGTTTGATGTTACCTATCGTGTCAATGCTGCCAAATCCAGCAATCTGCATGGTCTGATGGCTACGACAAGTATTGTTTCTGCAACAGATTGGCATCCTAATACAGATGCTACACACCATCTCATCAATAACATGGCCAACTTGAATCTACGAAGTGAAGACTATACTGGTTCAGATTAAGTCCTTGTTGGCAATGGTGCAGGTTTGCAAATTTCTCAAATTGGTTCTTCTATTTTAACTCCTTCAAAAACACCGTTTGTGGTCAAACAATTACTTCTTGTCCCTAAAATCCAAAAAAATCTAATTTCTGTTCAACAGTTTTGCAGTGATAATCTTGTGTTTTTTTAATTTCATGATCGTTTTTTTCTCATTAAGGACTACTCGGGGAAAATCCTTCATCGCGACACCTTTAAAGATGGTCTATATTCATTCTCCAGCCTGTCAGACACACTCCCTCCTCATGCACTCACTGTTGTACGAGCTTCTTACCAATTCTGGCACAACAGGCTTGGTCATGCATCCTTGCCAGTTCTTCAAAAATCTATTTCTGCATTTACGTTACTTGTTGCAAATAAAAGGCTTCCAGTTTGTTTAGATTGTCAACTAGCTAGAAGCAGTCAATTGTCTTTCAAAACCAGCAATCATAAATCTATTAATCCTTTAGACATGGTACATACTGATGTTTGGGGACTAGCACCAATCTTGTCAAACAGTGGTGCTTGATACTATTTATGTTTTTTAGATGATTGCACTAAATTCATATGGTTGTTTCCTCTTAAACTCAAATCTGATGTTGAAAAAGTCTTTCTGCTCTTTAAAACTTCTATTGAACGACAATTTAATCGTACCATAAAAAACATTCAATTTGATTGGGGAGGTGAATATCGCCGCATGTCTACACTTCTAACTCAAATTGGCATTCATCATTGTAGAACATGACCATACACTCATCAGCAAATGGGTGTAGTTGAACGTCGTCATAAACAAATTGTTGAAGTCGAACTTTCAGAATATTCTAAACTTCCACAACAATTTTGGGAAGATGCTTTCCTCACGCCCACTTATATTATCAATCGTCTCCCTACTTCTATTCTCAATAATAAATCTTCATACGAAATTATTTATCATCATACTCCTGACTATCATTTCCTTAAAGTTTTTGGTTGTGTATGCTGGCCTTATCTTCGACCATATAACAAACACAAAATTGATTTCAGATCTAAAAACTGTATTTTTATTGGTTATAGCTTGGACCATCACGGATATAAATGTCTTGATCTTGCAACAGGTAAAGTTTATGTATCTCGTCATGTCGTTTTTTATGAAAACCATTTTCCATATAAAAGTCCTGATCACCACCCTTCTCTCTGTCCAGACACACCCTCCATAGTAGTTCCATTTTCAAATACTATGTCTTCCTTGTCACTAACACCTGCACGTACATGTGCAACTTCACCATCGTCACACATTGACTCTCATCTGCCAGTATCGTCTTCAACTCTAGAGCCGACACCTTCAGCAGATACTACCCTTGCCTCCCCTCTCATACCAGTTCCAATTCCCATAGACACAATTCCAGTTATTTCAAATACTCACCTGATGGTTACAAGATCTAAAAATCACATCTCCAAACTAAAAAGGACCCCTAATGGACACACCTTATATCCTCTACCTCGAGCACTGCATGTTTCTGCCTCTTCCTCCTCCAAAGAACCTACCTCATTTACTGAAGCTTCCAAATCTTGTCAATGACGATCTGCTATGAATTCTAAATTTGATGCCTTTCTCTGCAATCAAACTTGGGAACTGGTCCCTCTATCACGCCATCTTAATGTCATTGGTTGTCACTGGATTTTCAAGATTAAAAGGAAAGTTGATGGCTCCATTAAAAGATATAAGGCCCGGCTAGTTGCTAAAGGCTATCATTAGCAGCTAGGGGTGGATTTTCATGAAACTTACAGTCCAATTATAAAACCTGCAACCATCCAGCTTGTTTTATCCATTGCAATCTGCAACAACTGGACAATTCGTCAGCTGGATGTCCAAAATGCGTTTCTTCACGACAATCTGACAGAAGTGGTTTACATGGATCAACCTCCAGGCTTCAAACATCCTCAATTTCCTCATCATCTCTTTAAGCTCAAACGCTCATTATATGGCCTTAAACAGGCACCTCGCCAGTGGTTCTCCTAACTTGCTGTTGTGTTGATACAATTCAGCTTTGTTGGCAGCAAGACAGACTTGTCACTCTTTGTGCACACTGACACCTCTAACATCATATACATCCTCATTTATGTTGATGACATTATCATCACTGGTTCTAATGCTACCGTTATCACAGATATCATTTAGAGGCTGCATAAGGATTTTGCAATCACTAATCTTGGCCCTCTTAGTTTTTTCTTAGGCATTAAAGTTATACTTGATGCTATTGGACTCTATCTCACTCAACGTAGATATATTGCAGATCTTCTTACAAAATCCAAAATGGATGGTGCCAAGCTGTGTTCCACTCCAATGTCCACCACTGTGGCATTGACGGCAACTGATACTGAACAATTTGATGATCCTATCCTGTACAGAAGCATTGTTGGCAGTCTTCATTATCTCTCATTCACTCGACCTGATATTGCTTTCGTCGTTCATCGCGTTAGCAAATTCATGCATCAACCGAAACAGTCCCACTGGATATGTGTAAAGAGAATCCTGCGCTATCTCAAACACTCCATCTCCTATTGTTTGTCCTGCGCTATCTCAAACACTCCATCTCGTATTGTTTGCTATTGTCTTGTAGCAGCTCCTTCACATTTCAAGCGTTCTCTGATGCAGATTGGGCAAGGGACACAGATGATCGTCGATCTGTTGGTGCCTACTGTGTGTTTCTTGGCTCAAATTTAATTTCCTGGCATAGCAAAAAACAAGCTACAGTTGCTCGTAGCAGTACCGAGGCTGAATACAAGGCTTTCATAGACACTATAGCTGAACTTCAATGGTTACAATTTCTAGCTGCAGAACTTGGTTTGCACCTATCTCAAAGTCCCACTCTTTGGTGTGATAATATTGGCGCCACGTATCTATCTTCCAATCCAGTGTTTCGTGCACCCACAAAACACATCAAGATTGATTTTCACTTTGTCAGAGATCTTGTTTCTCAAAAAAATTGAATGTCAATTTTTTGTCTAGTCATGATCAGCTAGCCGATCTCCTTACAAAACCACTATCTGCTACACAATTCAATCTTCTGTGCTCCAATCTCAACGCTCGTAACCTCTCGTACTCAGATTACGGGGGCGTGTTGAAGATATTATCAAATCTAATGAAGATAATATTGATATTGAAGATAAACATGATTAGGGATTACTTTCATAATCAGGGATCACTGATACAAAAGATAATTGTGATCTCTGATCATATCTGCACGTGAGATTATTATTGATACTGAAGATAATCATGATCAATGATTATTGATACTGAAGACAATATCATATCTACTGAAGATAATACTGATAGTGAAGATAATCATGATCAGGGATTTGATCAAGGATTACTATCATAATCAGGGATCCTTGATACTGAAGAGATCATGATCAGGGATCATTGATACTAAAGATAATCGTGATCTCTAATCATATCTGTACAAGAGATTACTGATACTGAAGATAATGGTAATCATATCTGTAACATATATTCTAGGAATTAAGTGTATATCTTATCATTCATTGCATTCTAAATTATAGGAGTTTTGAATCAGGGATTGTAATATAAAAGACCATGATGTAACAGTATTCATTCAATTAAGAAAATACATTTCTGTAATTCTTCTTCCATACATCTTTCTCTTCTTATTTTTTTATCTTACAGTCCTTAGTTTTAAAATCAAGGAATAATCCTTGTAAGTTTTTATTTTCTTCTATAAGTCATTAGATTACTCTTTATGACAAAGAAAAAATGCCTAAAGTTGATTTTGAAAAATTATAAAATCACTCAAAAAAAGGAAAAAAAATGAAAATCCATTTTAAGATAAATAAAACTTGATAAACCCATACGAACAAAAGAATAAGTTTTAAGATCCATTTGTTGCATGCTCAAAATTGTTTTTGAGGAGGGAACTATAAGCTTGTTTGATTGTTTCTCCACCATCGTTCATCGAGTTGTTATTTAATTGCATACTCTGGATTCAATCTTTACTTATACAGGAAATGACATCTTAAGATCTTTTGATAGCATCAAATTGTGATGTAATAAAAAATATTAGGTAGTCTCTTTGTTACTTGTTGTAGTAGATCAATTTTTTTTCTTTTTTTTTCGAAGTCTGTTTTTTTTTCTTTTTTTAATATCCTTGTCACTTTGGTTATTAACTTTATGATCTTTTCAATATACTCTCGATTATTATATAAAAAAAAGATCCATTTGTTGCGGGAAAGTGAATTTTATAAAAAATGATTGAGAATATTGGATGTTTGGTCATGAAAGAGTTAGAAAAATTTTTAGTGTTTGATTATATTATAAAAAATAAATTGAAAATTAATATTTATAAGTTATTAACCTTTTTTAAAAAAATAGTATGATTTTTTAAAATAGTATTATCAGACAATTTTTGGTTTGGGAATATAACTTCTTAAACATTATATGCATTAATTTATCAAACTAATTAATCAAGATTTTTAGATGTAATAAAATTTATTAATTTTACAGTCCATAACTATATATAAAAGCCTGAACTCCTTTAAAACTTTGAATAGACTATTATACCCTTGACATAATACTATTATTGTAATTTATCCCAACACTAATTTGTAATCTATAACAACACTAATTTGTAATCTTATCCTACCTTCTAAATAACAAGAATACCAACATAGTAAAGTCCTTATAATGTAACAAAATATTATTTCCTGAAAAATATACAAATACTGTGTTTTAGTTATATGCCTATTTAAACACTATATAAAACCTTCAATAACATGGAATAAGCTGATTATATATATAGTCCCAAATCAATATATATAGTATTTTATTAAGACTTTATTTTGATTATTAAAACTCTAACAATGAAGTAATAGAATCATATTAAATTATTAAATTCGATCTTTAGATTTTTTTTATATAAAAAACCAGGTTAGTGTCTTGGTAACCTATAAAATATTTGTTACTCCTTTTTCCAAGTTCCACTAGCATTAAAACAAAAATACTAAGCAAAAAGATTAATAGAATTCTTATCCATGCATGTGAATTAATTTCTATTCATATAAATCAAATAAAATATTTTAAATAAAAAAAATTATGAATAAATAACCAAAAGAATAAGACTTTCATTATGAATTGTGAGGCGATTTACTATGGATTTTTTTTTGGTCCTTTTTTATGGTTATTGAATTTGTTTTCTTTTTAATTTCATCATTTGACATTGTATCAATTGAAATTTATGGTTGGTAATTTCTTTTAATTTGTCTTTTGATGTTATTATCCCAACACCGAGATGGTGCTCTTGATTTCATGAAAAAAAATTTGATTTTGTTGTTATGTTTGTAAAAGAAAGAAAATGAGAGGGCTAAAATATAGACAAAGAAAATTTGGCAAGACTTTTGTTTTATAAACAAATGTGGTGTCAACTCTGGTCCTTTTTTTTACCTTTGGTCATCAAACTTTTTTATTTTTAATATGATCCTTTGACTTTATGTTAGTTGGGATTTAAAGTTGATAATTTATTTTGATGTATTTTTTATATGATTATGTCAATCTAAAAAAAAAAAAGACATCTTGCAATCTTGTTGGTGCTCCATTTCATGAGAAAGAATATGAATTTATTATTTGAGAAAGTTGAAAATGAAGGGATCAAAATTCAAACAATAAAAAATGGGAGGCCTTTTAAAAAAAAACAATTATGTTAGCACCTTTTGGTTTATTTTTGCCTTCAGATTTTTGCTAAAATCTTTTTTATGTCCCTTTAGTTTGGTAATTATATGGTTTAGTTCGAAACTTTATTTTTCTTGTATTTTAGTCTTTTAGTTTGGGAAATAAGAGAGTCATTAAAAAACAGTGAATAAAAGACAAAGTTGGCTAATAGCCACTTTTTAGTAATGAAACATGTCATTCTTGGCATTAACAAATTTCATTTAATGAGGAAAGTTCTATTTAGGTTTTTCTTCTTCTTCTTTGAAGTGTTAAATAAAAATAGATTGGGGTTTGGGAATGTTTTTTTATTCGGGTTGATTTTTTTATTTTTAAACCAATTAAATCATAATTTAAACTAAAAATGAGTTTATTGAGGTTCTTATGGTATTTTTAGGTATTTTCAATTAAAAATAGGTGAAAATGAGTTTTTTTATCCCATGAAGTGGGATGTCTAACTTTCTAGCACCTTGTGATGGATGAAATCTTGAAAAGCTAGCAACACATAGCCTTTCGTATTTTTTTTTATAAACAAAGAGCAGATGACCTGTCATCTACCTATTCATACAAGAAAAAAAATAAACAAGAGGCCCAACTGGTGGGCTTGCCCCAGGTCCTCATGCCTAGGCTTTTTTTAGAGGCCCATGCGCATTAGAAAACCCAAGCTCGCAAGCCTTTTGTTTTCTTTTTTTAGTGGATTTTTTAAAAAAATTTATCCTTCAAAATCAGGTCTTTATTTTGTTACTGACTTTGTTTTTCAATTTCATCCTTAAATATTTTATTGATTTTGAATTGTGCTACGTAATTTATTTAAGTTTGCTTTTCTATTGTTTATCACTGTCTCAAACAAATGCCATGATATTTGGTTGGTGCTCGATTTTACGAGCGCTGATTTTTTGTATGACTAAATAAAAAATTATTTCATAAAAAAATCAAAGTTATTAAATCTAGTGGAATCAATTACTTGAATCATGTATTTGATGAGTTCTTTTGGGTTGATTCGAAATTAGACTTAATAATTTGTTGAAGTTTGCTTTCTATGAGGTTATTACATTCTCAAACAAACATCTCAATATTAGGTTGATGCTCGATTTTGCGAGTTTCTATTTTTATTATCGTATAATTAAATAAAAAAATATTAAAAAAATTTATTAAATTCAGTGGAGTCCATAACTTAAGTCTTAGGTTTAGCAGGTTAACTTGACTTGATTAAAAATTGGGCTTCATAATTTATTTTAATTTTTTTATGGTGTTATCACAATCTCAAAAAAACATCTCGATATTGAGTTGGTGTTAAATTTTGAGAGTGACTATTTTTATTAACATATAATTAATAAAAATAGTTTTAAGAAAATTATTAAACTAGATGGAGTCCATGACCAGGTCACTAGTTTGGCCATGAAATCCAAGTTAATTCAATTTGTTGTCATCTCAATTATGTAATCTTAAAGTTTTTTTTTAAAGTCAAATCATATTTTTGTCAATTGCTTGAATTATCTTTGAGCCTATCAAATCAATTAGATCATGTTGAAACAACTCTTAAACAATTTAATTTGAAACCTGGATTTCAAAGTTGACCCATCAACTACAAAAAGCTCTCGTAGCCTGTCAACATTAATTTAACTTCCTAATGTGCAAAGTTTGCAGGTTCGATTCGATCCTTAATTATATATGTAGCTCCTTCATTCACACACGGCTATGGATCTCTAGAGAAATTATTAGTGTATTCTTGGTTGGGAGGTAGGGAGTTGATTCCTTTTGTATGTTCTGAGTGTTTGTTTTTTGTGTTTTCTGTTGTCTTCTTCCCTGTATTTTGCTGGTTTTCATCTTCTTGATGGCCAGCTTCTTCTTTAATACATTCAACTTCATAAAAATAAAAACATTAATTTTAACCACAGCATTATTGATTGCAGTAATGTGCAATGAACAAGGGAAGTTTCTGCCAGTGACAGGCCACAAGAAAGGAACCGGGACCTGTGTCCACTACTGATGACAACAGTGATATATATATATATATATATATATATATATATATATATATATATATATATTTTGTATGAAAATGGTGTTATCAAGTTGGGTTAAATTACATTGCAGTTATTTTATCCGCCCACCTCTCTTCTTCTTCCTCCCCGGCCATTTGTGTGCTGCCCAGTAACCATGTATTTATTAAAAGGGTGCCATCGCCATCGATCAAAACACATAATAACCAACACAAAAAAGAAATACAAACAAACAAGTCAGC
>Ga0325410_1007751_pt1 | contig 11714 bp, 4 predicted proteins | sample PopdelMetagenome_16_FD_206182 | JGI IMG/M metagenome (GOLD analysis project Ga0325410, IMG submission 206182) | Populus deltoides microbial communities from Bellville, Georgia, United States - Xylem-PdIQD-R3 | ecosystem: Host-associated > Plants > Phyllosphere > Stem > Wood/Secondary xylem... | reverse complement strand
AGGGGCCCTGTAAGGAGGTTCAAGTTTCCAATTATAGGCCACGGTTTGGGGCCTGGTGGCAGGTTGAGTTTGGGACGGGTAAGGTGGCGGAAGAGGGTTATCACGGCTACGGTAGCAAGCAAAAGGGTAGCAAAAGTAGAAAGCTCCATTTTGACAGTGGTAAGGGTGATTTGTGTGGAAGCTGTGATACAAGCAGAAGAGGTGATGAGTCTTTTTATAGGACACACCTTCTGTATTATTCGCATATGCGCGCTGTGGAATTAATGATTTGAATTATTGGTAAGAAATACAAATGTTAACACAACTAACAGTCAAGTAGTCAACTATCTCTCTTGCTCTCAATCGCTGCTCTCTAAATCCAACCTTTGTGTTTTCTTTTTCTTTTTGTTTTTTCTTTAAAAAAGAAAAAAAAAGGTACTGCTGCAGTTAGTGATGTAAGAGGAATCTAATAAGACATCAATAGCATAGAAAACACAAGAATTTTCTTAAGAAAAAAATGTTACAATATAAACTTTAAATTTACAATTTTATTTTATGAAATGTAAATATTTGATAGTGATCTTTTTATGAGGTTTACATGACCTTTAAATAGATTAAAAAACCAACTCCTGCTTAAAAACAATTACAAATCCAAAAATAAAAGGGAAATCAAACATAAATTCGAAAAAACATAGAAAAAATAACAAAATTAGCTCAAACTAGAGCATGATCAGGCATAGGAGAACAAACATATTCATCATATAAACTGAAAAGAAAAGGTAAAATAAATCTCACAGTTCTTGAAATCCGAAGGTTTCCGTGTCCTTGCAACCAAGAAAAAGTGTTTAGCCTTGCATGTTTGTTGAACAACTAATCAAAAAAAAGGAAAAATGCATAATTTAGGGTTTCTTAGAGGAAGGGGACGTTTTTCTCTTCTTGGCTGGCTGCCCCCCTTCTCTTCTCTCATTCTTTTTATATCTTAGGAAACCCTAGGTCTCTATTTTACAAAATAGTCCTCCATTAAGTAGACTGTTTACATTTAAGTACTTCAATAACTATTTTCCTAAAAAAAGAGAAATAGCCTTGCATGAAATCTTCAAGCTTTGACTTAGAGGAGCTAAATTGCTGAAATAAAAACTTGGATATCGGTTTAGATGCTTCGGAACGTAATTTGGACTCGTTTCTTCACGAAACCTGTTTACTGACAGAATTCAAATGTCATCTTTGAAAAATCATATCTCCCTCATATGACATCGGTTTTGGCTGAAATTTGTAGCGTTTATAGAAATTTGAGTCATGAATCCAAAAAAATTGATTTTGTATCAATTGAACTTCTGTAGCTCCAGATATTCAAGTTGGAATAGTCGAAGGTCAACAGTAGCAGATTGCGAGATTTGACTTTGAAGGCTGCGATTTCCATGCTTTTCCTTATTTTATTTTCTTGCCTTAGATGTACAGAAAGGTATGGATGTTACCTTTTTAATGCCACTGGAATCACTTCATTTTAACCTCTAGAGCTCACGCTCTGCACAAAACATCAACTCCGGGGTTCAGAGATTTGTCCAAACCTAACCATGTTAGCAGGTTGAACAAGGCCATTTATGGCCTTAAACAAGCACCTAGAGCTTGGTATACAACACTCAAAACTGTTATCCTTTAGATGGGATTTCACAACTCTAAGGCAGACTCTTCTCTATTCATTTACAGCAACGATTCCAATCTCTGCTACTTACTGGTTTATGTTGATGATCTTGTCATAACAGGGAATAATCCAACTCTTGTGACCATTTTCATTCAGCAGCTAGGAGACATGTTTTCTCTCAAGGACATGGGCTCTCTTCACTTCCTTTTGGGTGTTGAGGTAATTCCTACTAGGGCAGGTGTATTCCTCACACAACACAAATATGTTCGTGAGCCTCTAGTTAATACCAACATGAGTGGTGCAAAAGACATCTCCACGCCTCTATCAACAACACAGTCACTTCAACTGGTTGATGGCACCGCTGCTATGGACAACACATAATTTCATCGAATTTGGGCAACCTTCAATACCTCTATTTGACGCAACCAGATATATCATTCACTGTCAACAAACTCTCTCAATTTATACACAAACCTACCGCAACTCACTGGAAAACAACCAAACAGCTTCTGCGATACTTAAAACAAACCATTTTCTATGGTGTTCAGATTCACAGAGCTAGACCTTTAGTTTTAAAAACATACTCTGATGCCGATTGGGTTAGGAATATGGATGATCGCACATCGACGTCTATGTACATCAGTTTTTTGGGAATTAATTCCATTTCGTAGACATCCAAAAAACAAAAAGTAGTTGCACGATCCACAACAGAGGCTAAATACCGGGCACTGGCCAATGCGGCCTCAAAAACAATGTGGTTGTCCACTCTTTTCAAAGAACTGACATTTCCAATCCAAGAAACTCTTTAATAAAATAGTCTATCATTTTTAATTTTATTAGTTTTCTAATGTAAAGTATAAGGTTTTGTAACCTCTCCAAAAATCTTTTCATTAGGTAGGATTTTATTGGTCTAAACATTTATTTGTTGAGGAGAAACAGATACAATTCAGAGTTGATCAATCATAAAAAGAAAAATTCTAATTCATTCTGATTAAACCCCTTTCCTTTTAATCCATTTGTTTTTCTTGAAAAATTCAAATCACGATCGGTGGTTCGTTAGAAATTAATTGCCCCGATACCATATAAAAACTAGACACAACTGCTGTTTCAATGAATAATTCTCCACACTTTTCATTGATAAATATTGTGTGCTATATATATAGTAGTGGGAAAGTCAATTTGGAAAACATATAAATGGTAATGTTAAAACTATGCTATTACAATATACAGTTGCAGAATTTAAGTTTGGAATCAGCTCCAAATATAGCGTTAATGGCAGAATCTTTGCCATGATTTTCGGCTATAGATTCTCTGTCTTGATTTGAGCAGATTCTCCGCAAGTTTTCCTGATACAAATAAGGGGTCAAATTTGTTAATTCTTGGATACAAAGATATCAAATGTAACGTCCTCAGATTTTTTATGCAATTATTATCTTTCTAATAGTCTTGTATGTGAAATTTAGGAGTAATTTTTTTTTATAATATCATAAGGACATCTTCAAGCTCACTCTCCAATAATTTTATCCATAAGTATAATGATATGCAATTTATACCTACACATTTGTGCAGCTACAAGACCTTATAAATTACATGCTTAAACTTGTTTACAATATAATCATTAAACAATACCAGGATTTACCCAATAGAAAATGCCCGGTAGCTCAATAACATCTTCATTAAAATTGAGGCCTTTAAAAGAAAAGTACTTGTAAGACACAAGATCACAAAAATTACCATAAGTATTTACATCATCATAGTTATTACATTTTACGAATATATGAACAAAACAAATGTCATTAACCTTTTTATAAACACACCAATCTATGTCCTTTTCAAAATATTTTCAAATCAATCATTGATAAACTCTTTTTTTCATTCAACACATTACATTATCGTCATCACACATACAACTACTCCTTGACTTACCAACTATTCCATAACTCATCTCAATACAATCTTCACTCACTTCTTTTATGTTCATCGAATTTATTATAATGTTTTCATATCATGTTCCCTTTCAATATCATATTTAATATATAACCCATTTCATCTCATATGCGTATAAGTTTATGCCATTATTCATACCACATTTCATCTCTCAAATACAATTATATGCTTTTTTAGCTTTCCCATGCATTTATTCCATTTTAACCATGTAGTTTTGTTAGTTCATCTCAACATCTATTATATCATTATTGGCAAATAAATATCAATTTCAATGTCTATTATATCCATTATGGCTTATCCATATAATTTTACAAACTCAATATGGTTCCGAACTGTTTCTAGCTTATACATATATTTATTTCATTCTCAAATACTTTACGCCCATTTGGCTCCTTTAAATATAATTTTCATCTTGAATATTTTTTAGACTCATTAATGGTACATTCCAATGTTTCCCTTCAACTTAAATATTTTTTTATGTCTATTTTTTACACGTTCCAATATTGTTTTTCAACTTAAATACTTCTCATGCCCATTTATGGCGCATTACAATATTTTTTCAATATAAATATTTCTCATGCCTATTTATGACATAGTATACTATTTTTCCAACTTAAATATGTCTCATGCCCATTTATATCAACATGTATTAACATGTTTCATACAAATAAACTCTCCATTTTAAATGACAACTCCAATATTTTTCTCCTTTTTCCCATTACAAGTTGATCATTATCATATCTCAATAACTTATCTTTCAACTCTCTAAAGTGTATTCTATATTGGATGGAGAATGAAATGTGGATATTTTGACACATTACAACACTCGATTGCATCCACAATATTACCTAACCTTAGCCCTGTTTATATGGTCAACTAAGTAAATGGTTTTGTAACCTTAGTTTCGTTACACAACAACTAAGTAGTCAATTTCTATAATCTTTTACATAAAGAATTTATATTTCTCTTTCAATGGTTAAAATATTTATTGTCATTTCAACCATAATGTGTAACTTTCCGTTTCAATTACATAATTCAATTCTTTTTATAATGAGCACATCTAACAACTAAAATAACAAATATAGGAATATTGACTAGAATTTAATAAATTTAAAAGGTTAAGGTGTCAGACACCTACCTGCTTCTCTCATTGACTTAGCTCTTCCAATTAAAGGTCCAACTCCTGATGTCTCTTCTAATTTAAAATGATGGACAACAATTAGTATGTCAAAAATTTCATCACATTAATCAATATCCATGTTAATGTAATTTTAACTACACTTTACTTTGCATCATTATAATTATTATTTTTAACTTGAACATATAAAAATTTCCATGATTGTCCTTTATTATTTAGCCCACACTTTTTCATTTTATATTTTGTAACCATAACAATTTCAAAGTTTTCCATGTTAACAAAGCATCACCAAATTTCTAATTAATTCATTCCTTGTTAATTCAAGTATTTTATATAATCTCACTTAAACATTTAGTTACTTATAATTTGCTCAAACATAATTTCCTATTATTTTAAATTATCTTTCATTTTAAAAAATTTACTTTCATATAAGATATTAAAACCATTAAAGTCATTTAGCATTTTGACCCCTTTCTAAATTTTATCAACTTACTTATGAACTGTTTGATTAATATGAAACAACACTAACAAATTTCAAGCTTTCTTATTACATACTTCAACATAATATCATAACAAAATAACAATAAATACCCACACATAATTCTCTAACATTGACGCATATCCCTTTCATTAAATTCTATATCATACCAACATGTATTCAATAATAAGATTTCTCAACCTATAAATTTTAAAACTTTTCCATTTACTTAACTACATATAACATCACAAAAGTATTCAACTTAGAATTCATATCCTTGCCAAACTCGCATTCATACATACAACACATGTATAGTAACACAAAACTCTTTTCCTAAAATATAAGCATTCAAGACAATATATTAATAAATATATAATCTCATATAATTCAATCAATTTTCAAAATCAAGCCTATAGTCAACTTAACAACATCTTTTGATTTTAATAAAACCTTTACGAACTTGGTTATATTCTCTTTCTTACCATATTACATACCATAACCACCCAAATTTACAATTATTCATACAATCTCAACACTTTTACCTCACTTCCATATTATAAAAGTCATGTTCCCAAACAAATTTATAGATACATACACATATACTTAACAAACCATTTACCCCATAACCTAATTATCATACAATATACATCTAATTAACACATAAGTACACAATTCCATTCAATTCTTTCATTTTCCACATTCTTTATCATGGTTGGCCATAGGGTTAGGAAATTCCCATGGCTTTTCTTTTAATTTATATCTTTATCTTATTATATTTATACGTTATTTCACACAACCTAACCAATTTATAAGTAATTTTTCATTTCCCCAAACTTCTCTCATAAACTCTAGGTGAGAGATTAGGGATTTCTCTTCCCCACACACTCAAACTCAAATAATCAGAATTAAATAGTATAGGGTACTTTACCAAGAAAATCTGAAACCAATTTGCCCTTTTCTTTGCAAAGTTCTCCTATAGTTCTCTTCCTTTTCTAAAATTCCTTATTTTTCTAAGTAACTACTAATTTTCTATCTCCTTAAACCCTTCCAAAACTTGTACTAAAGTGTTTCCTCCACTAATCACCCTTATAACACCCAAAATCCCTTATTTTAGAGAAGATTTGAGTGAAAATGCAAGAAATGAGAGGAAGAGAGCTTAAATTCCTTCTCTTATGGCTAACAACCTCAATATATAGGGGGAGATGGATTTTTTATGTTATTTATAATTTTGCCTTTACTAATTGTCCACTTGTTATTTTTAGTATTTTACTTAACTATTGGTACTTTTGCAAACTGTTTTATTTACTAAAATCATCAAAAAAAATTAAATAATTTATTAGATACTTTCATCCATATTTATGATACGATTTTTCCTTAGATTTCCTTCCATTCTAGTTAAAAAATTGTGCGATTGTACACAAAACTTATACTGGTGGTCAATGTTATTTGCACATAAAATCATACATTAGTTTATTAAGAATTCTATTCTATCATCATCATTATCCTAAATATTTTCACCCAATTCACAAATATTTTTCTTTAAATAATTATATTACCTCATTGGAAAATTTACACGATTTATTACTGAGCTACCATTTTGCATACCAATTTATTTCTCCACTCCATTTGGGATCTAAATAATTTCACTAGGGATTTTTCATCCTAGTTTTAATAATTTCTTTTTCTATTTTATCATTTTAAATTGTATATTTCCTTATATACAATTATGGGCCAATTATGGGCCGAAGGTCCACATCAAATGAGCTGCATCAAACTGCCAGGTCTAGTAACTCATGTGTGGTATTTGAAATGTTTTCCTAGTTATAATGCCTATCTTTTAGATAAGCCCCATAAATAATTAGAAAGCTTAGTATATTGCAATGCGTGATTTAATCCAAATTTTGATTTTATAGTTTTGGAATGAGAAACTGTCATCTCATTTACTCAAAATAGGATACTTTGGGTCTGACATGTCTCTTTAAAGGAGTAACATAAATCTTAGAATTATGGCTATATTAAATACCTCCTAATAAAATTGGAATTGGTCTATAGTTGATCCAGTAAAAAAGAAATAGAAATTTCTAATTTTACTATAACAACCTCAAAATTTATGTTTAGAACAAAGAGCAACAATGTAATAATTCAATTAAGATTAGGGTAATTTTTTCTTCAATCAATAAAAAATCCAGCAAGGTTTCCTTCGTATTTATAGGTATCAAGTTGTCGACTTTTCCTCCACAATTCACAATTATCAAATTTTCTATTTGTCTTATCATCCAGGACTTTCTCCTCTCATCACATCACCATTTCTCAAAAAACAAAATCATATATGGTTAAACAATTCAATATAACACATTTACCTAGATGCAATTCAATGAATTATTCTACAAATTAGAACTAAAATACATTACACAATTCAAAAATTTACAAATAAGAACCATTAAAGAAATTATAACTGAAATGAGTACATAGTTAAAAGAAGAAACTCATAATTAAAAATTATACTACGAAGAAAAACTTTCAATAAATATTGACACATTAAATTTTAAAATTTATATTACATAAAAAAATAATAACTTCATTCATTACAAAATGGTACCCAACAAAATATAAAGAAAAATAATCTACTATTCAATCCGATATGGGAATGTACCTGAAAATTGATTTAATACAATATTTCAATTAGACAGATGAAATAAAATATCAATAAAATTCTTTCTTTCTTTCTTTCTTTCTTCTTTTTTTTTAAATAAAAAAATTACCCACAAGATCATTAAATTAATTCATTCATCTAGTATTACATTTCAATTAAATTTTTGAATAATCCTTAATTCTTGAACATCAACCAAAAATATAATTTCTCCTATTGCCCATTAACCCCAACATTAATTCCACTAATAGGTGATTAATTCTTGTTCGTCCATTCAATAGGCACTAATTTCATCAACCCAGAAAATTAGTTCAACGATTCACTCATTCCTCAAGGTACTAATCTCATTAATCAGTGAATTAATTCTTTATCACGTCCATTCGTCAGGGCACTAATTCCATTAAACCAGGAATTAGTTCAAGAAATTGCCCATTCACTAGGGCATTAATCTCATTAACTAAGAAATTAATTTTTCATCACGCCCATTCACTAGAGCACTAATTCTATTAAACCAGGAATTAGTTCAAGGATTTGCCCATTCACCAAGGCATTAATCCTATTAACCAGGAAATTAATTCTTCATCATGCCTATTCGTCAGGGCATTAATTTCATTAAATCAGGAAAGAGTTCATTGCACCACATATCTATTTCCCCAAGTAAACAATATAACAATTACTAATTCATTACCCATAATTAATCAAATAACAATACATATTGACCCATAATGAATTCGGGCATTGCATAATTACCTTACGATTGAGCTTGGGTCGAAATTCCCTACTGTGGTGTCGGCCTGACAGTCTCTCCTGAATTGACAAGCATATAACATCATTATTCTACTTTTCATATTGACACAATCAATAAATAAAATCCTTCCAATTATCCTTTCATTTGCCAAAATCAAATTTAGAAAGAAACTTGAAAATTCCTTTCTTTCTTTTGTAAATTTCCTTCCTATTCTTCAAATTTCCACATTGTAACACAATTCATTTCATTATATATATTCTTTAATTTTTGATCAAAATTTAAACTAAAAAAAAAACATCAAAAAAATTTCGTGATCTATTCACTCTTTAACATTAATTTCATCTTTTTCCTATACAATCTCCTCATCTTATCAAAATTCATGAATTTTATTTTTCTTATTATTATTTTGCCAAAAATCTCTTCTTGAAGAACACCTAAAATTTTTCTTTAACTACCATAATTTCTTACTTTCTCTATTCACTTCATTAAGCTTAACACAATTTCACAATCAATTGTAATTTTTTCTAAAATTTATCATAAAACCTAATTCTTCATTTCACAAAGTTCAATCAATTTAAAGCATAAATTCTTTAAGAATCTTATTTAAAAGTGTGAGGGCACCCTAACAAACAATAGCTAAAGCTTTAATGCTTTTAAATTGAGAAATTTTCCCTTGCTTGGATTTTTTCCCTACTCTTGGCTGAATGCTCTCTTCTCTTTTGAAAAATCAAGTTTGTTCTTTTTTTTTTCTTTCTTCCCACACACACTAACTTGCTCACATATATATACTTAACTTTTTTTTAAAAATCCTTCTATGTCCCTCAATTCTTTCTTCCCGTGCACACACACTTGCACACATATATTTACTTAACTTTTCAAAAAAATCCTTCTATGTCCCTTGATAGTAACTTTTATGATTTTTAAGTAAAATTTCTCAAATCCTGATGCCTATTTATACCAAATCTTACCCGAGTTATTTTGAATTTTACTAAGTTACACACTGGTACTTTCAATTCTGTGCAATTAACTTTTATTAAAATTCTATTCGCATTTCTGTGCTTATATATATATATATATATATATATATATATATATATATATATATATATATATATATATTCTACTACTATTATGTTTTTATTTTTACTCAAACCCCCGTCCAAAACATTTTATTTTAGATTCTTGAATTTTATCATCATTCTTATAAGTTAATTTATCACTTTCTCCTATTTGTTTTCTTCATAATATTGACTTTTATTATTATCGATGATATTGCCTAGGGTTTTACATTTGCCTTGTAAAAACAACTTTTTTCTTTTTTTTTTCTTTTATGGAATTAATCACTTCCTTTCCTTTTATTTTTATTTTAGAAAGAAAATTATGTATATAGTCAAGTAAGTAAATATGTCATGGTTGTGAGAGTCTATATATACATATCACATATAGGCTTTAATAGCATCATAGCATAACCGTCAAGGTCAAGTCAAGTTTGGGATCTAAAAGATTGAATGGAAGAAGACATAAACAAGTAAATCCCTTGAATTTCTAGTAGCTTGGAATTCATCATTTAAAGGGAAGTAAACTAGTTCCTTACCATGTCAATTTTCAATTCTTGCTTATTGAGATTTAGGGGTGATATAGATTAATATTTAAGGATAGATATTACCTCATTTTATTTATTTTCAAATATATTGAAATAATTCAAGTTTTTTTTATTTTTACTTTTATTTACAATATAATGAAAATATAATGAACTAATATTTTTTTTTAATTCATAAAAGGTCAAATTAAAATTGTTGTTCAAGTTTTTTTTAAAAATTTTTGACTTAACAAAACTAGAATGAAATTATGACAACATTAGTTTTGGAGAGTACCCATGTTCTCCTGAATTACACCAAGAGAGCTTTTTTATTAAAAAAAAAGAAATTTGACTCTAATCCAATTTATTTTCTACTTTTATTTACAATATAGATGTTGTGATCAGTTGCATCTTTGATTAACCTGTATTTTTTTTTAATTCATAGAAAGTCAAATTAAAAGTGTTAAAGTTTTTTTCTAAATTTTTTGACTTAACAAAACAAGAATGAAATCACGACGACATTAGGTTTTGGAGAGTACCCATGTTCTCTTGAATTACGTCAAAAGAGCATTTTTATTTTTTAAAAAAAAATTTGACTCTAATCCAATCTATTTTCTTCGCTAAGTGGGTTGATCTATAATGTTGGAATGAAAAATACTTTTTAATCATATATAAAATATTAGAAAACCTAAAATCAAATTATAAGAGATAAAAACAAGGAAATAAAATGATTAAAGAAACAAATTATACTAATGTAACCTCATCTCTAGGAAACCATTTGGTCCTACTAATGGGCAGACCACAAACTAAGGTAAGAGATAAATTGTACCACAAAATCCGCCATGAAAACCCAGACATGACCTGTAAAATAATGAATTATGGATTGAAATGGATAATGAAAATATAAGGATCAAAATGTAAGAATAAAAAAGTAGGAACCAAATGAGTGAATGTATAAAACATGGTAACATAAGGATCGAATTGGAATTAACAAAAGATAAAAGATTGCGTGAGACGATGCGTATAATGTCCCTCGAGCTTCAGTAACCTACAGAATACAGGGCATCAGGGAACTAACCTTCAGTAACCTACAAAGAAAAAGATTGATCACACAGACCCACCAACAGAACCATATTTTCTTCCCCACCACAGTAATCAGCCTATAACTTCAAAAAATAAATGAAAAAAAGTTAGTTGAATTTAGCTGACGGGTGAATGAGAGCAAGAGAGACAATTGACTGCTAGTTGTGTTAACATTTGTATTTCTTACCAATAATTCAAATTAATCATTAATTCCACAGCGCGCATATGCCAATAATACAGAAGGTGTGTCCTATAAAAAGAATCATCACCTCTTCTGCTTGGATCACAGCTTCCACACAAATCACCCTTACCACTGTCAAAATGGAGCTTTCTACTTTTGCTGCCCTTTTGCTTGCTACCGTAGCCGTGATAACCCTCTTCCGCCACCTTACCCGTCCCAAACTCAACCTGCCACCAGGCCCCAAACCGTGGCCTATAATTGGAAACTTGAACCTCCTTACAGGGCCCCT
>Ga0325410_1007750_pt1 | contig 11715 bp, 6 predicted proteins | sample PopdelMetagenome_16_FD_206182 | JGI IMG/M metagenome (GOLD analysis project Ga0325410, IMG submission 206182) | Populus deltoides microbial communities from Bellville, Georgia, United States - Xylem-PdIQD-R3 | ecosystem: Host-associated > Plants > Phyllosphere > Stem > Wood/Secondary xylem... | reverse complement strand
AGGGGAAACTAGTTTGATCTTCCAACCTACGCGGCGGGTAAGAGTATGTGTTTTTTAATGTCATATGGATATATTTTTTTCTCTCAAATATCATGTTTTTTAATTAAAAAACATATATGAGCTGTTTTCATAATCTTAATGTTTTTATTTATTATATCCTGAAGGTTTTTTCTTTAACTGATAACAAATTAATTTTATTTTTATAAATACATTGTGAAAATAAAAACTATATAAAAAAATTAAAGATAAATTAAAATAATCTCTTTAAAAGACTGTCAAATAATAAAAAACAATAACTACTGATTAAAAAGTACACACTAAACAATCTTTTTAAGAAAATAGAAGAGAAGTTAGTTTGATGTTGTATGCATCACTTGATATATTCAGAGCAGATCAACTTCATGATTCATCTTCTTTCTTTGGTCGGGGTCCTATTGTTTCGAGTGAATGCAATGTTTTTGATTTTGAGAGTGCCATTTGTGAATGCCTGCCTCTACACTAGCTGGGCCTCCGCCATTGTTTTTTCTTTGTTATTTGGAAACAGGTTCAAGCAGCTGATTCTTTACTTAAGCTGGTGTCGGAGTTGAAGCAGACATCAATCTTTTCAGGATTTGCATCTCTTAATGACCATGTTGATCGAACAATAGACGAGTTCGACCAGCTCGCGGAATAAACAGATAGCATGTTAGCTGGAGTTGGAGAGGCGGCTGCTGCGCGCTAGCCTTGAGGAGCTTCAAACACTTTACTATTCTTCCGCACAGAGGACAAGTCAAACCTTAGAACCGTACCTAAGATTCCTAAAAACTTGCGATATCATTCTCCTGTTTAATGGGCTTGTTTTCCTGAGTGTATAATTACCTGTGTAATCAAAGGCAACACTGTATTTGAATGGAAGGAAATATATTTCTAGTGATTATCTAATTTTCTTCCTTCTGCCGTGCGTTTCTTTGAAATTGTAGTAGGAATAATGGTTTAAAATATATTAAAATAATTTTTTTTATTTTTTAAAAATTATTTTTGATATCAACATATCAAAATAATTTTAAAAAATTATTTTAAATAAAAAAAATAAAATTTTAAAATTTTTAAAAATACAGTTCAGCATCACATTTCCAAACAAATCTAAAATTGTTTACGCCAAGTATGATCAGTATTTGCCTAATTTCGAGTGAATAGAGAAGGGACCGGATCTTGAAGTCACTAGCATTTTCAACTGGTGAGCATTCTTAGTTTGGTAACAAGCTCAAGGAACATCATGACTGCCAATGATTTATGTTCGCATGTTTTGCTTGTTCCATGTCAGTGTTCCTCGGCTTTGTTTAATGACACTTTTGGAGTTTATTTGTTCTGTTTAAAAGCCAATCTAAATCAAACGTGCATGGTGAAAAATGGGCTGTGCCATGGCAGATTCTAGATGCCATCGAACAGGCATCAAGGATGCGATGCACTGATGGGTCACTGCATCGCCCTTGTGGTTTTTATAAGCAAGATAACCTTATGCCTGATGGAAACTCACAAATCAATGTTCATGTTTTTCTTTTAAGAAAAAAAATTCGGACCTTCTTAAATTTTGAAAGGATGAGAGAACGAGCAGGAGTTGTTTGCAGAAAAGGGGGAAAAGAAAAAAAGAGTCGCGTGGGAAATATTAAAGTTGACAGTATGCACAAATCAAAGACACGCTTCAAAATCATATACAGAGCACAAGTCTGTCTGAAATAAAACGATCACATGTTCATTAATACATCATTGTCAGGAAACTCAATTAAGGATTTTACTGTCTACTGACAAACAAGCAACTCCAACAATAATTTACAAGACGGCACTTTGTGCATTTAACAATTGCTTGCAAGGATTTAGCAGCTGCAAACATCAAGATCAGCAAGATGCATGCTACTTTATATTCTCTGCCAATTTTAAGTAGGCATGAAACTGTTAGAGCTTCTTGAGCAAAGCTTTCAGATGTGGCTGAATACCAGTTAGGTTGGTAGCCATTTGAACCACATATGATAAATCTCCATTCACCAATTCAAAATCTCGTGTTATCTCCTTCACCTGCCAAAGAAAAACGAAGGTGATTTGCAATCGCTTGCAATAAAAAATGAACAGATTTGTTTTAAAACAGAATCCACAGTGCTAAATAAAAAGAACACAGACAATTTTATTTTTTATGCTTCTTAAAAGACATTGGTTTATAATCCTCCTATATTCTTTTAAGATAAAAACATACAACATTTGCAAAATTCCTCCTTTCTTCAATGGGACAAACTATGTTTCTAAATCTATAGTATTCAATTCTAGTTGTAACCCTGTATGGATTGTTGTAATTCTGTTCAACCTGTACAAGCTAAAATCCTCATCCTTGTAATATAATTACCATCAATATAAATGAATAAGTTTAGGATTACCATTACTAGAATAGTGACCCATGAATCCCTCCCTATCTATAGATTTTTCTTTTGCTCGTGGCATGCAACAGACTGTCCTCGCCTCTCATGCCGAACCATTGACAGTGAAATCAAAAAACCAGCAAATGGTTACATTGTTCAATGACAACATGCTTGTGTGGTATGGGAATTCAAGTAAAGGCTTCTCTAATATCTATGCTGAAATTTGAAAATCAAATGCACAAATTTGAGGCAGCTTTCGTCTAATGGTCAAGAGAATGAGGTCTAAACTTACCATGACAAAAACATTCTACCATCCAAGGTATAAAATCAGCTACTGTTTGCATAAATTGAAGCTCCTGTGCATCACAGAACAAGTCTACTGGCATATAATTTGAAATAAAAATGAATCTGGTTTTGTCTTTAGGATCATGAACCAACTAATTATCAAGAATGCAGCCAGCTAGTTATTTTCCAAATAACCTTTCCCAGATCCCAACTTAATTTTGTATACAGAAACAGAAAATTGGCAATGGTAATGGATACAGTGCCCTCTTTGCAGTACTAACGGCAACAGAAAAGAGAGTTCCATGCTTCATCGACCAATTGTGAAGCATTCTTTAACTAGTAATGTAAAGCTATACAAAGGTTAATGTTGAGGATGCAAATAACCCATTGAACAAACAATATGAATGGTCATGAAAAAGAAAAATCACCTTAGAAGCATTGCCCACCAATTGACTCTGAAGCTTGATCGTCTTATCTTCTGTATTATAAGTCCCTTTCTAAAAACAAATTACCAGAAGAATATAATTCACCTGATACCAGTAATTAAGATAGGAAGCCAAAAAAGAGAATATCCAATATAGTTTTCATCGTCAAAAGTAAGGCATGGAAGTGAGAAAATTAAAAAAAAAAAACCTGGACTTCAACGATGCCAGTGCTCTGAGCAATGACAACTTCAATGGTACCATCAGGCTTGGGTCTCCAGTAACCACTCTCGGCATGCATAGGTTCTCCAGAATTGAGTTTCCAAGTCTTTTGATTATAAGCTATCACAGGCTACAAGAGAAACCCTACTCAGTATTTGCTGATGGTCAAACTCAAAACTAAGGGGAAAGAAATATTGAAGCTATACCTTGCCAGGATTGGAAGAGAAATGAAGCTCTTCTCCATAAGAGAAAGAGTTGATGGTGGGATAGCCACCTTCTCCTTGGCCCCTCCATGTCCCCAGCAGATATGAGAGTGGCACGATTACTGGATGCACAGCTGCTGCTGACGGTGGCGTGACAGAGTCCATCCTCTACTGCAGCTACCGTTCTTGATTTCTCTACCAAAGACTTTATTTTTGATCCAAGACCTTTTTAACTCTGGGTTGCAGTGGACAAGGTTATCGGCAGGCAGGGAGTGCCAGGCTGATCTGCTACCCCTGCCTTCAGCTGTCTCCTCTAACATGGTCATGGATGGGCTGTATAAGGCCCGAGTCAAAGCGGGTTTGGACCAAGTGGATGAGCCCCTTTTGTCGGCCCAATTTCTTCAGTACCTTTATGGCCCAACATTCTTTGCCCATAGAGTTTTTAGTAATTTTCACTACTGCTTTGCTCGATAGAAAGAGAGGGAAGCGCGCAAAAAACCAAACTTGTTTTGTTGTGTATACTTTTGAGCGACTTTTTTAAGATTCCGTCAAAATAGGAGGGAGGCAGTAAAAGATATTTTCCAGGTTTAGTTCGACCGTGTCAGAAAACGAGATGGCGAAAGATCGATGAAAGGTCACCGGCGTCTGTATTGATTTTTTTTTAAAAAAATTTGTAGATTCTTTTTTAATTCTTTATGTCTTTTTTTAAAAAAAAAAAACTGTTTGTATTGATTTATTTATTAATTTTTGTTCTTAGAGTGATTGAAATGTGAGGATTTTGCTAATTTAGTGGCTAGTTGGTTCTCTTTCTGAAGTGATTGAAAAATTGAAATGTAAGGCTTCACTTAATTATTAATTATTATATAATCTAGGGATTGATTTGAGATTCTTTCTAAAAATTATTTGGAGTTGAAAGTCGCATGTGATAGACACGTGATGATGTCGTGACTTGTATTAATCACTTGATTGTATTAATCTCAGATCGAGGACTTGATTTGAGATTCATTCTAATCGCAATTGTTGATGACGTGGTGACTTGTATTAAAGAATTTTGATCATTTGAAAATCTAATTGGAGAATTTCTTTTTCTTGAAGACTGAAATGAAAATCAATACATAGTTTGGGATTAATTTGAGATTTCTCCAATTCCTCTATCCTATTTTATATTTAAAACTCTAAAAGACGTGGGGAAGTACTTTACTTCCCATGCCACATGTTTTTATTTTTTCATTTGATTTTATTTTATTTTTCTATTTGTTCTTTTTTCATGTGTTGTTTATCTTTTTTTTTCATATTTTTTTCGCTTTTTTTATTTTTTTTGGGCTTTACATGTTTTTATTTTCATTTTTTTCATTGTCTTTTTTTTGTTTTTTTATTTTTTTTCAAAATTATATAATGTTTCCCTACATGATTTTTTTTTTTATGAATTTTTTTCTTCTTTTTTTTCCCTAAAATAGTTTTTGTTGATTTTGCTTCGTAGTTTTTTTCTTTAAAATATTGTGGATTGTTACAATGTTTCCTCACATGATTTTTATTTTGTTATAGTGTTTTCCCACATGTTTTTTTTCAAACTTATCTTTACTGAATTTATTTTTTTAATATTAAGTTAGTTGAAAATTACAACTGTAGGTTTTTCCACATGTTTTTTCCATTTTTTTGCTCCCCCCCAAAAAAAAAATTGTCTTCTTCTTGTTTTATTTTTTTGTGTTTTTTTCAGAATTATTTTTTTATTTTATTTTTTTAATATGGAGCTGGTTGAAAATTTAGTTTTGTGGTTTTTTTCTTTAAAATACTGTGGATTGCTACCGTGTTTTCCCACATGGTTTTTTTTTCTTTTTTTATGATTTGTTTTTAATTTTTTTTCCAGAATTGTTTTTGTCGATTTTTTTTTCATATTGAGTTGGTTGAGAATTTAGCTTCGTAATTTTTCTTAAACACTGTAGATTGCTACAGTGTTTCCCTGCATGATTTTTTTTTTATTTTTTTCAAAATTATCTTTATCAATTTTATTATTTTTAATATTGAACTGGTTGAGAATTTCAACTGTAGATTTTCTCAATAAACATTATAAATTGTTACAGTGTTTCCCTGTATGGTTTTTTTTGCTATGATTTTTTCTAAAATTTTCTTTGTTCATTTTATTTTTTAAATATTAATCTGGTTAAGAATTTAACTTTATAGTTTTTTTCTTGAAAAACATTATGGATTGCAACAGTTTTTCTCCATATATTTTTTTTTATTTTTTCCACAAATCCACAACAACGCACAAGCATGCCACAAGCCTACAACATCGCGCGGGTATTCTGTCTAGTTAAAATGTATGTAATGTAAGTTATGAAGTTAAATTTAAGATTTTAAAGTTATCAAAAACACGTGGTCGAGTCTATACTAATAAAAAATAATTAAACTAGCGTAATTTGAGATTATTTATTAATTATAAAAATAATAAATACTGTAACTAACAAAAATTTTTATATATATAAAAGTAAAATATTATTTGGTATAAATGAACCAAAAGAAATATCATTTACAATTAAATATTAATTTTTTGATAAATTAAGATGCTAGGTAGTTTCTTTTTCACTTATAAGTAGATAAATATTATTTTAAAAATTATACTATAATTATCAATGATATTTAAACTATTAATTAAATTAAATTAAATTAAATTGATAGCTTAATTTAAAATGTGCAAAGCATATACCATTGAAAGTTGAAACTAGTAGTAGAATAAAAAACAAGGCAAGGGTAGAGGTATAAAAGGACAATGACCCACAAACAAAACCCAGTTAACCTTCCAAGCTTTGCACCTTTTTAGTTGACCTTTCGTTTCAGCTTCGTCTCCAAAACAGAAGAACTTCCTTTTTAACTCCACAGAATCACTTCACAAATGGGAAAGAAGTTTGTGAAATACTTTGTGGTGGACGCATTCACTGACTCGGCTTTCAAGGGAAACCCAGCTGCTGTATGTTTATTAGAATATGAAAAGGATGAAAAATGGCTACAAGCTGTGGCGGCTGAGTTCAATATATCCGAGACATGTTACTTGACACCAATCACTACTGATGTTGCTGTCACTTCCAATCCTAGGTTCCGTCTTAGATGGTTCACTCCTGTTGCCGAGGTCAACACTTCTTTTTTCATGTTAGTTTTTTTTTTTTAAATGTATTTTCAACTAGTAAGTGATTGCTCTTTTTGTGGGTGATTAATTTTTATTGTCGTTAGTGAGTGTAAACTACTCCTGGATCAATCGGGTGGCGTGGTTTTGAATATTTTTGGCCAATTCGATGGTTTCATTCATTTACATGGAAGATTCTACCAAGTTCATTACTTTTTAATGGCCCTTCAACAAACAACAATTTTTAGCTACAATTTTACTAACTGTATTGTACTGTATTGCAAATGCAAGTCTTCCTGTTTGTATTTTGAGGTGGATGATTTATAATAAAGAGGGATTCTGAATTATTATCCTTTCCCCATTCACAGGTTAAGCTTTGTGGCCATGCCACATTAGCTGCTTCACACACACTATTTTCAAATGGCTTGGTCAATTCTGACATTATTGAATTTGACACGCTATCTGGGATCCTAACTGCTAAGAAAGTTCCTGAAAGTATCAACCCTGAGAGTGTCTCAAATGGTGAAGCAAAAGAGAGCTTTCTCATTGAATTAGATTTACCAATTGTCCCAACGACGGAGTTCTCCATCGACGCTGTGTCGATTTCTAAGGCACTGAATTCTGCTCCAATAATTGATCTCAAGAAGACTACAACCTTCGGTGACCTCTTCGTAATACCTCCAATTACCTTTCTATTTAATGTTTTGTTATTTACAATTTTATACTTCCGTTTGCAACTCTTATTTGTTATTTTCTCACATAAATTTGCAACGAAGCACTGACCTTACTTTAAAAGAGTAATGTTTTGTTAGCATGAATTGCTCGAACCTTCCATGTATGTCGTTTTTTGTATCCGGATATGATGCCATATGTATTCGGTTGAATGTTGAGTTCATTCGTGTACCAAAAATAATAGCTTGTCCTTTTGCAGGTTGTCTTGCCGTCTGGTAAAGATGTTGCAGAAATAAATCCAGAATTTGACGAGATACTTAAATGTCCTGGAAGGGGGGTAATTGTTTCTGGAGTTGCTCCACCAGAGTCTGGATTTGATTTTTATAGCCGTTTCTTCTGCCCAAAACTTGGGATTAATGAGGTAATTTTACTGGCATTTTGTCTCATTCATCAGAATGCTCTTCAGACTTCTAATTCTAAATACCTTCCATTGCAGTAAAGATATTCCTAATTGATTGAAGTAATTGAAAGAAGTTCCTGACATTAAATATCAGGCCTTCACCAAATCTGATGAGTATCATACCTGCAAATTGAATAGAACATGATGGCCAAAATGTTAAGGATGCTGACAGCTAAATTCTTTCATCCGCTTTGTATGCTTTACCAACTTAAAGACTTTCCTGAATCGAGGTTACCTGACCAGCATCAATTTTGATACCTTAATGGATAAACCCACCTGATTTGTCTTCTTTTGCTGAATCCCTTCATTGCTGAATGTTGTTGGTCTAGAAAAACTGAATTTTCAGTAACTGAAAATAGACGGTGAAACTTTGTGCACTGTCGCTAAATAAAATTATATCTGTGAATACTTCCTCACGTTACAAGTGTGAATTCTTCAGGATCCTGTTTGTGGGAGTGCACATTGTGCGTTAGCACCTTATTGGAGCAAGAAACTTGGAAAGTGTGATTTTATGGCATATCAGGTAGTCCCTCCCCTTCCCCTCTCAAAGATAGTAGTCTTAGAAAATCATATATTGCTTACGTTGTTTATCTTCTTCAGGCATCTCCTAGGAGTGGGATACTGGACATCCACGTAGATGAGCAGAACCAGAGAGTGTTGCTGCGGGGGAAAGCTGTTACTGTGATGGAAGGCTCTGTACTGGTTTAGATTTGTTGTTGGATTCCGTTGTGCATGTATGAGAAAATAAATGACAATTATTGAATTGCATATTTCCTTTGTATTTCAATTAAAAGTTTGGATTTGAAAACTTGTATGGTGCCTTTTCACTACACACTTATTTTCTCCTGAAGTTTGCCCTGGGTGCCCTTCAACTTATTAAATGAAATCATCAGCTAATATCTTCTTTGTTATCACACCTTAAAAATTCATTAATTCTGGTATCATCAATTGATTTTGGAAATTATACTTCGTTATTAATGGATTAAATCCGTTTGACTGTTGTAGATTTCTTAACAAATCCGGAACATTGGTTGCATGATAATGGCATGATCTTGCTGGAATTTGATTCGCGAGAAACTAATAAAAGAGTTGAACGTTGTCCAACTTTCCAGGCATGAAAAATTATCATTGAAGGCTTTCACCATTCTTATGAAAGATTTGGCTGAAGGCATTAGCTTCATAGAAAAATTTAGAGGATTTTTTTATTTTTTATTTCAAACGTATCTGATTAGTTAACGTGTTACATGTCTGCGCTACAATATTTGAGCAATCCAGCATCATGAACGCATATAGCTGCACCATAATCACTCGCATGACACTGATTCTGTTTTTATTTCTACATTTAAATAAAGATATTTATATGCAAATAAATGTCACTGCGTCCCCCCTGGTTTTTCAAGGCATCTACATCAGCCTTCCGAACAAAGAATAAAACGCACTCTCCGGGGGCGACGGGACAAGTAACTAACTCGCAACTTTTGTCTGTTAAGGACTGCAGAAAATTTCCTATGGAACGTGAGCCGTTTGCTCCTTCAGTTGCTCCTCAGGTATTACAAAGAATGTCCAATGAAATGTGCTCAGATTGCAACTTTTTATTTTTTTCCTTTTCTTTTTGTTGTTAAGTATACATGTTTCAAATACGGCTGCAGACATGTGTCCTGAAAATGAATTTTGCATGTGGAAATTGCCACAAGAAGATCAGGAAACAATTGCAGAAAACTCAAGGTATCTTTTTTACTGGTCTATTATGCTGCACAACCTTCTTCTAGTCATGTATACGAAGAAACCAAAAGATTGAACTGCTATGCATCGAATTTGTTATGTTTTTCCTTTTTTTCATTTGCTAGGTGTGCACTCCATCCACATAGATGCGAATGAGGGGAAGGTGACAGTCTCAAGTACAGTAGACCCTCATGTACTTATAGAAGAGTTTGCAAAGATTGGGAAGAAAGCACATCTTCTATGGGAACCAAGACCTCTCTTGATGAACCAAAACAATGCTGATAACAGAGGTAAGAGAGTTCAAGATGCACTTTTTGATGCTCAACAAAATGGAATCGATCTGGATCAGCTGGCTCAACTGCAAAAATTCACGGAGAATAAACGGTTGAAACTTTTGGAGCTAAACCAAACCAACAACATAAAGATGACCTTCAGTGACAACGGTGTTATCAGTCATATTGATCATGCCACAGACATCAATACAAACAATTTGCACGAGCCTAAAGGGAATAATGGAGCTATGAATGGGCACAACCCACCACCTATGAATACATTTGGTCAAGGCCAATATGGTAATATCGGTGGTGCGGGCTGCAGCAGAGGTCCTGCTCCCTTTGGTAACGGTAGTGGTGGATGTGATCCCGCAACGAAAAATGTACCTCCTTGTTGCCACGCTTTTGAGTTCAGCTGTGGCGGCAATAGATGGGGTGAGGAGAAGGCTCAAAGGCCTCTACTGCCACCCAACTGTGATCCTACTGGTCCCATGCCAACATACAACCATGGTCCTTACGGCGCAACACCACCAAATCACTATGCTCCTCATGGATCGCAACCGGTGAATATCCTACACGCAGATGTAAACTGTGGTGGGGGTCATAAAACTTGCCGGGTGATGTGAGCTACAGCTTGTGCTGCAGGCTATGATTAGGTTAACGAATAATAAACCGTGTTCTGTTGTTGCAAATCCACACGTGAACTTGGCATTCACGACACATTATTTCTTAGAGGGAAGCAATTTCATTATATTTTTCGATTTGTAATGTACTAAAATCTTTTCCCCCCTCGATATTGGCAAAGAGCGCACTTCAACTTATGAAATAAACAATGTTGACATTTTTTTTTAGCAAAGCTGCATTTTTGTTTACTTGTGCATACGTTGCCAATGAGGCAATGACGATATAACAGCAAATCTCAACTAGAATGCAGAGCTGGAGAGTAGTGGTGGGCAGAGAGGATGTGAAATGAAAAAGGACCTCTATTTTCCCTATTTTTCACAAAACAACAAGGAGGATTAAACGGATATCCACCCCTTATTCATAGCTATGACCGTTTCCCCTTCTTTTTATTTCCTCTCCCCACGTACTTTAGTAGTTACAAAGCTTGAAGAGCTAGCTAGAATAGAATATGGTACTTGGGTGTTCCTTTTATTTTATTTTCTTTTATTTTTGCTTTATTTATGGGAATTTGTTTCCACAAAACCCTCTGAATCTTGAAAAATCAATACTAAAATATTCAAATAAAGACTAACAACAAAATCCACTCCCGCTATGATGATGATGATGAGTGGTGGTCCATATAAAATCCAACTCATTCTCATTTGCTTTCGTTTTTACATTTTAACTTTGTAACCACCACCACCACCACCACCACCATTTTATTTATTTATTTATACAGTTTCTCTCTTTGCAGATTATGCAATGAAATACCATTTTCCCTTCCATCTCAAGCCAGATGCAATCATAACCAATAACATGTTTCTTTTGTTAATGCAATTTTGAGATTCTGCTGGTTGGTCTGCAATCTCTTCAATGTGTTTCTTCATTTGAGTTTCTTTTTGTTATGGCATTTTCATTGATCTTTTGTTCTGTTCACAATCCCTTTGTTCCCTTTTTATTGTACATTGTGGATACTTGTCATCCTATGTCACAGAATGTTGTCAATCCCACGTTGAGATGCATATATTTTAATCGATGATCGAATTTGTATATGTTGTCTCATAATACGTGCACACCACACACAAATTATAGGTACCTTAATCGTTGGTCATGAGCTCCGTATATGCTATGATATTCAATGCAATGCAACCTTTCCGATCAAAATTGAAAATTAACATTTAACAATGTACAATTGATCTTTAGCAGCTCGCAGAAAAACTATTGTTTCAGATGGTAACCTTCTACCATTGTTCCAGGAATAGGAGCAGGGTTTTTTGTTGTTGTTGTTG
>Ga0325410_1007748_pt1 | contig 11716 bp, 5 predicted proteins | sample PopdelMetagenome_16_FD_206182 | JGI IMG/M metagenome (GOLD analysis project Ga0325410, IMG submission 206182) | Populus deltoides microbial communities from Bellville, Georgia, United States - Xylem-PdIQD-R3 | ecosystem: Host-associated > Plants > Phyllosphere > Stem > Wood/Secondary xylem... | reverse complement strand
TTATTATTATTATTATTATTATTATTATTGAATTTAATTTTTTATCTGAGTATTTATACTCACAATATTTGATGATCGAGTACTCGAGTTAATTTTTGTTGTGAATTTATGAAGGAAAGTAAAATTCATTTTCTTGAAATTAAAAATTAAAACCTAATTAATTAATTCTATTGTTTTTTTTTTGCAATGGTAATAACTAATAACTAACATGCTTGTTGATTTGTGAAGTAAACTTTTAAAATTACTTTATTGGCCAGGATTTACGAGTACAAGCACTCATAAAAAAGTCAATACATATACTCAAATAGAAACAAAAACATAAAGTAAAAGTGCTTTATATATTATTATCTTAGAGAACTGAAATATAAAATAGTATCAATTGGACTCACTTGAACAGAGTTAGTTGTAACATCAACATCTGAATAATGAAATAAATAAAGTGTAAGTGTAAGTACAAATATAAAAAAAAATAATATTAATTCAAAGGAAAAACAGTCATAAAATAAGTATACTTTGGATTTTAAACCCGAGAAAGTTCGAAGGCCATTTCCTGTTATTTTCGCCCGTTGCCGACAAACACAGGGGATTTTTAGAGCTAGAATACAAAAGTTGAATTATTATTATTATTATTATTATTATTATTATTATTATTATATTTGGTAATGTTGAAGAATCAAGATGATGTCGTTTGTTTCAAAGGATGACCGAGGTCAATAAAGATGTGATGGCTGGCAAAGTCATTTCATTATAGGCCCATAAATGGATAAATCAAGCCCATCCATATCTTCTTCTGCCTTTAGTAAACCAGTCGTTCATTAGTCTACAACTAGTTATTTTACCTGCATTCCTCGACAGATACTCTTTCTTAGTTTTTTTTTTTAAAAATGAATGCATTTGGATTTTTTAATATAAAAAACTGAAAGAAAATAATTATTTTTAAAAAGTAATGAAAAAAATTCTAGTTAACCTGGATTAATTCACTAACCCCACAAACATGAGCACAGAAGTGGGATAACCCCACGTAAAGGAAAGTGAAAAAAAAACATAAAAACCAATTAAAAAAAATTAAATATTGAAGGATAAAATTAAAAATAAATAAATTTTATAAAAATACCTAAAGAAATTCAAATTCATCCCGTATTAACCTTTAAAACGTGTAACATTGATCATAAAGTCAGGACTAATCTCATATAAAACAAATAAAATAAATAAATAAAAATTCTAAATAAAAAAATACTGAGAAATGAAATTAAAAAATACAATAAAATAAACAACAAAATGATTTGGGACCACATTCGACATAAAAATAAATTAAAATCGAATGTTGAGAGATGAAATTCAAAACAAAATTCAATTAGTAAAAGGGTTGAAAAAATAAAAAGAATGAAGACCAAATATGATATAAAAATTAAATTAAACTAAATGACGAGGGAAAAATTAAAAAAATAATCAAAAAATAAAATAAATAGTAATTAAAAGAAATTTAAAATAAATATAAAATATAAATGACTTGACACTTTTATACTCTAGCAAGGACAGGAGAGAAAAAATAATGAGGAGAAGAGAGAAAAACCTCACCAGAACCCAACCATTGCGTCGCTGCTCACATGGATCGTACTACTAGAAAGAGAATGCCAATACGCTTTCAATTTTTGCCGCTGAAGGCCATGTTTTACCATCTTATAACAACTCATGCCCCACTCAAATTCCACTTGTTAGTGCACGGGTGGCAATTAGGGGTGAGCAAAAAAACCAAAAAACCGAGAAAACCTGAAAAATAATAACCTAAAAAACCGAACCGTGAAAAAAATCGATTAAAATTTTGAAAAAACCAGCCGGTTCGATTCGGTTTCAGTTTTATAGGCCTAAAATAAAAAACCAAACCGAACAGAACACAAACCGAAAAAAACATAGCCAAACCGGCAAAAAACCGAGTCAAACCGGTTTGAACCAACTTTTATCCTAAAAAACCTAACCGAACCGAACCAAAACCGGTCAGTTTGAACCGGTTTTGATTTTTTTTCTTAAAAAAATTTCGGTTTGGTTATTTTTTTGATAAAAACTGAACCGAATCGAAAATGATCACCTCTAAGTGGCGTGTGCCAGCTATTTTTTTTACTAATATTTTATATTTATAAAAGACCAAATGGCCCCTTAGTCAGCGTGAATATAGAAAAAAAAAAACCTAGTGTAAAAGATAAAAGCCTATGCAATGAAGCTTTAAATTTTTTACTCCTGAGAGCAATTAAGTAATTTTAGAGTGCATAAAACCTATATTTTTTATTTATTAAAAAGACCAAACTGACTCTTAGTCAATATCATTATAACCAAAAAAAAAAATAAAGTGTAAATAACCAAAAACCTTTAAAGGAAGTTTTAATGTTTTTGATCTCGAGAATAGTTAAGTAATTTTAATATACTTAAAAAAAAAACCTATAAAGCCCCTGTATGCCAGTGCATTATTTTTTGCTCCTAGTATTGTTTTAGTTATTGCATTGTTCCCAAACAAATTGAAAAGACAAATCCAACCCTAATGAATTCAATAATGACTAACATGTCCTTATAAAAATATCTTTTTACCTTTTAATGACCAGTTAAGTTGATTTTTTAAAAGAAAAAATGAGGTTTTAGTATGGATGGTTACTGTGAAAACTCCAAGCCTTTTAGATTTTGTTAATACGAAATGAACTAGTTCATTACATATTTTGTTGGTCTCTTCTAAGTTATAGCGGCAGCACTAACATTTAAGCCCCGGCAAAAATGAAAGCAAGCATCAGTTTTTGTTTACTATAGCAATAATCCTAATCTTAGACGACAATATATAGCTGGAAAAGATGGAGATTGATCGTGTCCATGGAATACAATTTACTGTGGGTGATAGGTCATCGAAATCCAATAATTGAAAGAAATTTTGATGGATTATTACGTTTGTGTTGGTTAATTTTTATTATGATTGATTAACATGGATGTCCGGATCAATTTGTACGCATCTCGATTAATTCCACAAGCCCTAAATTTAATGATTATATAAATCTCCAGTAGCCTTGAAGTTTATGAAACTCGAATCAATAACTTTTAAATAACAAATTTAAAATCTAACCAATTAAATTATACCATTCAAAATTTGTGTCGGTTAATCTTGATGAATTGCGACAGTGAAGATAGTAAAAGTTGCAGCAGTTCCTCTTCATCTTTCTCTAGCAGTTGAAAGGAAATTCACCTCTTCTTTCAACCGTCTACGTGTGCGATTGTCAGTGAACCTTGACAGTATTATTATCCTAAATAATAAAATAATATTGTTAACTAGTCCGGCTTCGAACAGGCTGAGTTTAACTCGAGTTTAATATCGGTGATATTCGATTTGTTGGACTAATTAATTATAGCAGTGAGTATTATTCAAAAAATAGTAATGATTAGCTGAACCAACTCGAATAACAAATTTTTTTAAAAAAATAAGAGAATTGATCATCCAGGTAATTATTCGAAATTCTTTTAAGGTAATTACGAACAATATGAAAAAAAAAATTTAGGGATACTCGAAGACTCCTCCCAAAATTTGCTAAATGTTTTGAATATTCCAATAGTCCTGCTAATGAACATATATCAGGAGGATATCAATTCTCAGAAGACATTTCATGCCTGGAAGATATATAGCATTATATATACAGTCGGTGTCCAATTTCCCATGATCAAGATGTGAAACCTTGAACATTTTGAAACCAAATATGTCTTTGATACTTGTGATTTGATGTGTGGCAGATTATGACCCCTTGACAACATCAACATAGCTAACTCTGTAGCTGTAGTGTTCTTCAAATCCTAAAACATTTAAATGTGGCGAACCACATTTTAGCAGAGACCAAATGTTCTTTTTTCTTTGTCTTTCATGTGCCACTAATGTTTGAGATCAGCTTTCCTTAAACTCCTGCAAGCTCTCTTCGACATTAATTTTCTTATGAATTCAGAAGAAAAGAGATGGGTTTAGTGAATTTGACAAATTGCATCTTGATTCTTGGACTAATTTAATATAAACGAAATAGTAAACAAAACAATCTCGAGATTCCATTACCAAAAGAGCTGGGAGTGCGAACAAGAATGATCGTACTACCTTGAAATATCATCATCATTTGATTTCAATGCTCATGATTTTACATATTTCCGAAAGTTTGAAAATGAAACAAAAGCCCTGAAGTTAATAGAAATGCATTTAGAAATACATGTGGTCTCACTATATTAATCAATTTTCTATCCTATGATTTCGTATATATAAAAGAAAGTTGTGCATGGCAAGAAGAGTATTTTTTAGATTAATGTGGATATCCAAGTTAGATTATGTATATCTTAATTAATTTTACAAGTTTTAAAGTTAATAATTATATATATTTTCAATAATCTTGAGGTGATCAAAAATAAATTTAAAATTTAGCTAATTAAATTATACGCTTTAAAATTGAGAGTTATTATTTCAACTAGTAGTTGCTTTAATGCTAATTGCATTATTTTGTTATAAAATATACACACACACTAAGCACACCAGCACAGAAACTAGCACATCTAGGATTACGACACTCCCACGCCTTATGTTTGGACCATGTCCATGCCGACATCTAATTTGACTTTGAACTCCTCTAGGAACGCGGTTGTAACCGTGTTCCATAAAATTTAATTTTTGTTTTGTAGTTTAATATAATTTATATGTTTTGAATTATTTTGATGTATTAATGTTAAAAATAATTTTAAAAAAATAAAAAAATTATTTGCATGTATTTCAACATGAAAAATTATTTGTAAAGCAACCACTACCACATTGTCAATCAAACACGCTCTTCGTATGATATAACCATGAACCAACAACTCTCTCTTAATGAAAAACCAATAATAAGTTAATGATAGTGAATACATGTCTTGAAATTTCATTTTCATGTAATAGTATTAGAATTTTGATGATTAAATAATTAAAAATTTAATATTTATTTTTTTATCTAATTAATAACATAATATAATATAAATTTAAATTATTAAAAAATAATATAAAATCATCAGCTTAAACTTAAAATATATATACTAAAGTGGAACTTGCTTTAAATTTTTGCTACACTGCAACTATGCATTACTCTTCGAAAGTACAAATCAAGGATCCAATTTTATTTTTATGCGTGACCTTTATCTTAAGCCATTCCTGACATAACACCTTCCCCACGCAAAAAGCCAAGCAAAACAGAAACGAGACATTCATACATAGTAATTGAATTTTCCACAACCCATGCATACATTTAATGAATTAGTAACTAATTAAATCAGTAGTATCTATCAGAAATATAATAATTTGCTGTCAAACAATTCAAATTGCCCACCATATTGGACATTTCTGAGTGTCTCCATGCATCAAAATCCGAAAGAGGTAAGCAACGGTTGATCGTATCGTATTCCTTGCTGAATATCTGCAGTGTCTTTCACGGACCGCAGGTACAATTATCTTGATAAACAACTCGAATGCCTTGATTGGTAACGTCTGATGATCTAAACACAGCCATTCAGAATTCTAGCTGGTCGACCCTAATTTAGATGCTAGTGAGTCAGCACTTTTGTTTTACCCAAGGAGCCTAGACTGCTGCGTATTTGATTTGCAGTTAGTCTCTGCACATTTATCATATATATACGATGTTGTGTTTGATTTGATTAAAGACCAAGTGGTATAGCTAGTTAATGTGTGCCTGAGTCCATTGTAATGAGTTTCAGCTGTGGAAATCATGTAATTTAATTATTTAAAATATCATTCTTGTTCCAAATCTTTGCATGCGTGCATGAATCTGTGTCCAATCTTTAAATGTTGTCTTTTATGACAAGTTGGGGAAGCAAGTTAAAAGATTCTTTAACACTGCTCGCCAAGCAACGTGTGATCGATGCTGTCCATGAAATCTGTTCAAAAGGTTTCTAAAAGCGCAAGTTGATCACAAATTAACAGGAACTCCAATGTGACATCCAACTCGGGCATCAGAAACAAAAATCTGTTTCAGCAAACAAATCATCCTAATAATGTTTTGAAGCATCATCTAGTGTGTATAGTAATGTGATTGAAAGTGTATTTTTTTTCAAGTGCTTTTTCCTTAAAATTTGTTTTTTTAACGGTTTTTTCATGATTATAACATTTTCATATCAAAATTATTTAAAGCATCTAAAAATATAATGTTTTTTTCACAAAAAGCGTTTTAAAAAGCACTAAAGAATGCCCATAACCTCAACTACAGCTAGTATGTAAAGAAAATAAAATGGAACTGAATTTTTTAAACCAATATTTTGTTGTCAAGTGTTTAACAGTAGCAACTTCTCAGTTAAATATTGTTAAGTCATGATCTGTTCATGTTCACGGCATGTTTCAGAAGTTTTCAGGCCTCTCAATCTTCTTAACCTGTTATCCTCTGTCCAACCTTACGATGCTTGCTTCTTGTTTCATCTCTCTCTCTCCCTCCCACACACGATCGATCGAGCTCACACAAAATAGATACCGCGCAGTCTGTTTAGGTTATTAAGAGTACAGTTCAAAATGATTGGCAAAATGACAATGTTTTATTTATTTCTGTAGTTATAAGTATAACCCGGCAGTTTAAGTATTTTGTTATATTATCGACGTGGGGGTTAAAGGGTGTGCCCCCACGTCGATATGGATTCCAAACTAACAGGCTAATTAAGAACACGTCAAGAATCAAGATTATTTTTGTAGTTTACTTATTTTTTGCTTATATATTTTTTTTTTTTGGATTCGAGAAAACATCACCTCCCTAGAAAGCGTATTTTGTAGATCCAGGTAAAGAAATAAAATCCTGACTGTCCCAGACTCTTATAAGAAATGCACGTCCTAACTTGAATTCAAAACCTTTTATATAAATCTCAAACTCTTTAACATCACGCTTCGTAACTTGGATTAAAACCCTTTACTCACAAGCTCAGAAAATGTTTCACAAGATCTTGAATCAATTCGTAGGATCCTTCTATTATTAATTTAACAGGAGCACTTTTGTCACATGATGAGTGTACGGTGACAAGCTAATTAACAAAGTGGCCGACAGCTTGATGTCCACATATATAATTGATTAAATATTGTCATCACTTGCAATGCAAGCTAGGAACAAGTAGATGTTTTTGCCCTAACTTGTATCTACGACTCATTTTGAAGCGCTTAACATCTGTCTTAACTGGTGGGTGATATTGCATGATAAATTAACGCCAGGTTTCATATGATGCCCTGGACCATGCATATCTCTCACAATGCAATGTGGAATGTAACAGTGACATTTTTATTTTTCATTTTAATCTCTTAACCTTTTTTTATTGTATGCTTTAATTGCAAAATTATTTTCAAATCTATTAGCTAGGGATAAAATCAAAATAAACAGGATCAAATTAGAAAAGGAGTTGAAAATGGGTAATGTGTTTAAAGTTGACGTAAAAAAACACAATTTAACACCTTATTTATAAAATTACACCTTTTTAGTTCCTTATGTTTTCTGAATTCAATTTTGATACACAACTTTATTTTTATTATTTTTAAATCCTTGGTTTTTGAATGAGAGAAATATTCACTAGATTTCAACATAAAAAAAAAGTCGTCATTTCCGTGCCACCAAATGGGTTGATATTGGTATCCATGGGTTCTATTTCATGAAAGGAGTTGGATAATGGTTATTTAAAATTTCAATATTACCTAAAAAGTCAGATGAAAGTCCAGAAAGAAACATTTAATCCAATTTGATTTCATGTTTTGGGGCATTTATGGAATTTTTTATGTTAATAAAGTGATTTCTAGGTGTTGTGAAGGTGTTTATAAGATGTTTTTTTTTTTTAATTAAAATAGGTTAAAATAGGGGATTTTGGGGCAAAACTTACTTTGCTCTCATTTTCCAGCTACTATAATGGTGGCTGAATTTTGAGCAACAGACGACATATCGTTTATTTTAAGAGACAACATGTCATCAAAATAAATTTTTAATAAAAAAAACGGATGATAGGTCATTTATCCCTTAAAAGTATTAAAAAAATATAAGGCTCAAGTACGCGGGTCTAGGCCATCAGGCCCAAACGCCTAGGCTCTTTCTTTTAATAGGCCTAGACATGCTGGGCTCTTTTATGAGGCTTCTTTTTTTTTACAATTCTTTTTATTCTTTATTTTGGTGCAACATAAATTTAATTGAAAAACTATTAGATCTCGTTGAGTTCTTAGGATGGATCCGTGATTCAATGAGTTATGACACAACATCCAGGGTTTTTTTTAAAAGATTTTTCACCAAAAGTTTTTTTAAAATACAATTTAACCCTTTGTTATTATTGACTTCTTTTGTTTAACTTAAAAAAAAGAAGCAATTTCATTATTTTTTTAACTTATCTAAAAAAAATTATGCCTAATTGAGATTATGTTTTGACATGGATTCTAAATTTTGTTTGTTAATTAAAGTTGATTGAGAAGAGTATGATATATTTTTAAAGTTTTAACTTAACTTCTTTTATAACTCATTTATTTACTTTTAGATTTAATCTGATTTGTGGTAAATTAAGACCTAATAAAAGTCCAATCAAGAAGAGAATAATGGAAGGAGGAAGAAAGACAAATTATCCAGTCTGATTAATTTATTATGATCATGTCCATTACTCGAGCTGTGAAGTTTGTGTTAACCCGGTTCGATATAGTTTGTCGTCATTTTTTTATTTCACTCCCTCAATTTTTTTTCTTGATATTTCTTTGTTTTTACATTTAACCAAGGGATAGACAAGGCTAAAATGACAGATATTTTTTATATATATAATTATATTACCATTTGAGTGAGGCGATCAATTTGTTATCCGTCTGCCTTGAAGAACAAATCACGCCAACTTTTTATTTATTTATTAATGGTTATGGTGGTTGATTAATTTATAATGATATATTGATCTGGATTTTAATCATCATTTGAAATAATTCATCATATATAAATAAAAATATTTATATTTATATTTTTAATATAATTATATGTTTCTCGTCTGACCCAAACCGACGCTTATGACAACACATAGTAAGAGGCTCGTTAAATGAAGTTTAGATAAAATATGTCTATGGAACCAGGGGCAGAACTAGGGGAGGCAAGCAGGCGCCGGATCCCTGCAAAACATTTTAAAATTTTCTATTATTTAATATTTTTTAATTTAAATAAATAAAATTTTTAATAATATATAATATTATATTAATTTTGATCGCCCTTGTAAAATGCACCCAGCTCCGCCCCTGTATAGAACCCTCATGACATTATTATTTTACTTCAACATTATTCCACCCATTAATTATTAAAAGTTACAACTCTTAATGACGACCTCTAATAATGAACCTCCAAGTAGGTTCATTATTTTGTCTCTATCTCTATGCATATGCAGGTTGTCATGGTTCATGAATGTATAAATATAATGACGCAATGAAATGCATCATTATTGAAAGAATTTTATTTTTTAATTGGGGACTTAGCTTTACCGGATTAATTAGAGTCAGTGAACTTTTAATTACAGAATTTTATATATATATATATATATATATATATATATATATATATATATAACGTGAACAAGGTCTGGCAATTTGAAACAAAACAGGTTCAATTCAGTAATTAATTACGCCATTTGTGAATTACTCTCTAGATTTTAGAATAGAATATGTAATGTAATTAACTTCCTTTAACGAGGAACGAAGAAGAAACTTCCTTTAATGGACGCTGCCCATTTCAAACCCTAGAAATGCGTTAGAATTCTGCAACTATAACACCTTTTTCAGTAATGTTGACGAGGGGGAAAATACGCTTCAATCGACTCTTATGCATCACTACCTTTCTCTCCTCCCTCCGTAATAAACTAGATTTTTGTCAACACCTCTCCGCGCAAATATTATAATTTATTTTAATTTATTTAAAACATAAAAATATTAGGAAGCTAAAAAAATATATATTGAATAAAAAAATATTTTAAAATTTGAGATGAGAACATATTTTTATAAAAAATATTAAGATAATGACATATTGAATCGATCTAAATCTACTATAATTAACTTATAATCCAGAATATAATATCGTGGTAACCCCATGAAATTCAAATTAAAACACAATAGAAAGTTCAATTCTATTAAATAAAATATTATGAAGTGAGCCTATGATGACTATATTTAAGTAATTAAATTAGACCAATAAAAAATAATTTTTTTCTTAAAAAAATAAATCTAAAAAAGAATGAATAATAAATAAAAAGACTTAAGCTAACCCGGGTCACTTTTAAATTAGCGAACAATCTTATAGAAAAGAAATATAAAAAAGAATATCAACTTCCGTTAATTTTTCAAACTCGTGATCTGACTCAGTGGACCGAAAGCACTATGTATTATAAAACTGAGAAGTCCAATCTCCAATAAATCAAACAATGAAGGACGTCGAAATTAAAAAAAAAAAATTCAATTACATAAAAGTATCATAAACAAAAAATAGTAATTACAAAAATGATCAGGATAAATTAAAATCGAAATAAAAAAAAAAATTAGAGGGCAATTGTAAATTTTCAATTGAAAGGTAAATTAAAAAAAAAACTTAAACAAAGGAACAAAATAATCAAAAGATTAAAGATAAAATTAAAAATATAATATATCATAAATTTGGATTGAAGAATGAAATTGAAATAGGATAAAATACCCATCGATCTTTTTATTTTTGAGAAACCTTTAAAAAAATAAGATAAATACAATAATAAGAGTAATATAAGAAATAAAATAAATTGAACTTTATGTTTTTTAAATATAAAAATTTAATTTATTTATTAATTAAATTTAATTATAGTAGAGAATTAATTCCAAAGATGTTCTATTTTAAAAATAACAAAACTCAGTAAAATGAAATCTAAAAAATATATCCACCATTACTTTTAATCAGATACATTGTTTTGGTGGCTTCTATCACGAAATAAAATAAAATAAAATAATAGTTATATAGTTATTAGTCTGTACAAAAAATATCCACCGTCAGTCCGTCGAACTTGTCTTGAACGCGCCAGCCCAAGCGTAGGGGAAACTTGTATGTATGTAAACATGGATGGATGCCTTTCTTTCAAAAGAAGCCTAAAAAACGGAAAGGGTTGTTGAAACTTGATTCTGACCAAACGCGGCTCTTTCTCCTCCTCTGCTTCGCTTGCTCTCTCTCTCTTCTTCTTTGGCTCTCCTTTCTTTCTCTTTTTTTTTTTTTTTTATCACAAAACGACTACCTCTCTCTCTCTCTCTCCCGCAGACATCCCCGATTTCTCTTCGCTTTTTCCCTCCAAATTTAGTTTTCAAAAGAGCAAGTCCGAGTCAGCACCGAGTCACGTCTTGGTTCATGACATCACCACCACGTCATCCAATAAACTACCTCGTGGTGTGTGCCATAATTGTGGGACCCTTCCTCTGATTATTATAATTAAGATTGAGTCCTGAAATTGGTAACCTCTGTTAGTCCCCATAAGAGAGTATGTTGACACGTCAGCGTGTAACATCGATGACTACTAGACCAAAAGCCTAAACCAACCGCGTGAACCTTCTCTGGTTGCGGGGCCCCTTTTTTGTGCTGTCTTACGCTCAAGACAAAGGTCCGCCTCGTGTATCCTAGGTGGCTGCATTTTCTTATTTGTAATCAATCAATGGTCGCTTGTCAACCACAATAATTCCTCTCTCTCTCTCTCTCTCTCT
>Ga0325410_1007747_pt1 | contig 11717 bp, 6 predicted proteins | sample PopdelMetagenome_16_FD_206182 | JGI IMG/M metagenome (GOLD analysis project Ga0325410, IMG submission 206182) | Populus deltoides microbial communities from Bellville, Georgia, United States - Xylem-PdIQD-R3 | ecosystem: Host-associated > Plants > Phyllosphere > Stem > Wood/Secondary xylem... | reverse complement strand
GACTTGGCCGGTGTTTTAAGTGTGAAAATAAATATGCCACGACATCAGTGTAGTGATAAAGAAACTGTATATGATAGAAGGAGTGGAGAACGGAAATAATGGATTTACAGAAGTTGAAGAAGAAATGAAAAGGAGAATAACAAGATTGAAGAATTTGGCTCATAATACCATGAATTGAAAGGTATCCATATATAGTTTTACGATAAATATGTGATTAAAGGATTGAAAGTTGTTACTTGAAAGGAAGTCATAATGGAAGATATAGAAATGTCATGAATTCACTAATTTGTTCATGCAAGGCCACAAATTCAAGGCAGACATAAGGATTCTCAAGCTGGGAGTTTATCTGGACATTCATTGTCATGTTCTTCACTAATTTGTTCATGCATGCATGCATCTCTATTAATTTATGTGTTGATTGGTATTTGATACTACTTTTTCCCTTTTGACTTGCAGTTCAAACCACGTGGATTGTATGATAAATGATAAACATTTATGAGAGAACATGGCATTCCTTATAATTAATAAGCATGCGCATATATAATCGATTGATAAAATATTATGCTTTGGGAGTCGATTGATAATTAGGCAATATTGATCATCTTTGATGGAGAGTATTGGTTTGAATTATTATAAATGTGTCCATTTCGACTATTGGATTTTAATACAAAAGATCCCATGGTTTTTTTATTCTTTGGATTATTTCATATTAATAATAATAATTTTTTACATAAAATAATTTTACGAGATTCAAAATTGGGTTATGGCAAGGTCATGAACCCTAGTCGATACAATATGCATTTCTAGAAAATTGATAAATACAAACGGAAATACCAATGGAATTTTTCCGTCAATAGATTGCGGTGAATTTTACCGAAAAAATATTCCTTCGTTGCATCCATCGGTAAATACCGACATAAATTTTTTCTCAATATATACCGAGAAAATTACACAGGGAAAAGAAGGTATTAAAAAAAATCAAAATATATAAAAACATGTCATTTATACCTATAGAATTACCAACGGAATTAACTCATCGGTGAAATTCATATATAATTTCATAGGTAATATTTAATTTATGACTGGGAGAGCGACTCTCCCTATCCCATCCCTCATTTTCTTCTTCTTCCTCCCAGCATTGCAACAAATAGCATCCCCCACCCCCCCTCACAAATCAACCTCCCAGCGCAAATCTGATCAACCTAACACTTAGTCTATCAGCATCCTTGTTCAGATTCAAATTTTATTGAGAATTCTCCTCATTAAATAAGCAAAACCACCTATTTTTTGGATTGAAAAAATCATTGCTTAATTTTGCGGTCACCTTTTCGATAGTCGAAATATGGTAATACAGTTGACGCGTTGTCTGTATTTTTTTAAATAAAAAGCAGGGTGACAACACGTCATCCACCCCAAAACATAAAAAGAAAGCCTAGCACGCATGCCTGAACTCTTTCTTTGTGAGTCAAGCGTGCTGACCCACCCAAACCCACGTGTCTGACCTTTTTGTTCTTTAATATTATTTTTTCTTTGAATTTTGATACAGGTCCATTAAAATAGATTAATTAATAATTTATTTGAGATTTTTTTATTGAATACCATTTAATTTTTTATTTTTTAACTAAGATCATAGATTTTTTGTTATATTCACAAGTGCTCTTCTGTATAACCATTTGCAATGTTTTTTTCTTTTAAAAAAACATTATGTGAACGCTTTCTTACACATGCATATTTTTAGTATCATGTAGTTAAAGGAAAAGGTAATTTCAAAAAATAAAGTTATTAGACTTAATCAGATCATATGTTTGATGAGTTGTCCGGGTCGATTCAAGACACTATCGTTTAAGAATTAAGGCCGGGTCACTGATTTGAACGAGTGACAGGTTGGGCTGGCTAGATCCAGCCCAGCCACACAAAAAAAATTAATAAAATAAAGATAAAGATAAAATTTTCTTCAAAAAAAATTATTTCAATTTTTTTTTTATTTTCACGCACAATTTTCTACTGAATTTTGCTTAGTATTGGTTTGTATTTTTATACTATAAAGATATAAATTCAGTAGTAAAATAACTGGTTTTCTTCAAAACATTAAAAAAATATTTTTTTTCAAAAAAAAATCATATTGTATTTTCATATAACAAAGAAAATTTCAAAAATATATATTATCATGCATTTTGGCTTTAATAACCAGTTTATTAAAGTCACGAGAACTAGGCCAATATTCCAAAATTTTCAAAAAATTATTTTGTTATCTTTTAATATCTGGGGTTACAACCTTATACATAAGACATATTCCAGATATTAAATTCTTTTATTGACATCAGAATTACCGGATAAGATAAGGATCTCCTTACCGAGAAGGACTTTTCTTAAACCATAGACGGACCACCAACTAGAAAACATGAGAAGACCTTAGATTTTATCAGACAATAAAACAATGCAGCTTACCTTAGGTAGGGCGTACTTGGGGTGCTAATACCTTTTTTTTACGCAACCAGTCCCCGTACCAGATCTCTGAGACCAGTTAGGTTTCCTAGTGACCAAAATACTAGGTGACGACTCCCATTCCAATTTTTCCACTAATAAAAGACAAATTCCTTGTCTCCCCACATTTCCACGCATTAGATACATTGATTTTGAGGGTGGATGTTTTCACCGCGACGCCGCACATCGTGCGACAGAATAGCGACTCCACTAGGAACCTTGTGGACTAAGCTTTGTTTTTGTCTGATAATTGTGTTTTGTTTAGTTTGAGTGTTTTCTGTTAACAAGCTTATTTTATTTATTTTCTTACATGCTTTAATTTATGTACATATATGTTCATGCATTGTATAGAACTGCCTCGCATCACATTCTTTAATTTTTGGAAAGCACACACAAACTTCTAAGTTAGGTGGGGAATTAGTGATCTACCCTATGACTATTGGTCAGGGTTCAGATGCGTGAAACACCCAACTCATATCTGAGTGTCTGCTTGGTAATGGTAGGCATACGTGCCTTAACTGTTTCTCGCAACGCCCCTATACTGTCTTTACGAAGATCGTCACTTGGCAGATATGAGACCCTTTTGAGACTAAATAGTCAACCTACCTTTTGTCTCACTTAATGAATATAAAGTGTCCTTAGGTTGTGTTTGTTTCCTTTTGTTTTAGATCAGAGTAAACCCTTCATGAAGCATCTTGAACTCAAGACTTGTGGCTGACACAATGGTCGTTGCTCAAAAAATTTCCAATGTAGAGCAAGAATCAAAATTCTTGCAAGGATTACGACTATGTGTCAACCCTTGAAGGGCAAGCTCGTCATATAAAACATCCTCATACATTTAAACATACATGTTCATAGTTTGAAATAAAGGTCCCCTAATTCTGCTCTCCTCTTCAGAGTTAAGAGTTGCCAACATCTAACGGTGGCAAGGAAAATTTGCTCAAGAGACACAGCCTGTGGTAATAAGATTCTCTATTTCAAATAGATTTCAAATAGGGACATGTGCCAAGATGCCATCTATGAAGTGCTGACACATTCATCAATGGAGACTGTGGGGAAATGTAGGCTTCTTTCTAGGAGTACAACAAGTTGACCTACGAATCCCTTTTCACAAGGCTACACGGCCAAAGAACTAACATTATCTCTGGTTTCCTTATCCAAAGCATGATTCGGAACAAATATCAAGTTTCTTTTGTTTCAACTGACGTTGTGAAGACCCATATGCAAATACCCTTTGATTTTCTTCCAGGACACGTGGAAATTATGTCATCAACAAATCAAGGAGTTCTACTTTGCCGTGCACATAATAAATCATGTTATTATGTGTGTATCTCTTCAATCCAATAATGGCAAAAGATCCTGAATCCAAAGACACGATATGATACTATAGAATTTGGCCTAATGATTGAAAGGTCAAAGCCTTTACGATACAAGATTGTGAGATTCTCGAAGCCCAAATTCCGCTCACATAAAGAATTCTATATGTACCAATGCATTAGAGTCGAGTTGTTTGAATCAAAAATTTAGAAATGGAAGCTTTTGGACGAAGTGAAGTTGCCTTATGAAGAGTCCCTTCATCGCAAGACAAAAGTATCTGTAAATGGCTCATTTCATTGGCTCACTTAGATAGGAAACGTCTTTGCATTTGATATAAAAAAGGAGAGTCATTGTTTGTTCCCACTTCCCCTATCAGCCTCTGAGGGCAATGATAACAAAGATATTAGACTTACTATTTACAAAGGAAAGCTCGTCATGACCTGCATCGATAGGAAGAGAAATTTCATGAAAGTATGGATTATGGAGGATTATGATAGAAAACAATGGAGCAAGAGGCATTCGATAAACATAGGGGTTTTAACAAGGAAAAAACCCCACATAAGTCCCTTAACCTTCTGCAATGCTGATGTTGTGCTGATGGGAGAATACTTTCATGATGTGATATTCTTCAACTTTAAGACTAGGCATATTGACATACTACGATTAAGAAGGGGTCTGCTCCATGGGTGTTTCCCATTCCAGCTCACCTTTGCCATCAAGGAAAAATCATAATTAGATCATTGCCCCAAAATATAATCCTCTAGACGGAATAATCTAAAGGAAAAGTTGAAGAATTGCAAGAACTTTGAAGATTAAGTCCAAAAGATTTGTGAGCAAAAGACAAGCAGATTTCGTGAAGAATGATACCAACGGCCATATCATCGACAAGTCATCACCAATGAGTGATAATAAGACGTGAATTATTGACAAAGAAGCTGTTTAAAAATGTCATGTTGTTGATTGTGTTGTCCATCATTTTTGGGATCATATCTCACCTTTTAATGGATTATGTTTTGTTCTTAGTCTTATTACTATTTTGAATTAAGAAGATGTTTCTTTCAAAATTTATTTTGGTGAAATATTTTGATCGAACTCCAACGCACGATTAAGGTTAATCAATCCTGAAAGTTTAAAAGTATTTTGATTACAGAAATGACTCGATGTTTGTTAAACTAATATGGGGTAACCAAACAGATTTTGAGCCCATACATGAAGCTGAACCACAAATCATGTAGCTAAGTTTTAGTAGTATGCATAATGACACGTAGTGGATTAGGTAGTTATGGACTCGTGAATCATGATTCTTACAAATCCAAATCACTACACTGGATGAGGTCAAAATTTATCGGTTCTAACCAACCTTGCTTGAAATGAGAAAAGGTCATCTTTGATATCCCTTCACTTTCTAAAGATATTTATCCTTTACAAACCTATTTTGAGCCTGATAGAATATTTCTTTTCAAAAGAAACCCTGACCAGGATCACACCTCACACTGGGGGCAAATAAGAGAAGACAAAAGTGAAAGGGAAGGCTTAGAATAAAAGTCCAACATTTGAGAGAGAGCTAAAAGAAAACGACCTAGACTAGGGGCATGTTAGAAAATTATGAGAAAGGCTATGAGAAAGCCATATAAAAAAAAAACAGAGAGAAACATGAAAATTGCCTGCATTTAAACGCAGGTCAAAGATAAAGGAAGGAGAATGCCTATTGAATCTAAGAAAGACAAAAGAAGTTTTAATCAAGGAAAGACACAACAAATGTCAAAGTCGAAAAAAAATGAGCTACAAATATGACTTTTGGCATCCAGGATAAAGCTCCTGATGTTATCAGATGATTGAGATTGGTTATTCATCAAAGAGAAAGTTGGATTTGCATTATGATTTATGTTAAGAGAATTTTGATATTTAAGGTTAATAAGGTTATATGCCACTTTCTCTACAAAGACAACAAGAGAAAGAGAAATGATGAATAGTTGATGTTGACCCTAGGTTTTTGAAACCCTCAAACACCTTTTGAGCCTGTAAAATTCCTTTCTTTCATAGTCATAAACCACATCCTACATTACGTGCTTTTAAAAGCTCTTTTTGATCAAGTAAGTAATTTGAATCGATAAATAGCACTCTCAAAGCTTGAAGAGTTTTTCCATAAGGGTCGTGGCTTCATGGATTAAGCTACTTGTTATTATGCATGCTGATAAAATAAGAGCTAAAAAAACACATTTCTTGATAAAGCCTGAGTTTGACTTTAGCATCTTGTTTTTGAAATTCACAAAAAGATCACCTCATCACAAACCATCAAAAGATATACCCAAGATCAGAGATTAAAATTAACATAAAAACCATGAAAAAAGCCATTTTAACCTTTCAATGGGTCAATTTCTATTTTGAAAATACAAGATAATCAAAGGACTACAGTTATCGAATGACGCGTGTTGGGTCTTTAACCAAAGAAGCTTGAATTTCAAAAAAAAAAGACATCTCTCTGATTTCATTTCAACAATTAGACTTTGAAATAGACATCTTTGAAATATGAGATTTGATTCCTGAACAAGAAAGATTGTCAAACAAAAAGAGCACCAATCAAGTTTGCAAAATCCTTGACAGAAGTGACATCAATACTTCTCGACACTTTTTGAAAAGTCGAGCAGTCGAGGGCAATACAGTGGACCCTGAGAAGAAAAAACAAGCAGTATTCAGATCAGCTGGGGACAATAAAAAAAATGATTAACGAATCAGTGAAGCTGAGGACAATGGTGTTGAAAGGAAGATAATCAGATGAACGATCACTGAAGGCAAGTGAATGGCTGATTAGCAATCTAAGATGAGGACAACACTAGAAAACCTCTTGATGAGTGCTGATAGGATGCATACAGCTACTCAAAGAATGATTCTCAAAAGAATCCAGGATATGTAATGAGTTGTTAAGCTCTTTTATGACGAATCAAGCAACACCACACTTGGGGGCATTGTCAAGCTTGATAAACAGTGAAACCAATAATCATCGAAGACAGCCTAGGATAGGCGCTGCATTTACAGTTGAGTGGATGACTAACACATGAACGGGTCAGCACATGAGAAGAGTAAAGAAGGCTTTTGGATAGCAAACAAAGGCACCCTATGACGATAGAACATCAAAGGGGGGGACCTATATTTCAAATCAGGTAAGGATGGATGCATGTCATCTAACCTCAAAGCATTGCACACATATTTTATATTCGTTACAAGAAAATCCTCAAAGAAGTCCAGCAAGATTGAAAAAAAAATCATCATTGAGCTGATAATAACAGAGAATCATGGTTGTGACCCTGGAACGGGAAGAAGATGAGATAAACCTTACTATTAGAAAAATCTCAAAGAAATGAAAAGATCAACCTTGTCATCATGAGGAGTTTTCAAGTCAACCCTGCAATCAGGAAGTACCAAGTTTTCCGACCTTGTCATCAAGAAAAATCCAGTTAATTTCAGTCATCAGGAATGACAGATGTTAACCCTGCAATTAGGAAGGACAGATGTCAGTCCTGTAAAATCACAAAAAAAAAAAAAAAGCATCAAGTGAAAAGTTTAATCAAACCTTGTCATCAAGAAGAAAAATGAGAAGAACTTTACGATTAGGAAATTCTCAAAATAAGAGAAGAAAGTTCAAACCCTGCCATCAGGAAGATAATACAGATTTTGGTTCTGGTTAAAGGGGATCGATGAATGGGATCTCAGGTTAGCCCAACCACACACAAGATATTGGTTCTGGTTAAAGAGGATCGTCGGACGGGATCTCAGGTTAGCCCAATCACATAGGTTTTGGTTCTGGTTAAAGAGGATCGTCGGACGGGATCTCAAGTTAGCCCAACCACACAGGTTTTGGTTCTGGTTAAAGGGGATCCCCAGACGGGATCTCAGGTTAGCCCAACCACACAGGTTTTGGTTCTGGTTAAAGGGGATCGCCGGAAGGGATCTTAAGTTAGCCCAACCACACAGGTTTTGGTTCTGGTTAAAGGGGATGCCCGGACGGGATCTCAGGTTAGCCCAACCACACACAGGATATTGGTTCTGGTTAAAAGGGATCGCTGGACGGGATCTCAGGTTAGCCCAACCACACACAAGATATTGGTTCTGGTTAAAGGGGATCGTCGGACGGGATCTCAAGTTAGCCCAACCACGCGGATTTTAGTTCTGGTTAAAGGGGATCGACGGACGGGATCTCAGGTTAGCCCAACCACGCAGGATATTGGTTCTAGTTAAAGGGGATCGCCAAACGGGATCTCAGGTTAGCCCAACCACACACAGGATATTAGTTCTAGTTAAAAGGGATCGCCGGACAGGATCTCAAGTTAGCCCAACCACGCAGACTTTGGTTCTGGTTAAAGGGGATCGCCGGAAGGGATCTCAAGTTAGCCCAACCACGCAGAATATTGGTTCTAGTTAAACGGGATCACCGAACGAGATCTCAAGTTAGTCTAACCACGCAGGATATTGGTTCTGGTTAAAGGGGATCGCCGGATGGGATCTCAGGTTAGCCCAACCGCATAAAGGATTTTAGCTTTGTTTAAAGGAAGTTGCCACAAGAGATTTCAAAAAAATAGAAAGAAGGAAGGAAGGAAGGAAGAAGAAAAAGATAGAATTTAGAGGGGCACCAAGATCGGGTTCTCAAGATAACCAAGTTTGGATCATTAGTTCCTGGTTGGAGGAAGATAGCGGTAAAGATAGAATTTCAGATCAGTCGAGTTTTGAGAAATCTAGATTGAAAGTTTAGGTTTGTTTATCTTTACAAAACTTACTACGCAAAATCTTTGCTCCGTAAGTATTGTAACGAGGAGGCATCTGTTGTTACCCATTTTTTGGTTCAAAAAAAAGAAAAAGAAAATATATATATATATATATATCAAAAAATATTCAGAAGAAATCTAAAAAAAAATAGGAGAGAGAAAAGGATGTTGGAATGCCAAAAAAAGGCCAAAATCGGTTGAGGAAGTTCAAAAATGCAAAAGGGTGAAATTTGACAGTATATTTTTTACTGATGAGTGCCCTGTTGACAAGAAAAATTCAATTTGAAGAAGAAAAATTCAAAATCAGATGTTTATAGATTCAATTAAACTTTATCTAAGGTTTAATTGAATTTTTGGAGGGTTTGATTGCAAGAAAAAATGATTTTTAAGTCAATTTAAGTTTTTATTGGAAGAAATTAAAGTTCTGGGGTCCAATTATAATTTTGAAGAGTTGATTTGGTCAAATCAGGGGCTTAATTGCATAATTATTGAAGTTTGATGGTCAATTAGGGACTTAATTAAAACAATCCGAAACCAAGGACTAAACCAGAAAAAGCGCTAAAATAAAGGGATTCAATTACAATTCATACGGGGGACTTGATTACAAAATTATCAAAACAGCCAGGGCCGAATCGAAAATATTCATTTTGAAATTTTGAAAAGGCGTCGTTTCCACCATTCATTGTCTCCTTCAAAGAAAGCCGTTTTCAGCATTAAAACAGGGATATGTTTTGCAGCAAAATTGCTCCAATTATGGGGCATGTTTTATGGCTGCTATCCCGGCGACCGTTACCACCACAGTGCTTTCCTTGGGCTATAAAAGCCAGGAGGAGGAACCATCACAGGGAGGGGGGCAGAAACACTGGAGGGAGAACCAGACAGGAAGAGAGAGAGAACAGGGAGAATAAAGAAACTGAGGGAGACGTGAGGAAGAACTGGGCAACACGGAGACGGAAACAGAGGAGAGGGACTGTAGAATCTCCTTCAAAACTCCAGCATTCCGGAAGCAAACTCAGACGAACCGTGAAGAAAAAAAAAATACCAGTAGCTAGGGAAAGCAAAAGAATAGAAAGAATTAACTAGAGGAAAAGCCAATGAAAAGGGGAAGAGAGCAATCCAAAGCACGCCATTGTCTTCGTCCTGCTTCCAGGTAAACTTCTCCAGCTTTGCAAGATAACTCACAAATACTGTGCACAAACAGAGAGAAGCACAAGCGGAAGGCAGGAGGAAAGGAAAACACAGAGAATGGGAGGTTGAAAGAAAGAAAAAACGGGGAGAAAACAGGAGAACAGGAGAAGAACTAAAAAAGAAACCAGGGGTGGGAGCTTCCATTTAATCAGCAGCACCTCACGCCTTCATCACCATCATCTTCGTCCTGAGCAGAGGAAGCACATAGGAACAAAAATAAACCGAAGAAGCAAAAGGAGAAGACAGTGGAGCAACACACGGGCAGAGAATAAAAAAGGAAAACTCAGAGAAAGGATAGAGACACGAACAGAGGACCAACACCACACCACTGCATTCGGCTTCGTCTCCAGGTGAGTACTTTCTTCTCTCTAATTCACATGCTACAGTAGCTGTGAATTATAATTCACTTCTCAGCCGGGTCACTGGTTTGAACGAGTCACAGATTGGGTTATTTAGGTCCAGCCCAGTCACACAAAAAAAATTTAATAAAATAAAAATAAAAATAAAATTTTTTTAAAAAAAATTATTTCAATTTTTTTTATTTTCACGCACAATTTTCTATTGAATTTTGCTTAGTATTGGTTTGTATTTTTATATTATAAAGATACAAATTCGGTATTAAAATACCCAGTTTTCTTCAAAACATTAAAAAAATATTTTGTTTTCATGCATACGACCAAGTCTCTAAAAATCATATTGTATTTTCATATAACAAAGAAAATTTCAAAAATATGTATTAGCATGCATTTTGGCTTTAATAACCAGTTTATTAAAATCACGAAAACTATGCCAATATTTCAAAAATTCCAAAAAATTATTTTATTTTCTTTTAATATCTGGGATTACGACCTTATACATAAGACGTATTCCGGATATTAAATTCTTTTATTGACGTCAGAATTACCTGATAAGATAAGGATCTCCTTACCGAGAAGGACTTTTCTTAAACCAGAGACGGACCACCAACTAGAAAACATGACAAGACCTTAGATTTTATCAGACAATAAAATAATACAGCTTATCTTAGGTAGGGTGTATTTGGGGTACTAATGTCTTCTCTTTACGCAACCAGTCCCCGTACCAGATCTCTGAGACTAGGTAGGGTTCGTAATGACCAAAATACTAGGTGGCGACTCCCATTCTAATTTTTCCACTAATAAAAAACAAGAATTCCTTTTCTCCCCACATTTCCACGCATTAGATACATTGATTTAGAGGTAGATGTTTTCGCCGCGATGTCATACACGTGCGTCACTTACACATGCTTATTTTTATTATCATCTAGTTTAATGAAAAAAATAATTTAAAAAAATAAAGTTATAGATCTAATCAGGTCATATATTTGATGAGTTGTCCGGGTCAATTCAAGACACTATCATTTTAATATTTAAAAAATACTATTAAAAATTATTATTTTAATATTTTTTTTAAATCAAACCAGGTTTTTACTTATATCTATTAAATAATTTTTTTTGACTTATTTTGTCAATAGAGATTAACTCTAATATGATGTAGTTTAAAACTGAGGTAGGGGAAGGGCCACCCTAACACGTCATTTGTATATTACAAATATCAAGGAATAAAAATCGGCTTTAAACAAAGCTAATTAATTTAATTTTTACTTGGCTTTTTTTTCCATTATAATTTTGACAATTATTTTACAGGATAAGTCGTTATAATTTTGATAATTATTTATAGTTTGGCCGTATGTGAATAATGATAAGATGTCTACGTCCTATGTAAGAATGCGAAACATGTTTGCGAAATAATTTGTGTTTGATGTTTAAATTGATAAACTTATTTCATAATGTAAACAAAAAAAAAAGATAGATAGTGACAAGGACATTTGAATAATTGTTGAGCTTCCAGGTTCTAGCTCTATAAATGCAAGCTTCTTGGCATTGTTTTTCGTATCCAAGAACAGAGAATATATCTCAAAAACATCAAATAACAATGAAGTCTACATTG
>Ga0325410_1007745_pt1 | contig 11717 bp, 6 predicted proteins | sample PopdelMetagenome_16_FD_206182 | JGI IMG/M metagenome (GOLD analysis project Ga0325410, IMG submission 206182) | Populus deltoides microbial communities from Bellville, Georgia, United States - Xylem-PdIQD-R3 | ecosystem: Host-associated > Plants > Phyllosphere > Stem > Wood/Secondary xylem... | reverse complement strand
AAGATTAATTATGATTTCTGTTTTTGATTTTTCAAGGATAGTTTAAATGTTTTAAATTATAAAATTTTTAATAAATTTAGGAAAATATAATTACGATTTCTCTTTTGGACACTTCAAGTAGTTCAAAATTGTAAAATTTATAATAAATTTGAGAAAAATTAATTAGGATTTCTGTTTTGGATTATTCGAGGATAGTTGAAATGTTTTAAGATTTATACTAAATTGAAGAAAATGTAATTACGATTTCTCTTTTGGACACTTCAAGTAGTTCAAAGTTTTAAAATTATAAAATTTATAATAAATTTCGGAAAAAGTAATTAGAATTTCTGTGTTGGATTATTTGAGGGTAGTAGAATTGTTTTAAAATTACAAAATTTAAAAGAAATTTTAAAAAATTAATTATGATTTCTCTTTTTGGTACTTCAAGCTTATTTGATAGTTTTAAAATTATAAAATTTAAATGAAATCTAAAAAGAGTAATTATGATTTCTCTTTTGGATTCTTCAAGGATAGTTTAAATGCTTTAAATTATAAAATTTATAATAAATTTAAGAAAATGTAATTACGATTTCTCTTTTGGACACTTCAAGTAGTTCAAAGTTTTAAAATTGTAAAATTTCTAATAAATTTAAAAAGAGTAATTATGATTTATGTTTTGGATTCTTCAAGGATAGTTTAAATGTATTTAAATTATAAAATTTATAATAAATTTCAGAAAAAGTAATTAGGATTTCTTTTTTGGATTATTCGAGGATAGTTGAAATGTTTTAAGAATATAAATTTAAAAGAAATTTTACAAAATTAATTAAGATTTCTTTTTTTGGTAATTCAAGCATATTTGATTGTTTTAAAATTATAAAATTTAAAAGAAATTTAAAAAGAGTAATTATGATTTCTGTTTTGGATTCCTAAAGGATAGTTTAAATGTATTAAATTATAAAATTTAAAGGAAATTTAAAAAAAATTAATTATGATTTTTCTTTTTGGTACTTCAAGGAGTTCAAGGTTTTCAAATTAGAAAATTTAAAATAAACTTAAAAAAATAATTATGATTTATGTTTTGGATTTTTCGAGGATAGTTGAAATATTCAAAAATTAAAAACTTTAAAAGAAATTTTAGAAAATTAATTATGATTTCTTTTTTTTGTACTTCAAGCATATTTGATTGTTTTTAAAATTATAAAATTTAAAATAAATTTAAAAGGAGTAATTATGATTTCTATTTTGGATTCTTCAAGGATAGTTTAAATGTTTTAAGATTATAAAATTTAAAGAAAATTGAAAAAAAATTAATTATGATTTCTCTTTTTGGTACTTCAAGTAGTTCAAGGTTTTAAAATTAGAAAATTTAAATTAAACTTAAAAAAATAATTATGATATATGTTTTGGATTTTTCGAGGATAGTTGAAATGTTTAAAAATTAAAAACTTTAAAAGAAATTTTAAAAAATGACTTATGATTTCTCTTTTTTGTAATTCAATCATATTTGATGGTTTTAAAATTATAAAATTTAAAAGAAATTTAAAAAGAGTAATTATGATTTATGTTTTGGATTCTTCAAGGATAGTTTATATGTATTTAAATTGTAAAATTTATAATAAATTTCAGAAAAAGTAATTCGGATTTCTTTTTTGGATTATTCGAGGATAGTTGAAATGTTTTAAGAATATAAATTTAAAAGAAATTTTAAAAAATTAATTAAGATTTCTTTTTTTTGGTAATTCAAGCATATTTGATGGTTTTAAAATTATAAAATTTAAAAGAAATTTAAAAAGAGTAATTATGATTTCTGTTTTGGATTCCTCAAGGATAGTTTAAATGTATTAAATTATAAAATTTATAGGAAATTTTAAAAAATTAATTATAATTTCTCTTTTTGGTACTTCAAGGAGTTCAAGGTTTTCAAATTAGAAAATTTAAAATAAACTTAAAAAAATAATTATGATTTATGTTTTGGATTTTTCGAGGATAGTTGAGATATTCAAAAATTAAAAACTTTAAAAGAAATTTTAGAAAATTAATTATGATTTCTTTTTTTTGTACTTCAAGCATATTTGATTGTTTTTAAAATTATAAAATTTAAAATAAATTTAAAAAGAGTAATTATGATTTTTATTTTGGATTCTTCAAGGATAGTTTAAATGTTTTAAGATTATAAAATTTAAAGAAAATTGAAAAAAAATTAATTATGATTTCTCTTTTTGGTACTTCAAGTAGTTCAAGGTTTTAAAATTAGAAAATTTAAATTAAACTTAAAACAATAATTATGATATATGTTTTGGATTTTTCGAGGATAGTTGAAATGTTTAAAAATTAAAAACTTTGAAAGAAATTTTAAAAAATGAATTATGATTTCTGTTTTTGGTAATTCAATCATATTTGATGGTTTTAAAATTATAAAATTTAAAAGAAATTTAAAAAGAGTAATTATGATTTATGTTTTGGATTGTTCAAGGATAGTTTAAATGTTTTTAAATTATAAAATTTATAATAAATTTAAGAAAAAGTAATTAGGATTTCTGTTTTGGATTATTCGAGGATAGTTGAAATGTTTCAGGATTATAAAATTTTAAATAAATTTTAAAAAATTAATTAAGAATTCTTTTTTTGGTAATTCAAGCATATTTGATGGTTTTAAAATTATAAAATTTAAAAGAAATTTAAAAAGAGTCATTATGATTTCTATTTTTGATTCCTCAATGATAGTTTAAATGTATTCAATTATAAAATTTATAGGAAATTTAAAAACATTAATTATAATTTCCCTTTTTGGAACTTCAAGTAGTTCAAGGTTTCAAATTAGAAAATTTAAAATAAACTTAAAAAATAATTATGATTTATGTTTTGGATTTTTCGAGGATAGTTGAAATATTCAAAAATTAAAAACTTTAAAAGAAATTTTAGAAAATTAATTATGATTTCTTTTTTTTTTGTACTTCAAGCATATTTGATTGTTTTAAAATTATAAAATTTAAAATAAATTTAAAAGGAGTAATTATGATTTCTATTTTGGATTCTTCAAGGAGAGTTTAAATATTTCAAATTATAAAATTTAAAAGAAATTGAAAAAAAATTAATTATGATTTCTCTTTTTGGTACTTCAAGTAGTTCAAGGTTTTAAAATAAGAAAATTTAAATTAAACTTAAAAAAATAATTATGATAAATATTTAAGATTATAAAATTTAAATGAAATTTTAAAAAATTAATTATGATTTCTCTTTTTGGTAATTCAAGCATATTTGATGGTTTTAAAATTATAAAATTTAAAAGAAATGTAAAAAGAGTAATTATGATTTCTGTTTTGAATTCTTCAAGGATAGTTTAAATGTTTTAAATTATAAAATTTAAAGGAAATTCAAAAAAATTAATTATGATTTCTCTTTTTGGTACTTCAAGAATATTTGATAGTTTTAAAATTATAAAATTTAAAAGAAATGTAAAAAGAGTAATTATGATTTCTGTTTTGGATTCTTCAAGGATAGTTTAAATGTTTTAAATTATAAAATTTAAAGGAAATTCAAAAAATTAATTATGATTTCTCGTTTTGGTACTTCAAGTAGTTCAAGGTTTTAAAATTAGAAAATTTAAAATAAACTTAAAAAGAGTAATGTACTTCAAGAGTATTTTATTGTTTTAAAATTAGAAAATTTAAAAGAAATTTAAAACGAGTAATTATGATTTATGTTTTGGATTCTTCAAGGATAGTTTAAATGTTTTAAAATTAGAAAATTTATAATAAATTTCAGAAAAAGTAATTAGGATTTCAGTTTTGGATTATTCGAGGAATGTTGAAAGGTTTTAAGATTATAAAATTTAAATGAAATTTTAAAAAACTAATTATGATTTCTCTTTTTGGTAATTCAATCATATTTTGATGGTTTTAAAATTATAAAATTTAAAAGATATTTAAAAAGAGTAATTATGATTTCTGTTTTGGATTCTTCAAGGATAGTTAAATGTTTTAAAATTATAAAATTTATAATAAATTTCAGAAAAAATAATTTGGATTTCTTTTTTGGATTATTCGAGGATAGTTGAAATGTTTTAACATTACAAAATTTAAAAGAAATGTAAAAAGAGTAATGTACTTCAAGCATATTTGATTGTTTTAAAATTATAAAATTTAAAAGAAATTTAAAAAGAGTAATTATGATTTATGTTTTGGATTCTTCAAGGATAGTTTAAATGTTTTAAAATTATAAAATTTATAATAAATTTCAGAAAAAGTAATTAGGATTTCTGTTTTAAATTGTTCGAGGATAGTTGAAAAGTTTTAAAATTATAAAATTTAAAAAGAATTTTAAAAAACTAATTATGATTTCTCTTTTTGGTAATTCAATCATATTTTGATGGTATTAAAATTTAAAAGAAATTTAAAAAGAGTAATTATGATTTCTGTTTTGGATTCTTCAAGGATAGTTTAAATGTTTTAAATTATAAAATTTATAATAAATTTAAGAAAAAGTTATTAAGATTTCTGTTTTGGATTATTTGAGGATAGTTGAAATGTTTTAAGATTATAAAATTTAAAAGAAATTTAAAAAGAGTAAATATGATTTCTATTTTGGATTCTTCAAGGATAGTTTAAATGTTTTAAAATTATAAAATTTATAATAAATTTCAGAAAAAGTAATTTGGATTTCTGTTTTGGATTATTCGAGAATAGTTGAAATGTTTTAAAATTATAAAATTTAAAAGAAATGTTAAAAAATTAATTATGATTTATGTTTTGAATACTTCAAGTAGTTCAATGTTTTAAAATTATAAAACTTCTAATAAGTTTTAGCAAAAGAAATTAGAATTTATGTTTTGGATTATTCGAGGATAGTTGAAATGTTTAAAAATTAAAAAATAAAAAAAATTTAAAAAAATTAATTATGCTTTCTCTTTTTGGTAATTCAATCATACTTGATGGTTTTAAAATTATAAAATTTAAAAGAAATTTAAAAAGAGTAATTATGATTTTTGTTTTGAATTCTTCTAAGATAGTTTAAATGTTTTAAACCATAAAATTTATAATAAATTTAAGAAAAAGCAATTAGGATTTCTGTTTTGGATTATTCGAGAATAGTTGAAATGTTTTAAAATTATAAAATTTAAAAGAAATTTTAAAAAATTAATTATGATTTCTGTTTTGGATACTTCAAGTAGTTCAATGTTTTAAAATTATAAAATTTAAAAGAAATTTAAAAAGTGCAAGTATGATTTCTCTTTTGGATTCTTCAAGGATAGTTTAAATGTTTTAAAATTATAAAATTTATAATAAATTTCAGAAAAAGTAATTAAGATTTTTGTTTTGGATTATTCGAGGATAGTTGAAATGTTTTAAAATTATAAAATTTAAAAGAAATGTTAAAAAAGTAATTATGATTTCTGTTTTGAATACTTCAAGTAGTTCAATGTTTTAAAATTATAAAATTTATAATAAATTTCAGAAAATGAAATTAGGATTTATGTTTTGGATTATTCGAGGATAGTTGAAATGTTTAAAAATTAAGAGATTGAAAAGAAATTTTAAAAAATTAATCATGCTTTCTCTTTTTGGTAATTCAATCATACTTGATGGTTTTAAAATTATAAAATTTAAAAGAAATAGAATAAGAGTAATTACAATTTCTGTTTTGGATACTTCAAGTAGTTCAATGTTTTAAAATTATAAAATTTAAAAGAAATTTAAAAAGAGTAATTATGATTTCTGTTTTGGATTCTTCAAGGATAGTTTAAATGTTTTAAAATTATAAAATTTATAATAAATTTCAGAAAAAGTAATTAGGATTTCTGTTTTGGATTATTCGAGGATAGTTGAAATGTTTTAAAATTATAAAATTTAAAAGAAATGTTAAAAAATTAATTATAATTTCTGTTTTAGATACTTCAAGTAGTTCAATGTTTTAAAATTATAAAATTTATAATAAATTTAAGAAAAAGAAATTAGAATTTATGTTTTGGATTATTCGAGGATAGTTGAAATGTTTAAAAATTAAAAGATTGAAAAGAAATTTTAAAAAATTAATCATGCTTTCTCTTTTTGGTAATTCAATCATACTTGATGGTTTTAAAATTATAAAATTTAAAAGAAATAGAATAAGAGTAATTACAATTTCAGTTTTGGATACTTCAATGATAGTTTAAATGTTTTAAAATTATAAAATTTATAATAAATTTCAGAAAAAGTAATTAGGATTTCTTTTTTGGATTATTCGAGGATAGTTGAAATGTTTTAACATTACAAAATTTAAAAGAAATTTAAAAAGAGTAATGTACTTCAAGCATATTTGATTATTTTAAAATTAAAAAATTTAAAGAAATTTAAAAAGAGTAATTATGCTTTATGTTTTGGATTCTTCAAGGATAGTTTAAATGTTTTAAAATTATAAAATTTATAATAAATTTCAGAAAAAGTAATTAGGATTTCTGTTTTGGATTCTTCGAGGATAGTCGAAATGTTTTTTTAAAATTATAAAATTTAAAGGAAATTTAAAAAAAGTAATAAGGATTTTTGTTTTGGATTCTTCAAGGATATTTTAAATGTTTTAAAAGTATAAAATTTAAAAGAAATTTTAAAAAAGTAATTAGGATTTTTGTTTTGGATTCTTCAAGTATAGTTTAAATGTTTTAAAATTATAAAATTTGAAAGTAATTGAAAAAAATAATTAGAATTTTTGTTTTGAATTCTTCAAGTATAGTTTAAATATTTTAAAAGTATAAAATTTAAAAGAAATTTTAAAAAAAGTAATTAGGATTTCTGTTTTGGATTCATCAAGTATAGTTTAATTGTAATAAAATTATAAAATTTAAAAGAAATTTCAAAAAAGTAATTAGGATTTCTATTATGGATTATTCAAGAATAGTTTAAATGTATTAAAATTATAAAATTTAAAAGAAATTTTATAAAAAGTAAGATTTCTAGTATGGATTATTCAAGAATAGTTTAAATGTATTAAAATTATAAAATTTAAAAGAAATTTTAAAAACAATAATTAGGATTTTTTTTTGGATTCTTCAAGTATAGTTTAAATGTTTTAAAATTATAAAATTCAAAAGAAATTTATAAAAAACTAATTAGGATTTCTGTTATGGATTCTTGAAGGATAGTTTAAATGTATTAAAATTATAAAATTTAAAAGTAATTAGGATTTCTATTATGGAGTCTTCAAGTATAATTTAAATGTTTTAAAATTATAAAATTTAAAAGTAATTTAAAAAAAAATAGAATTTTTGTTTTGGATTCTTCAATTATAGTTTAAATGTTTTAAAAGTATAAAACTTAAAAGAAATTTTAAAAAAGTAATTAGGATTTTTGTTTTGGATTCTTCAAGGATAGTTTCAATGTTTTAAAGTTATAAAATTTAAAAGAAATTTAAAAAAAGTAATTAGGATTTCTTTTTGGATTCTTCAAGTACAGTTTAAATGTTTTAAAATTATAATATTCAAATGAAATTTAAAAAAGTAATAAGGATTTCTGTTTTAAATTCTTCAAGGATATTTTAAATGTTTTAAAAGTATAAAATTTAAAAGAAATTTTAAAAAAGTAATTAGGATTTCTATTATGGATTCTACAAGAATAGTTTAAATGTATTAAAATTATAAAATTTAAAAGAAATTTAAAAAAAGTAATTAGGATTTCTGTTTTGGATTCTTTGAGGAAACTTTAAATGTTTTAAAATTTTGAAATTTAAAAGAAATTTAAAAAAAATAGATTTCGGTTTTGGATTCTTAAAGGAAATTTAAAAAAAGTAATAAGGATTTCTGTTTTGGATTCTTCAAGGATAATTTAAATGTTTTTTTTTTATTCTTCAAGTATATTTTAAATGTTTTAAAATTATAAAATTTAAAAGAAATTTTAAAAAAGTGATTAGGATTTCTATTATTGATTATTCGAGAATAGTTTAAAAGTATTAAAATTATAAAATTTAACAGAAATTTTAAAAAAGTGATTAGGATTTCTATTATTGATCATTCAAGAATAGTTTAAATGTATTAAAATTATAAAATTTAAAAGATATTTCAAAAAATTAATTAGGATTTCAGTTTTGGATTCTTGAAAGGTAGTTTAAATGTTTTAAAATTATAAAATTGAAAAGAAATTTTAAAAAAAATAATTATGATTTCTGTTTTGGATTCTTCAAGAATAGTTTAAATGTTTTAAAATTATAAAATTCAAAAGAAATTTAAAAAAAGTAATAAGGATTTCTGTTTTGGATTCTTCATGGATATTTTATATATTTTAAAAGTATAAAATTGAAAAGAAATTTTAAAAAAATAATTAGGATTTCTATTTTAGAGTCTTCATGTATAGTTTAAATGTTTTAAAATTATAAAATTGAAAAGAAATTTTAAAAACAATAATTATGATTTCTGTTTTGCATTCTTCAAGTATAGTTTAAATGTTTTAAAATTATAAAATTCAAAAGAAATTTAAAAAAAGTAATAAGGGTTTCTGTTTTGGATTCTTGAACGGTAGTTTAAATGTTTTAAAATTATAAAATTTAAAAGAAATTTTAAGAAAAGTAATTACGATTTCTCTTTTGGATTCTTCAAGTATAGTTTAAATGTTTTAAAATTATAAAATTCATAATAAATTTAATAAAATTAATTAGGATTTCTATTATGGATTCTTGAAGGATATTTTACATGTATTAAAATTATAAAATTTAAAAGTAATTAGGATTTCTATTATGGATTCTTCAAGAATAATTTAAATGTATTAAAATTATAAAATTGAAAAGTAATTTAAAAAAAAGTAATTAGGATTTCTGTTTTGGATTTCTTGAACGGTAGTTTAAATGTTTTAAAATTATAAAATTTAAAAGAAATTTTAAAAAAAGTAATTACGATTTCTCTTTTGGATTCTTCAAGTATAGTTTAAATATTTTAAAATTATAAAATTTAAAAGAAATTTTAAAAAAGTGATTAGGATTTCTATTATTGATCATTCAAGAATAGTTTAAGTGTATTAAAATTATAAAATTTAAAAGATATTTCAAAAAATTAATTAGGATTTCAGTTTTGGATTCTTGAAAGGTAGTTTAAATGTTTTAAAATTATAAAATTGAAAAGAAATTTTAAAAACAATAATTATGATTTCTGTTTTGGATTCTTCAAGTATAGTTTAAATATTTTAAAAATATAAAATTCAAAAGAAATTTAAAAAAAGTAATAAGGATTTCTGTTTTGGATTCTTGAACGGTAGTTTAAATGTTTTAAAATTATAAAATTTAAAAGAAATTTTAAGAAAAGTAATTACGATTTCTCTTTTGGATTCTTCAAGTATAGTTTAAATGTTTTAAAATTATAAAATTCATAATAAATTTAATAAAATTAATTAGGATTTCTATTATGGATTCTTGAAGGATATTTTACATGTATTAAAATTATAAAATTTAAAAGTAATTAGGATTTCTATTATGGATTCTTCAAGAATAATTTAAATGTATTAAAATTATAAAATTGAAAAGTAATTTAAAAAAAAGTAATTAGGATTTCTGTTACGGATTCTTAAAAGGTAGTTTAAATGTATGAAAATTATAAAATTTAAGAGGAATTTTAAAAAAAGTAATTACAATTTCTCTTTTCTATTCTTCAAGTATAGTTTAAATGTTTTAAAAGTATTAAATTTAAAAGAAATTTTACAAAAAGTAATTAGGATTTCTGTTTTAGATTCTTCAAGTGTAGTTTAAATGTTTTAAAATTATAGAATTCAAAAGAAATTTAAAAAAAGTAATAACAATTTCTATTATGGATTCTTGAAGGATATTTTTCATGTATTATAATTATAAAATTTAAGAGAAATTTTAAAAAAAGTAATTACGATTTCTCTTTTGTATTCTTCAAGTATAGTTTAAATGTTTTAAAAGTATAAAATTTAAAAGAAATTTTAAAAAAAGTAATTAGGATTTCTGTTTTGGATTCTTCAAGTATAGTTTAAATGTTTTAAAATTATAAAATTCAAAAGAAATTTAATAAAATTAATTAGGATTTCTATTATGGATTCTTGAAGGATATTTTTCATGTATTAAAATTATAAAATTTAAGAGAAATTTTAAAAAAAATAATTAGAATTTCTCTTTTGTATTCTTCAAGTATAGTTTAAATGTTTTAAAAGTATAAAATTTAAAAGAAATTTTAAAAAAAGTAATTACGATTTCTCTTTTGGATTCTTCAAGTATAGTTTAAATGTTTTAAAATTATAACATTTAAAAAAAAATTTAAAAAAGTGATTAGGATTTCTATTATTGATTATTCAAGAATAGTTTAAATGTATTACAATTATAAAATTTAAAAGAAATTTTAAAAAAAGTAATTAGGATTTCTCTTTTGTATTCTTCAAATATAGTTTAAATGTTTTAAAAGTATAAAATTTAAATGAAATTTTAAAAAAGTACTTAGGATTTCTATTACAGATTCTTCAAGAATAGTTTAAATATATTAAAATTATAAAATTTAAAAGAAATTTTAAAAAAAGTAATTAGGATTTCTCTTATGGATTATTCAAGAATAGTTTAAATGTATTAAAATTATAAAATTTAAAAAAAAAATTTAAAAACAATAATTATGATTTCTGTTTTGGATTCTTCAAGTATAGTTTAAATGTTTTAAAATTATAAAATTCAAAAGAAATTTAAAAAAAGTAATAAGGATTTCTGTTTTGGATTCTTCAAGGATACTTTAAATGTTTTAAAAGTATAAAATTTAAAAGAAATTTTAAGAAAGTAATTAGGATTTCTATTACGGATTCTTCAAGAATAGTTTAAATGTATTAAATTTATAAACTTTCAAAGAAATTTCAAAAAGTAATTAGAATTTCTGTTTTGGATTCTTGAAAGGTAGTTTAAATGTATGAAAATTATAAAATTTAAGAGAAATTTTAAAAAAAGTAATTACAATTTCTCTTTTGTATTCTTCAAGTATAGTTTAAATGTTTTAAAAGTATAAAATTTAAAAGAAATTTTAAAAAAAGTAATTAGGATTTCTGTTTTGGATTCTTCAAGTATAGTTTAAATGTTTTAAAATTATAACATTTAAAAGAAATTTTAAAAAAGTGATTAGGATTTCTATTATTGATTATTCAAGAATAGTTTAAAAGTATTAAAATTATAAAATTTAAAAGAAATTTTAAAAACGTGATTAGGATTTCTATTATTGATTATTCAAGAATAGTTTAAATGTATTAAAATTATAAAATTTAAAAGAAATTTTAAAAAAGTAATTAGGATTTCTGTTTTGGATACTTGAAAGGTAGTTTAAATGTTTTAAAATTATAAAATTTAACAGAAATTTTAAAAAAAGTAATTACGATTTCTCTTTTGGATTCTTCAAGTACAGTTTAAATGTTTTAAAATTATAAAATTTAAAAGAAATTTTAAAAAAGTGATTAGGATTTCTATTATTGATCATTCAAGAATAGTTTAAATGTATTAAAATTATAAAATTTAAAAGATATTTCAAAAAATTAATTAGGATTTCAGTTTTGGATTCTTGAAAGGTAGTTTAAATGTTTTAAAATTATAAAATTGAAAAGAAATTTTAAAAACAATAATTATGATTTCTGTTTTGGATTCTTCAAGTATAGTTTAAATATTTTAAAAATATAAAATTCAAAAGAAATTTAAAAAAAGTAATAAGGATTTCTGTTTTGGATTCTTGAACGGTAGTTTAAATGTTTTAAAATTATAAAATTTAAAAGAAATTTTAAGAAAAGTAATTACGATTTCTC
>Ga0325410_1007743_pt1 | contig 11719 bp, 6 predicted proteins | sample PopdelMetagenome_16_FD_206182 | JGI IMG/M metagenome (GOLD analysis project Ga0325410, IMG submission 206182) | Populus deltoides microbial communities from Bellville, Georgia, United States - Xylem-PdIQD-R3 | ecosystem: Host-associated > Plants > Phyllosphere > Stem > Wood/Secondary xylem... | reverse complement strand
AGCTGACAATGCTGCTCAATCTGCAAAGGAATCAGTGCAAGAGGTTCACATATTTTTCTTCAATCTCATGTTCTATATTTTGTTTAGAGAATTCATTCTCACCACAATGGCACAATGGATTGTGCATAAGATTTAAGAATGGCAATAAACCAAAAGGAGTGAGGAACACTCATGAATAAAATTCGCAACACTCAGTGTTAATAATTAGTTGTATATTTTGGCACAGATACTCTTGGCGAGTGAGTTTGCTAGGGTTTTTTTTATATATATAATTTTGATAGTTCTTTCTTTGTGTAGGCTGGTCAGCAGGTGAGGGAAAAGGCACAGGGAGCTGTTGAAGGAGTAAAGAATGCAACTGGCATGAACAAGTGAAGCTGGATCGATGGAGTCCAATGATCGTCTGCTGCATCAAATTTAGAAATTAAATGCAATTTTCATCTATCAAGCACGCTGTTTTTGTTTTTTTGTTTCTGTCTTTCATTTTGTATAAAGAAGAGAGCTCTCTGATCTGCAGTTCTCTCGTAAGTTTGTAGGCACATGCATGTTTTGCCCTAATTATTAGAAAAATTTTACTTTCAGTTCAGTACATATATGTTCAATTGTTTCAGTTTATGAAACCATAACAGTGTCAGCTTAGTGCTTCATCCATCAATTGACCCTATATGTCCAAATGGCCTAAACTGCCAATTCCCTTCTTAAATCTATTTGATGACAACAAATATTATACCTTCTCAAATCATTCGGATCGCCATCAGTAAATTTAATATACCATTAACAAAAAAAAAAAATCATATGTAATATTACTAATGTTTTTAATTATTTTTCTATTGATATATTCATCAATAAATATAATATATTACTGACAAAATATCATCTATAATTTTATCAGTACATTAATATTAACATTGACATTTAAATATATAATATTATTAACGTTTAATTATGTCGGTAACCTCATTAATAATAGTGACATTTTAATAATTCTTTTCCAAACTCTAAAATATACTAACAAGGTTGCATGTACTACTAGTAACCCATCAGTAATATTTAAAAAAAATATTGAACAAGTAATTTATTCTTTCATTTGATGGTTCTTTTCACACACACACACACACACACACACACACACACACACACAAACACACACACATATATATATATATATATATATATATATATCACCATAAAGTCTATCATCTAGTTCCATTTCAATGATGCTTAAGATTAAGTGGTGACAAGTGACCATGTTAATTTATTTTATATCATTTTGACATGGCTATTTAACTCAGTACATTTTCCTATACATCAACAAAGCTCAAGGTAGGGAACAAAACGTTCTTCTATATAGTAAAAATAATTTATCAATCATTTTATTTATTTTATATTTAAAATGTTGGGGTTTAGTTATAAACTTTAATGCTCAATGATGTAAAATTACACAATAAAGTATGCCCTCATACATTAAAAATATAAAAACAAAAAAATATAAATAAATAAATACGATGCTAAAATTTAGATTTTAGAGCGGTTAGAATTTAACCTAATATGGTAAAAACTTTCTCACGTAGGAAGATCTATCTTATACTTTAGAAAAAGACCAGCAAATATAATCTTGACCTAAATAAACAATCAAACAATAATGCAACTTACCTCAAGTTTGGTGCAACAGGGGTGATGTGTCTTTTCCTTACACAACTAATTCTTTATCAAGACTCTCGTAGACTATAGATTTCCTAGTAACCTTAATATTAGATGGTGACTACTGAACTTTATGATTACACCTAAAATATTTTCCCATCCTAACACCATCGCAAGAGGTGAAATGACGCCACTCAACGTTACCCTGCGACAGGATGACAACTTTACTGGGGAACACCTTGTTTCGTTGGCGTGCTTCCTCCAGTTCTTATTCTTGGTCAATGCAACTTTGTTTGATTATTTTCCTATTTGTTTTGGTTTGTTTAATTTAATTTACCTCATATTTTTATTGCTTTAGCATGCATTTTTACTTTTTGTTTATCCATAGGTACATCGGGTATGTATTAATGCCTTCATACATTTTAATTATTCCAAATAAATCTATTTTTAGGTTAAGTGGGTAGTGACGGTCTGTCTCTAACTTTCAATCGGGATTCATATTCGTAAAACATTCAACTATGAGCTGAGTTTTTACTCAGTAATGGCGATCACACTGTGCCCCAACCATTCCTCATAAACCCTTATACTGTCTTTACAAAAGGTAGTCACTAGGAGCTCATAAACCCTTTTGAAACCAGGTAATGAGCCTACCCTTTTATGTAATGGCTTAAAACTCACCTGTAAGGTGCAAACTCCCTAATAATTCATTTTTGTATCAAGACAAACCTTATCAATTATCTTAAACTCTATAGAATTTTCTGAGCTAAAATCATGGTTTTCCTAAAAAAAAGTCTAAGATAATCAAACTATAGGTTTTTACCATCCATACCTGATGTGCATCCATATGCATACATCCATTCATCGTAAATAACATACATGCACCAGGTTAAACTATAGGTCCCTAGAAAACTCCAATTCATAAAGTCTATAACATTCAACTTTGAGTGAGAAACATGGAAAATAAAGAAAGCGTTCACCGTGATGCTCATTTCCAAGAAGAGTTGGAGTCTCTAAAAGCTAATGTGGTTCGCCTCATCAGCTTACTCGAGCAAAAACCAAGAAATGTCTCTGGTTAAGGTCCTTCCAATAGACTTACCACTTTTGTTCAAAATCAAGTGGCAACTCAACCCATAGAAATAACAGGAGAACGAGCTCAAGATCCCAACATAATCTAGCATTTGTGGAATCAATGACACTAACATTGACACCCGCGGTCTCAGATACATTCACAAATGAGGCCCACAAGATAAAGTCATTTGATGACATCAATGAAGATGAGATGACAACACTTGAATCTAGAAGTAGGGCTATTCAAAGGGATAGACTTGTATGACCCATATATACTGTAAAAATATATATGGTCTGAAATGTGGTTGTACTGAAGAAATTTTGTGTTTCGAAGTTTATTAAATACATTGAAACTTAATGCCTAATGACTCATATTAAGTCCTATCGCAATAAAATGATAGAAATAGCATACGATGAGAAACTATTATTTTTTTTTTTAAGATAGTTTGAATGTGATAACATTAAGTTTGTACATAAGGTTAGGTAATATAAAGATCCGGTAATAAAAAAATCTAATAAATATTTTTATTAAGTAATATAAGTTAAACATAGACATTACTTCTAACATAACCAAATTTTTTAACTTGAAAAAAGATAATAAAGAAAGTATAAGGAAATATTTCCAGAGATGAAGAGTAAATACAATTTTTTTTTAAAAAAAAAACTACAACTAAATTAAAACCCTAAAAGTGGAAACACACCTCTGGCTCGCTCACTTCTTAGCACACACCATTCCTAAATCTCCGATTCTCAAGCTCCTCGAAAACCCTAACTTTACACTGTAGCAATGAGACACTCATGGAGAGGTCTTCTCTACCGAAAGTATCCGCTATCATCTCTCAAAATTTCCAATCATTTCCAGGTACTACAGCAACACTCTCCTTCTCTACTTCGCTCTCTGTCTCCTTCACTTCACACACTTGTACTACAAAACTCTCATTTCTCTGAAACCCTACAAAAACCCAATATTTATAACAAAACCCCATTATTTGCTCGTAATTTCTCATCTGAAGCATCATTAGTAGAGCCCACAAAAGACCCGGATCATGTTTTGCTTGTTTGTGACGCTTTTACCAAGTTTGATGAATTTGATGATATTAGTAAAGAATTGGAATTGAATAGTGTTGTTATTAGTCATGACTTGGTTTTGAAAGTTTTGAAGTCATTGGAATCAAAACCGGAAGTGGCCAAGAGGTTTTTTGATTGGGTTTTGGAGAAGGATAGTGGGAGATTGAGCTCTAAAAGTTATAATTGGATGTTAGGGATTTTGGGGGTTAATGGTTTGGTTGTGGAATTTTGGGATTTAGTTGACAAAATGAAGATAAAGGGTCATGGCGTGTCAGGGTTCACGCGCGATAGAGTGCAGGAGAAGTTTGAGAAAGAAGGGTTAAATGATGATTTAGAGAAGTTAAAAGGGGTTTTTGCAAGGGGATCAGTGGATAACTCGGTGGAAAAGATTGGTTTGAGAGTGAGTAGGATTGTTAGGAATAAGGTTTGGGGAGAGGATGTTGAAGGGGAAATTAAACATTTGTGTGTAGAGTTTTCGAGTGACGTAGTGAAGATTGTGTTGGAGAATTTAGTGATGGAGCCAGTGAAAGCATTGATATTTTTTAGGTGGGTTGAGGACAGTGAGTTGTGTAAGCATGATGGAAGGAGTTATAATGCAATGGCTAGGGTTTTGGGGAGGGAGGATTGCATTGACAGGTTTTGGAAGGTAATTGATGAAATGAGGAGTAATGGGTTTGAAATGGAGACGGGGACTTTTGATACTGTTTTAGCACGGTTTATGAGTAGGAAAATGATTAAGGAAGCCATAGACTTATACGAGTTTGCAATGACTGGTGCAAATAAGCCTTCAGCTAAATGTTGCACCTATTTGTTGAGGAAAATAGTAGTTGGTAAACAGTTGAATATGGGTTTGTTTTCAAGAGTTGTGGAAATCTATACTGGCCATGGGAATGTTTTGACAGATGCTATGCTTGATGCTGTTCTTAAAGCTCTAACTAATGTTGGTAAATTTGGTGAGTGCAATAAGGTTTTAAGAGAAATGAAGGTAGCTGGCTTTGTAGCTAGTGGTAATTTGCAGAGAAAGATTGCATTTGGGCTTACTAGTGCTGGTAAGAATGATGAAGCAAATGAATTTGTGAATCATATGGAATCATCTGGTAGAGATTTGAGTTACAAGGCTTGGGCATCTTTAATTGAAGGGCATTGTGTATCTGGGGATCTTGAAAAAGCATCTGATTGTTTCAAAATAATGGTTGAGAAAAAGGGAGTTTCTGGTGCTGGTTATGCCATTGAGTTGTTGGTAAATGCATATTGCCGCAAGAACAGAGCGATGGATGCATGCAATCTTTTGCGTGATTATGTCTGTCAAAATCATTTATGCCCTTGGCAGACTACATACAAAGTATTGATAAGTAAATTACTGGTTCAGGGTGCCTTTAAGGATGCCTTAAACCTGTTGGGTTTGATGCAAAGCCATGGCATTCCACCCTTTATAGATCCATTTTTTGAGTTCGTATCAAAGTCTGGAACAGGTGATGATGCCATTGCTTTTATGAATGCTATGACCACTAAGAAGTTTCCATCTATATCTGTTGCTCTTCGTATGTTTAAAGCCTTTTTCAAGGCCAAAAGGCATGGCGAAGCACAAGATTTCTTGTCTAAATGCCCAATTTACATTCGGAACCGTGCTGATGTTTTGAATCTCTTCTGTTCCAAGAAGTTTAGTAACGATACTACTGCTACAGATGTATCTGTGTAGGCTTTTGTTGGAGTATATGACGTAGAGTATTCTGTGATGTCAATGCAGAATGTCATTGTTTCACAAATTTTGGTACGAACGCTTTCTATACTGCTTGAAACTGTTTCCTTTCAGTGTATGATTAATTTTGTCTAGTGGAAAATAAGATTTAGTGATTCATGTTTCTTAAGTATTTCTTGCTTCTTCTTATCCTGCTGTTTTGTTTCATGCTTGCTTATAGCATGAGTCGCACTTTGCATTTGAACTTCTGAAGTTATGGTCAAGTAGTTGGGTTTTTACATTTTTCTTGCGCTTGAACTGCTGTGCAATTGTTAGTTGTGCTACTGAAAGAAGTAAATTTGTTTAGTTCATTCCTGTTATGCATCTGGTGTTATGGCATCTATTTTTAGTTTTCTTGAACTTTGTTAAATAACTTTGCTGTCTGCCTTGATGCTGTCAAATTGTAAGATTTACCCCCAAAACAAAGCTTCCTTTATCTTTTCTCAATGACCTAATGTTTTTTTTTTTTTGTCATCCTGTCTGTCTTGTGGTATGCTAAGCAAGTATTTTATCATCTTGAAATAATTTTGTTTCTAGACTCTGTGTTTGATTAATGCTCTTTGTTGCCTAAACCTTTAAATATATTGTAGTTCTCCTACAAATTTATTGATAATTATGAGGTTGAGTTAATATCCAATATAGTCGAGGTTTGGTATTAACTATGAAATGTATTTCTTGATAGAGCATCCTTTGGGAGTCAAATTGATTTGTCCCAGACATTGTAAGAAGAGTATTTTCTTTTTAATGAGGTAAATAGTTGTCCCGTTAATAGGAAACCTGACTAGTTGTCTTGAAACCTAATATTATAAGTGGCCCTCTGACATTTCCAGCCTTCTATCTTGGTGGTTGGAAGAAAGGGTGGTGAATTCTATCTCTCCTGTCTGACCTATTTTGAAGCAGCAGCAGACTGGAATTTCTTCTTTTACATTTGGGTAAAAGACATTTGAAGTTAACATTTCATTGTTATTTGGCCCTCTTTGACTGTACCAAGTTGGATGGCATGACCTGGGCTTTGTGTATTGTATTTGACATGGTGTTATATAGAGACTATACTTGTGCCTATATGAGTGTATGACACATTAAACCTGTTTAATTTAATAAAATGGAAATATAAGAAACCAGTAGTAGTGACAGTAAACAGTATTTGGAATCTGTGCATTGGAACCTTAAAGCTATGTTTTTAATGTGTTTCTCTCTTGATCCCATAAGAAAGGAAAAACAGACAATTTTTTATTCTACTCTTCCTCTTTCTTTCTCTCTATTTGTTGTCTTTAATTTTTATTTTTCTTTGGGAAAATATGTAGTGACGTTTAATCATGAATATCAAAAACAGAATCATCCAATACTGACTAACTATAGCATTAGTAGTATCCTCCATCCAAATATCACTATCAGTAACCTTAACAACACTGAGCACATGCTACTTTGTGCCGTTGTCTTTACTCCTTACACCCAGTTTGTGGGCCAAATTATTAAAATGAGATTATTACTAATTTCAGTCTATGTTTCTTAAGAAGTTTTTCATAATTTCTAGCTAATTATGTGTGTTTCTTTCCCATTTGGACTGGAGTCTTATTTATCATTGCAGTTGGATTCTTCCAACAAGTTAATCCTATTAATAGTAGTCTAATTATTGTGTAATTCTTTCCTATTATGGATTTTGTACCCAATTAGAGCTGGCTTCGTGCAAATCAGTTAGACAGTCTCAGCATTCCTTAGGCTGCTGTCCCTAGAATTTGCTCTCTCTTGCTTGCGTAAAAGATAAATACAGGTACTGGACTAAGTAAAACAAGTTTTTTTTTTTATTATTTTTATTGAGAGTGAACCATCCAAACTAAATCGTTGGCTGTTTCCTCTAACTTATGTGTAGGACACTGATTTGAGGATGAATTTGTCTTGAGATACAATAAATGCCCATTTCTAGGCAGTAGTTGACAAGAGCTAGGAAGTGTGAACATCAATTTTAGATTTGATATGAAGTCTACTACCTGCTGGCTTAATTATGTCTTGCTTTTGTGGTGACGATTAATGTTTTAGTTTAACCCAGTACATTCTGTTTTTATTTTGAATCTGACACTTCTCATCCAGGCATACAAATATTGTTGATTTCTTAAGAGTTATCAAGAAATTATCTGCAACAGGATTTTCTTATTGTCTGATAACTGCAAGCTCCACTGCTTTCTTTTTCTTAATTCTCTTCATTTAATGGCCTAGATTATATAGCAGTATTTTTGACAAATGAATTATTAATAATGATATAAAATATCACGTTGAAAAGTAAACATGATATAATATATGCTATGGAGTGCTTTTGTTTTGAAATCAAACTATCACCTACTCGCTTGTACCTCATCCTTCAAGTTTTATACTGGTGCCCGTTGTGCTGTTCATGTTTCTCAAGTGTTACTGCTTTCTTTCTGTCATCGGTTATCTAGTGTTAGACTTGCTATGAAGATGAGTCTGCTTAGAAGTTGGAAGCGCTAATCTTCTTTTATTGTTTATGATTATTGTTTAACTGCTCAATTATGTTACAATAGAGGTCATAAAGTTTTATTATATTTAAACAGTTGAGTTTTTAATTATTTTGTCGAGTAAATTGTTACTTGGTTCAAATAAATGTGAATTTTTCGTCATTGTTTAGATTAGATATACATGCTGGTTTCAACTAGTTGATTTCCTTAAACTACTGATTTTCCCTCCCATTCAGAACCCTATGGGTAAGCAACTGTCCAGTTTCTTACTGATAGTGTGCTAGTTCCCCTCGCCCCCTTTCTGAATGCTCTCCAGAGATGTTCACCTGATTGTGCTGATCTTCCATTATTACTGTCGCTCGCATTGAAAGGATCAATTCCTATCCGGTTAAGCTATTTCACCATTAATCATTGTAACCTGTCACTCTTCATCACGCCTTAGTTCCCTTTTCCTGTGATCCGTGTATCATGTTAGCTGTGGAGAACTAGTGCCTTCCTATTGTATTTTCTTTGTTTCACAGAATATAAGTTGCACTTAATGGTAGGAAAGATTGGTTTCTCCAGTTCTACCTGCCGCCATTGCAGCTTAGAATTTATGTTGTGTGCAGTTTATGCAAAGGTTGGACATGACTTGACAATATCCTTTAGCTCTGTATCCTAAACTATTCAAGTAACTAGTCCATGTCATAACACTTGTATTCCTGAGGGATTTAGTTCTGGGGTTGACATAATGGCATTGACATTGCACTGTGTTTCCCAAGTAAATTTTATATGATTTCTTTCTCTAGTCAGTCAAGAATGTGTTTCCCAAGCCCTATGAAAATTAATTCCGAAATCAAATATGTATGAAAATGTCAGGCAAGTCAAGAATGTGTTGCCATCCTAGACAAAGCTAGGAGATGAATTTTCACCCTCCTGTGATTTAGCTGTAACAGACTGACAGAATAGAGAAATTCTATCTGGGATTGGTGTTAAGAAAAAACACTGCTTGTTCTGCTTCTTACAGGACAAATCAATCGAAATATAATGCCCAAGGTCGCATATGTTTTTAGAACAAGAAGAGGTTTTAGATGGTGATGTAATGCAAGGCTCAGAATTTGAACTTGAAATGGCACATTTTCTCAGAGCAGGATCAAGGACGCTAGATACTTGCATACTTGGTATTCTTTGCCAAATGTACCTTCCGTGTCAAATCTTCATATATATTATAAAAATCTTTATCATCTCTTTGCAGATTACGGGAGCAGAGTCGGTATCTTGAAAATTAATGTTCCAAAGCCACAGCATAAAGATAGGAGAAGGGTTAGCACTTAGCACGAAGCTGTGATGAAGTCTATATAAATGCAACTTTTGACTTGCCTCCTATGCTCATTTTTACCCATTATATGTTGCAAATGCAGAAACTATTCTACAATCAAAGTTCTTGTATCTTGCAAGTCTGCTTATGTTGTGGATCTCTGTCATCGTGTTTCAACTTTCCATCTTATACTTCACTGTGAGATCCATCCAAATGTTTCTAGTAGATTGAGAAAGGTTCCAGAACATCAAGTTAAAATCAGTAACCGAAATATTTGCTGAGTAGATTTTCATTACATATATCCTTGATTTTTGTTTGTACAAAAACCAAAGAATCATCTAATATTTGCTTTTATATTGATTAAGCGCCTTTCTTATCATACAAGGTTCATTCTCTGTCATTCGAAATCCTTTCATAATTTGCAAACAATTTCATAAACAGTACCTCTCAGTAAAACCAACCATACGATGTAGGCTTTGATTAGGAAAGCAACCATTTGTTCCCTTGATGTAGTTTCCCGGTTTTGTTCTTTTTGAATAATTGAGGTGGGGGGACCAAAGCATGAGCTTTTGTTCTCAATGGAAATGTGGATGCTCTAGTTGAGCATAGGGTTTCAAAATGTGTTCCTAGAGAGGGTAAGACAATGCAGGCTTTCCGCAGAATGCCTGCCAGAAAAACAAAAGAAAAAAAACTTCACATGCACACTTATACTTGCTGTAAATGGTTCTTGATTGCAAACTTTTGCACTCTTAATGAGGTGATTAGGTTAATACTAAAGTTAAGTATGCTAGCTAATTCTGCGTTTTCGGCACTGTTTATTCTTAGAGAGTATGCAAAATTGTAGTGTTCATCTTTCCGAGGTGCACATAGAAAATGTAACAGCAGTTGCCCTTTTTTATATTTCCTTTCAAAACACCACCATGCTTATATATATATATGTTTGTGTGTGTGTGTGTTCCCATTATTGTTACCACTAAAATCCTGCAGGCAAATGGATCGAATAAGACTCATCAATTAGCAAGACGTGATGAGTGTGACCAAACAAATGATCTGTATCTATTGTTCGCTAAGTTGATCGAATATTGAATTGAATTTATAATGGGAAAAAAACAGTTGAAGTTTCTTCTTGGAGCCTAGCATTCATATATCTAGAATTCTTGTGATAAGTTTCGGAGTTTTTGGGCTTAGAAAAGATGACAACTAGGTCCTTACAACAAGTATGACAAAATAGCCATCATTTTGTGATGATTAGTAGCTGTTACTTCTTCCTACATGTAGTGTCACTGTTGAATCTGTGAATTTAAGTGTGTAGGGGACCAAAAACTAACTGGACCATTGCAGTCTAGCTAGCTAGGGTTTTTATCCACCCCAAAAATCAAACTAGTTCTGCAATATATATGTTTATGAGTTGGTGGTGCCACAGTGTGAAATTTGAGCCCTGTATATCTGAACACTTGGAAGGTTTGATATTGCTCTGATAGGATTCACAGGAATGCTTGATGCCTGCCTAGACTAATATTATATGGAAGGATAGTTTGGATTCATGTGACTATTATTATAATATATATACATGTCTGTATGCCTGTGTTCAAGTGAATCTAAGACAATCGCAAGGTGATTTTTTGCGGGGTAAAGTTAAGTTTAACAGTAAAGAAAAACAAAGGGAAAGAATCAAGGGTGGCTTTGATTCATGTGCCTATATATTATATTTTTGAACTGATTGCATTTGAATTTACTGGATATTTTTTGCCATTTATCTCATCAAAGCATGAAATATTAGCATCATTTGGCCTCCAAAAATGTTCAGTATACATGGACCAACTTTCATCTTGTGCAAGTTGTGGATGATACCAAGAAATTTCACTTTAAAAAGCCAAGAAATGATTTCTGAGTTTTCTCTGAAGATGAGTAGAGAGGGAAGGGAGTGCAATTATTGTTTCACAGGCAACACATTGTAAGCACAGTGATGAAAAGAATAGCATGGGACCATTGAACCAAATAATCTCGTGGGCAGGAGGGGCTAGAGGAGGTGTACTATAAAGCAAGTTTCTGGTCTTGTGGGGGTTCTTTTCAACATGCTAGAACATCATATATTGCTGGTGAAAGAAAAAAGAAATGGGCCCTAATGTTTCTTAATATTTGCTTTCCCTCCACACCATGTAATTGATACTGCTACCATTACTGTCTTTCATCTTATGAACATTTTAATAACTTTCACTTTCATGTCAACGATCCTCCCTCCTCCTTGTCCCATTAGAGAGATACAGATATCACTTGAATTGTTTTTCCTCCCCTTCCTTTCGTTTGGCCTACAAGAACTCAAGAAGAATGGCTTCCATTTGTGAACTATGATCTTAACCCCTCCTCTCCTTTTTCTTTTTCTTTCACTTCCAATGGCTCTCTGTTTGAATGGGGTTTAATATTCTTCTTCTTCTTCTT
>Ga0325410_1007741_pt1 | contig 11721 bp, 10 predicted proteins | sample PopdelMetagenome_16_FD_206182 | JGI IMG/M metagenome (GOLD analysis project Ga0325410, IMG submission 206182) | Populus deltoides microbial communities from Bellville, Georgia, United States - Xylem-PdIQD-R3 | ecosystem: Host-associated > Plants > Phyllosphere > Stem > Wood/Secondary xylem... | reverse complement strand
CACTATGATTCTTATCCTTGCTTGTGTATTCCGCTTGCTTAGTTATTAGGCAAACACGAGTGAGATTGGCGAGGGAAGGCTGAGTCTAGCGAGGGACTAGGCTGCCGCACGGGTTTATTCGCATAGCGAAAAATAGCCCCGTGACACAAACCAAGTGGACAATTTGAATTATTGAAATATCATCACTAAATCAACCATCTCGTAGAGAAGTGTTTTATACTAAAAGACAAAATCATGAGGCTATATGACAATGAGGATATCATTTTTTATGAAGAAATAGAAGCCTCTATTATCAAAACCATTGTTAATTTAGGCCCACACCAGTCGTTCCCTACAATAAGTTTCGGCTTCTTTAAACCTATAGAAATTGACGTCATTTTGCTTACGAGCTTCACCGTATCCTCTAGTCAAACTTCATGTATAACCCTTGCGCCTAAAGTTGGCAACTTGAAGCTTGATTCATCTGAAAATTATGATGACGAATGATGGACTTTAGTCACACTTAGAAGAGAAAGGAAGAAGCACATCCAAATGACAAAGCCAACTATAATGGGAATCTTGATGGTGAGGAAGCTAATTGATGAGCCGATACGTCGAAAGATTCGAGAAAAATCCATACTATTTGGAGAGGTCTTTCCAACTCAAAACTTAAGAAAGCTCGTTACACTAAATGAGTACATGCCAATATAGATAAGAAGGATGGAAAATATACTTGTTGCTTATTATCATGTTGGTGAAGAGAAAACTCTATTGGACCTATCATGAAGGAAAATCATGATGACTCTTCAAACTTATCTCATGGTGTATACACCACAGAGATATCCTCAACGATAAAGACCTATTACTTGGATCAAAACTCCATAATTGGCCTCTTTTAATTAAAGAATATATTGATTAAAATATGGTGAATCGTATCTTGGTGGATGATGGTTCGACATACTACCTCTTAAGACTATAAAAAAGCTTGGGATTTCTATGGATGAACTCTTCCCTAGTCATCTGATGATTCAAGGTATTAATCAAGGAGGGCAAAACATCACAGGAAAGATAAGACTTGTGATACACATGGAAGATATGGAATCCAATACACTTTTCCATATCATAGATTCCAAAACTATTTACAACATGCTACTTGGAAGACCATGGATACATGAAAATGCACCAATGTTTTAAGTATTGTCAAGATGGACAAGTGAGAAAGATAGTGGTGAACACCGACCCTTTTACCATAACTAAAGCTCACTTTGCTGACACAAAGTTCTATTTGAAGTCAATTGTGATGAAAAAACTACGATCCCCACCTGACAATCCAGGAGAGGGAAAAGTTTACTCTAAAAGCTCAAAAGGGCATAAGTCATCTGCAAATAAAAGAGTGACTCGTAAAACAAAGAATAAAGGAAAAGAAAAGGTGGTAGAAAACTTTGTTGACAATAAGGTATCATGTAGACTCATAGTACTCCAATATATCCCAATATCAACAAGAAAAGAGAGTTAATCTTCTTTTACTGAGGATGAAAAGAAGATCAACAAGGGGCTCAAAAACTTGACCTTGTTAGCTAATAATCTCACATTGAACAATGTCTCAAAAGCTTTATTAAAAGGGTTTGTTCATCAGACTGAGGTGGTTGTTACAAATCTTAAAGGACACCTTAATAAACGGGTAAATGGTTTCAATTCCAATGCTTATAAGCTTTTAGCCAGGGCTGGTTATAGTTATAAAGACATCAATAATTTAGCAAATGATGACAATAAGACTCAACTCAAAGGTAAACAAGTTTCTATAAAGACTAGGAAGGTTTGGAGAGAGAAGAAAACTTCTAGCAAAACTTTAAGGGATGGTCTTGGGTACGAGTCTTCCACACCGTTGCATTTTCAAATTAGTGAAAAAGCCTCACAATACATAAGTGTGGAAGAAGTGAAAGAAAAACAATAAAGTCAGCCTACACCTCTTAGAGCTTTAGTTTGGGATTGTCTTAGTGTGACTACAACTCGTGCTTCTGTTTTTGTCAAGATTAGAACCCAAAAGAATGGAAGGACACTAAAATGCACATCAATCTTTACAAAACTTAGACAATCGAAGTCAAAAGATGACAATGTTTACTCTATCATCAACCAAATTTGATGGATGGTTCAAAAGATCTTCGTAGCAAAATACCTTCACATATAAAGAGACAATACGAATGGGTGGTGAGTGCTGAGGTGATATTGAAAGGGAAAAACATACGATAGTGATCACAAATCCCTCTAATAAAGAAAAACAAATGAAATAATGTATCGTCGAAGAAGAAGATATTGATAAACTTATCGTCGAATAAGATATTAAGATAGCTCTGCTCTCTCTTGAATCAGAAAATAAGCCTACAGTGAATGAGCTTAAAGAGATTAACTTAGGAACTGTTAAAAACCCATGCACAACCTTCATTATTGCAAACTTAACACCTGAAGAGGAAACGAATTACATGAAACTTTTGATGGAGTATCAAGATATCTTCATTTGGTCTAATGATGAAATGTCAGGTTTAGACCTAAGGGTTATTGTCCATTAATTAGCAGTAAAAAATAGGGCTAAACATATAAAACAAACCTAGCGTCACTGTCATCCTGAACTCATCTCACAGATTGAGACTAAATTCAACAAACTTATCCAAGCAGGTTTCATTCATGAGGTCAAATATCCTACATCAATTTCAAATATTGTTCTGGTAAAAAAACTGTACAAATCTGTGTTTGGGTGGATTTTCGAGACCTTAACAATGTTTTTCCCAAAGATGACTTTTCACTTCCAATCACCGAGATCATGGTCGATGCTACCACAGGCCATGAAAGATTAACCTTCATGAATGGTTCAACTGGCTATAATCAAATTCGAATGGCACCCGCAGATAAGGAGAAGACGAACTTCTAGTACTTTGAAAGGAATATATCTATAAAGTCATACATTTTGGCTTAAAAAATACAGACGCCACTTATCAAAGAGCGATGTCGAAGATTTTTGATGATATGCTTCATCAACATGTTGAATGCTACGTTGATGACTTCATGGAGAGATGAAAAGAAAAGGAAAATCATCTGCAAGATCTTCATCTGGTATTTGAACGGTTATGTTGATTCCAACTAACTGAACCCACTAAAATGTGTATTTGGTGTGTCCTCAGGCAAATTCCTAGGGTTTATTGTTCGACATCTAGGAATTGAGATTGACCAGTCTAAAATCGATGTCATTCTAAAAATGTCAGAACCAAGAAACATCCATGAATTGAAGAGTCTTCAAGGAAATTAGCCTATATACGGAGATTCATTTCTAACTTACCAGGTCAATGTCAACCATTCACCCACTTGATGAAGAAGAATACATCATTTTATTAGGATAAAGCTTCTACTGATGCCTTCACCAAGATTAAAAAATACTTGTTAAATCCATCTGTCTTACAAGCACTGGTATCAGGATGCCTATTTATCTCATATCACAAGTATGCATTAAAATTGGTAGCATCACTTGATTGTGTCACTTTAGAACATGTACCATGAAAAGAGAATAAGCAAGTCAATGTCTTAGCAAATATAGCATCAACATTAACATCAGGTAGTGAGGAAATAAAAGTCTCTATATGTCAAAGATGGGTTGTTCCACCAATAACTCATGATGTAAAAGAGAAAGAACAATTGGTGCAATTTCTATCTATAAGATAAAAAAAGAGGACTGGTACCAGCCGCTTATCGACTATTTGAAACATGATAAAATACCTAAAGACCTACGCCATAAGACAGAGGTGAGGCAAATAGCTTCTCGCTTCATATACTTCCAAGGCACTCTTTATCAACGCTCTTTTGATGGAGTCTTTTTATGTTATCTCGAAGAAGAAAAAGAAGCTACACTAGAAAAAACACACTCAGGGATCTGTGGAGCACACCAGTCAAGTCCTAAACTTCATTTCCAAATTAAAAGAATGGGGTATTATCGGCCTACAATGGTGAAAGATTGCATAGACTATGCTAGAAAGTGCAAAAGTTGTCAATTGTATGCTAATTTGAGCTATCAACCACCCGAGCCTTTACACCCAACAGTTATTTCTTAGCCTTTTGATGCTTGGGGGCTTGATGTGGTAGGACTATTGCCAAAAAGCTCTAGGGGGCATCTTTGAATATTGGTCATAATAGATTACTTCTCAAAGTAAGTAGAAGCTGCAACATTAAAAGACGTCACGAAAGAAATAGTTGTAAACTTCATTCAGACAAACATCATATACTGTTATAGGGTACGAAGATATATCATAACTAATAATGGAAATGAGTTCTACAATACAACCATGGACAAATTGTATGCGCAGTTCAGTTTCAAACAACATAACTCTTTCATATACAATGCTCTAGCTAATGCTTGGTAGAAACTTTTAACAAGACCTTATGCAATATTCTTAAGAATGTGGAGAATCGCTTAAAAAAGGATTGGTATGATAGAATTGGATAAGCATTATAGGCTTATCGTACTACAATCCAAACATCAACTCAAGCTACTCCAAATTCCTTGGTATATGGGTTGAAGTTGTTCTTCCAATAGAATTTCAAATTCCATCTTTAAGAATTGCAATCCAAGGACTCTCTAATGAAGACAATGTTTGTCTATGCCTCGAAGAACTTGAAGCTTTAGATGAAAGCATCTTAAGGTACAATAACAATAAGCTTTAGATTGAGGATTGGGCCTATCATCGCAAAATTTTTGAAAAGATACCATGCTTGAAATCTGATGTAACTCCTAGCCTGTCACAAGCTAAAACTATGAAAGGAATAAAAAAACAAGAAAAAAATGAGTTATGTTATGACTTGATTCTTTATCCACAAAGGTACGTAGGCAACTTGGAATTCATTTTGAGTACAGTCACACAAAAAAAAGTTATTGATAAAAAAAATCATTTAAACTATGTTGTGACTTGATCCTTTATTCACAAAGACACGTAGGCAACTTAGAAATTATTCTAAGTACAGTCACACCATCCTTTAAAACTATCTGAACCTATATGATTGTTCACTTGGAAAAAAAGGAATAAATAAACCTCAAAACACAATCATAACATGTAAATCCAGATAATAACATGCAAGTGAAGGCAAAATATAGACTTTATTAATAAAAAGAAAGATTTTATTACATAAAGTATGTATTCTCAACATAAAGTTATAAGCTCATGTTACCAAAACAAAACAAAAGAGCATTCAAAGCATAAGAAACCGTTAACATATTATGGCTTACGTTGTCCTTCTAACTCTTTTTGTTTGGTCTTTAACACTCCTTTTAAATTTTGAAGAATGATTGTGTCAGTTTCACTTATCATAGGGGAAGAGGATATTGTGGTGAGTTTTCTCTTATAAAGTTCTTCATCATACGCCTTGACGGATGACTCTAACTTAGTCGTCTTGCTTCACGGCTCCATCAATTGTTCCTTTATTTTTGTTATCTCAGCATGAGTGGTGGAAATAGATCTAGATGTCTTCTCTTTAAAAGCTTCAGAATTTTTTAGCTTCACTTCAAGCTTTTCAATGTTTAAAGCTCGTTCCACCGATGTTGTCATAGGAGATAGTTAAAACTCTAAGTGGATAAACTTTTTAGCATCTTCAATCACCTCAATCACTATTCTTCTAATAAAGGAGCAATCAACCTTTATATCCTCTATGGAGTGGAGGATCTTCTCAACTTAACCAGCTAAGTTAGGAATACAATGGACTGGTGTATGAACAATCTTATTTCTGATGCTCTCCCAACATTTAATAGCAAATTCAGATCTTATCTCACTTATTATGTCATTAGCACAATACCAAGTAACTCCTGAAGGCTTGAAGGCAATAGCAGGTCCAGGAATACGCAAGCTAGTCCCTATATTATTAAGGATTGGTGAAGGTGGTGCTATAGATCAATGATTAGACTGCTCATACGGTAAACTAGATGAAGGGTGAAAGTTTTCATTCCCGACAGCTAAATTATTGAAAAGATTAAGGCTAGTGACATAAGCAACACTCATTTTCAGCTCAATATACATATCAAAGTCATTCCTCAGGTCCTGTTGACCAAGTTGAAACAAGGAACAATAAGAAAAAAAAAAAGTTAGGTTAATATATGACAAGTAATATGAATTGAAGAGTAAAGAAAATGTCAAACCAATTCATTAACATTGTCTAGCATAATTGATGCACTAGGGACTCTATGAAAAAACTCGAGTTGCAAGGATTAAACACCTTCTTGGTACATTTTAAACGTTTCCAATGATGATCATTATCTTCATGTTCAATGTCCTCAACATTTAAAATTGCTTCAACATCGTCTTCCTTCTCTTGCTACACGTATATTATTTTGAGCATCTCAAAAAAAAAAATTAACAAGGCACATGGAAAAAGGATAGGTTTTTATTTACCAATCATGGAGAAAAAGATTATGCGCTCATTTCCTTTCCCCCAAAGGAGTTAGTGAATTTCTTCTTGAGATGATCTTTTAAAGCACTCACTCTCTTCATATTAAGAATCACAAATGGTGTCTTTTTTATATGGGCACCATCCTTCTTGCCTAAATCAACATCAACTACATGCTTGTCTTTTTTATGGGTAGGAGAAATTCTTTTCTTCTTTGTTAAAATAGGGTCATTCTTCTTATTTTTACCCCTTAAGATATTGTAGCAACATTAGTAGGACTTTTGAAAATGATTTTCATCTCTAGAGAACAAACTTTGGACCACTTTAGAGTCCATCGGTCCATGTAGCATTTAGTCACCAAAGGAAGTTTAGCGATTGGGGACAATGGAAGCTTGCACTGGGAATGAGTGTTGAGTTTACTAAAACTATGTCAAAGTTAAAATGCATCTTTCAAGGTTGGAACCTCAGTTCTCCTTCCACAGTCATGGGGAATATATTGGCGAAATCCAAACTGTTTACTGAATCTATCAAAATAATAGGGCTCAATAATAAAAGAATTATCACAACGAAGAGTCAAATTGCTAGATTGAATATTCATAAAGTAGTCACTCTTAAGGACCAACAAGTTACCATCATCATGCAAGACAACAACTTTGGCCAGGGGAAGTAATGTAGTAGATATAGTTCTCTTAATATTTATAAAAAAAGCATTAGCTTGAGATTCATTGAAATGTTTTGTCAACCCCACGCTGGTATATTTCATTATCCCAACTAACTTGGCAGGGCTAATGGATGTTTGATGGGTGTCAAATTTTTCTGCAAGCCAACTACTAAGAAAATTAATAGGAAAAGGGATGTCTCGTGCAATCACACTTAATGCAGATTGGATTTCCTTTAGACCTTTGAAGATAATCAACTACTAAGAAAATGAATAGGAACTGGTATCGCAAGAGAGAATTACCTTCCAGCTGCCATCATAAATGCTATTTTAAAAGTACTAGGACGAATGAAACCAACATCTTTGCTAGGAAATACAAATTTACATAGCCATTATGAAAGAAAAGCCGTTAAATAAACTTCATCTTGAATATGAAGAGGGACATTAAGCTCTTTAAGAGGATGGATGAATTTTCTTCAGCGAATATAAGATATGTCAATTGAGCCAGATGGATAAATAATCTTATTGGCTTTGCTAGACTTACCTATGAAGAAAGGCACCTTCTATCTCAAGTCATCTCCAAACCAGAAATCTATGTAATCTTGAAAAGTCATTACATAGTCACCATCAATGGTCTCACATTCTTTATGAAAGGAAATATATAGATACCTGCAACTCTTTGGAAGAAAAGAACGTCCTTTCTTATCAGATTCATTAAGTTCATTAGTAGAAGGGATGACTTCATCATAAAAAGTATCGGAAATAAAAAGGTCGCTGCATGATTTCAATTTCCAAAGTGACAAAAACTCCTCACCATTTGAGGTAGATAGCATGTTAGTAGCAAGATTCTAATGGTTGTAGAAAAAAAGAATAGCATTCATCTGCCAGTCATATGTAAAAAGGAATGCAAAAATGGTGTTTTGAATACGTGTATTCTCGAGGATCGGCTCGTAGTATTTCAAAATATCTTTTGTCATTCTTAATACTTGGGAGTATACTCAAGTGCATCAAAGATTGGGAAATAATCCTTGCAAGTAGCATCTCCATCACGTTTACGATAGTCTAATGGCGGCAGATCAAGTAAAAAAGTAGTTGAATGTGGAAAGGAGGACTAAATTTGTAAAAATGACTGAGGCAAACCACTATGACCATAAAGTTCATAAGAAGTTTCTGATGACCATGAAGTCAAATACTTGATGTTTTCGGAAGACCACTTCTTAGCGAATAATAGTAGGTTCGTATATGCGAAGACTTGTCCTACGATTCTTGTCCTCAATTACCAAGAACTTTTTAGAAAAAGAAAAAGAATTCCTAAAAGTCACCATCTAAAAAAAAATGTGTATTAGGTGCATGTTTGAAAAAAAGGATAAGGAACAAGATTATAAAGCCCATGATATTTATATGTCCTAAAGATAATAATAAAAAAAAGGGTGAGAAATTACCTTGAGCAAGAGTCAAAGAAGAGTGATGCTTTAATGTTTAGAAAAGGTTATGAATAGCTAAAATTGATGGGTTATAATAAATGTTTTTACAATCGTGACCATTAAGAAAAAAAAAACTCTTCAAGCACCAACCCTTGTGACATATTATAGCAAGAGAATTCAGATCACCAAAGAAACTCACAGAGAACCCTAGGCAAGGCGGTTAACCTACATCCAAATTCCAAAGAATGTCAAAGAACATTTAGTTATGATCCAACACGGGACAAATACTTATATCATTGAAGATATGATCCATTCATTGAACATGAACAAGTCACAGAGTTATTCAAGTGGAGAAAACCTTGCAAAATAAGATAAGATTGGAAAAAAAATGCTAATATGGTTGAGAAGCTGTAGGAAGAATATGCAAGACTGTCCGTGTGAACGACATTGATTTCTGATGGAAACGAGAAGGTAAAACACTGGCAAAAGCTCTTTTATTTATAAGGCTGAAATGGTGGAATTGTTTTGGCCTTCATGTCTGATGAATTCTAGAACTATGGAAGAAGTCACCTTGAATTCCCAATGTTTATAGAAATAATCCAGAGCTGAGAGAACACATCATATAATTTATCAATTCAGGGCTGAGAATATATCATAATTTATGGTAGCAACGATTAGGGAGCATTGGTAACAAGGATGCTGAATCTCTTGCGACATCTTCAACCGTAAACATGCTTGATGAACAAGGAATTTGCAATTCTGAACCACTAGTTGAAAGATCATATATATTCACACATAAAGCCCGAAAAGCTGTGTGAATGAGACCAATTCACATACTAAAACAACAAAGTTGAAGCTCTGCTATGATTGTTTTATAAGCATAATTTACATCCAAGTTGAGGTTTTGGAATACTGACAATGGTAAGAAGAATAATCAAGTGGAATCTGTCTACAACAAACATTGCATCCAACTTCAATCCTTGATGAGGATCTGCATATAAATCATATGGAATCTGTCTACAACAGACGATGCATCCAATGTCATAGACTTTTGAATCTGTCTACAACTCAGAATCATGTCTTACATACATACGAAAGCAAAAAAAAAAAAATTGCAGTTGTAAAACAAATGATGAAATGAGGCATGCATACCTGGACTGCTAGGAGCAGGTTGCAGAAGAACTGTTAAGTTGAGGTTGTAGAGGAACTGCTAAGTTGACGCTGCAATACTAATAAAAGAATAGAATGAAGGGCTGCGTGGTTGGTAACAAAAAGAAAGGCAATGTAGTGTTCTTTTATAGCCATACAACAAAGGATTTTTTTTCCTGATTACAAAAGAAGAAAAATCTTCATATTCTATCAAAGTAAGGTCGGGTTGCTGTTATTTTCCTCTTCTAAAAGAAATATATGAGGAGATATTAAAAGTCTTTTCTATTTCAAATCACGACAAAAAGAAACAAAAAAAGAAGAAAAAATCTTCATGTTTTGCTTTGGAACTTCTGTGGCTACTAGGTTGATCATACAAACTATCACCTTATGAGTACTACGAGGTGAAGGAATAAACACAATATTTTATTCTTAAAACGTGTTTGCCGAACACGATTTTAAAATAATTTTAGCCACTAATTTTTAGTTAAGAACGTGTTTGGCAAACACTCGGCAGTGGTTATTTTTTTATGCTTTTACCAAATAGACCCTAAATAATTCTTAAAAATTCTAGAAAAAAAATTAGGGATCATTTTCAAATTATTTATGGGTCTCTCGTGTTTTTTTTTAAACCATTTTATTTAATATTTGGACTCTAGATTTACAATGTAAAATATTAAACCGATATTAAATATAACTACTTTTCTCCAAAATTTCAGGAAAAACAATTCAAAAAAATCCAAAAAAAATTTCTTTATTAAAAATACAAAATAAATTTTTATTTTTGTGTATGCGGCCAAATTCTAAAACTTTCATGCATATTTCATAAAAATAATAAAAATTGTATTTTTATCATACTTTGAAAAATAAAAAAAAAATCATTAATGGTTATCATAACAAATTTTTGATTGTCAATTAGGATTTGGCCAAAATTCCAAAAATACCATAAAAATTATATGTTTATTTAATCTTTATAATATGTATATTACATTAAAAAAAATAGGCTTTAGAAAGGTTAAGTTTTAGCCTAATAAGATAAGGATTTTTTTATTGATGAGAACTTTTATTGAACCCTAAACAAACCAATAAATAGATACATGACTTTAGAAAAACAATCAAACAATAATGTAGTTTACCTTAAGTGGGTGGACCGGGGGTGATATATCTTTTCCATGTACAAATAGTCCTCTTCTTATACTCTCCCAGACTATTAGATTTTCTAGTAATCATAAACTAGGTGACGACTCCTAAACCTTATCAATCATATTTTTTATAATTAATCTCAACACATCCAAAGCTCCCTCGATTTAGGAGTCATACTCTCCTTTCAACTTTATACACGTCACGACAATAATTGAAAAATCATGAGAAAAATATGAATTTGCTAATATGTTAGTTTTAATTTATTTTTTTATTTTACTTAAGAGCAATATAGTCATTTTGTTATGCTAAATAAAAATAAAAGACTGAAATGCCCCTAGACCTTAGCTTTTTAAAAAATGTCTGTAAGGGTATTTAAATAATTTAATTGTTTTGAAAAAGAAAAAATACTAAAATATCCATGTATATCAATTTAATTTTTTATTTAAAAGGTAAATATGTTATTTTATTGTGTAAAAAAATATAAAAATGTTGTTCTATGCCATTTAATTTTGGTAAAACCAATTGATTAATGTGAAAATACCATTTTTCCTTTTCAATATCGCATCTTCTGTTTTTATAATGGAGGATAAAAAAGTTATTTTACTGTCCAATATGCATAATAAAACAAGGTTAAATATGTTATTTTACTGTGAAAAAAATATAAAAATATTATTCTACGCCATTCAATTTTGATAAAACCAAATGAACAAAATAAAAATACTATTTTTCCTTTTAAGCATCGCATCTTTGGTTTTTATATTGGATGAAAAAAGCGTTGTTTTATTATGCAATACGCACAATAAGACATTGATCTTTTTAGTTTTTTCTTTAATATAAGTTAAATTATTATTTTTTATTAAAAAATTAATATTAATTTGATAAAAATAATAAAATGATATATATGACATCTTCTGCTAAGAATAAGATAGATATGAAAAAATATGAGGAAAATTA
>Ga0325410_1007740_pt1 | contig 11722 bp, 8 predicted proteins | sample PopdelMetagenome_16_FD_206182 | JGI IMG/M metagenome (GOLD analysis project Ga0325410, IMG submission 206182) | Populus deltoides microbial communities from Bellville, Georgia, United States - Xylem-PdIQD-R3 | ecosystem: Host-associated > Plants > Phyllosphere > Stem > Wood/Secondary xylem... | reverse complement strand
GTCAATCACACAGCACGAGTACTCCTCTGTTATTCAACGACAAAAATCCTATTCAAATCTTCAACCTTCTCGTGCCATTTGATCTTTTGCAGAACACGAGAATTGATCGATACTGGTCTCCGACTGTGCAAACAATTAGACTACTGCAGCATTTCCACTCTGTGACGAAACATCCATCTGCATGTTTGAATCTCTAATTTCATTGCATAAAAGTCTACAATTGTGTTCGCCCTTGTTTTTTCCTCCCGACTATTTGTGACCCCTTACTCTGTTAAATGCCGCAGACTAATCCAAGTGGAAAAATTATGATAAGTATGGCTCTCAACAACTTTTCAGTACACATAATAAATTCACCTTCTATTTATTTGTATGTTTTAAAAATATTTAAATTTTTTTATTTAAAATTAATATTTTTTATTTTTAAATTATTTTGATAAGTTAATATTAAAAACAATTTTTTAAAAATAAAAAAATATTATTTTAATATATTTTCGAGTAAAATTTTTTTCAAAAAATAATCATTACAACAATAATATACACGCCCTTAATATTACAGAAACATTAATTGAAGTGAGAGTCAAGATAGCGAACATTATAGTATACAGAAAAGTAATCTCATGATGTAAGAATTAAGGTTCATAGGCATTGTAGCATCGATGAGATAATTAGAAAAATATAATATATCGCCAAAAGAGGAGGAATGGTAGGGTATGGGGATGGTGCGCACACTGGCGCAAGCTAGCAAAACACTAGCTGGTAGGAAAAGTTAACACAGTTCGGTGAGATATATGTGGGAGCAATTATTAAGGCGGCAATGATATATTAATGCTAATAAACAATTAAACATTACTATTGTAAAGCACGGCCAGGCTAGATAATATATATATATATATATATATATATATATATATATATATATATATGGCTAGCAAGTGTGTGGCTAACACGTGTACAAGCTATCGTATTGGTTAGGTGATTGTCCCGTGGGTAGATGTGATTGATCCCAAAACCACCTGTCTTTTTTTATTTTAGAGGGTGATTAGAGGGTGATTAATAATGTGATAATGATTATTTTTTAAATAATTTTTTTATTAAATATATGTTAATAATTTTTTTTTATTTTTTAAAAATTATTTTTTATATCAGTACATTAAAACAATTTAAAATATACAAATTATATTAAATTTTAATAAAAAATTTAAATTTTTTTAAAATATAATTTACATCGCGTTACAAACATATTCTTTGACTTCTACACTCTCATTTTCTTATACATTATTGAACCATCCCTTCCAACAAATGCCCATGCTATCTCCATGTGGGAGAGTTTTTTAATACTTGTTTTTTAAAAAATTATTTTTAATATTATTATATTAATAAAAAATATTAATTTAAAATAAAAAAATTTAAATTTTTTAAAAAACATTTTTAAAATACAAAAACAAACCTCATCTCCTCCTTGCCCATCAACATCAAGCATTGCCATGTGCACGCCACGCCCATGTAGTATTATATATTTCCCGGCAGTTTTGAAAATTGAGAGGAGAATATATTTAACACGCCCATATATATATATATATAGTATTGTACTTGTAAAAATAAAAATAATAATAATAATAATAAAAGATTAGGCTATTTTTATAAATGGGATCCCATAATGTAAAATGTCATTAATTAACCTCTTTCGTGTATTAAAATCCAAATATTTATTAATAAGAGATTGAAAATATTTCTTTCTATTTTTTTATTTATTTTTGGTTTTGTAATGCGTATGTTCTCTGAAGTTCTTTTACCACTGAACCAAATATATGTGCATATGACAATGAGTGAGACTTCTCGAAAATTAGGATACGGGCTACACCAATTAGTTATTTTGTTATATGCAGACGTGTTCAATGGAGAGATGATGGCATTGCAAGACACTTGATCTTGGCCGTCCAATTATAATTAGTATTTAATAAAAACAATTAGTTAAATCCACGAGGATTAGGTTAATGAAAAGGAGACGTGTCATGTCATATGACTTAAAATAAATCTTAATATTTTCTGGAAAAAGAAGAAGAAGAAAAAGGAGCATGGATGGTTTATTCTGGAAATGTAATGGCACATCAAGGATGCCCATGGAATAATCACCGGGTCAAGTGTGTCTCCGAGGTTCCAGTCTTCCGCAAAGGTCTATAAATTATGCGCAAAAATTTTCTACCAACAGAAGTCTCCTTCATTTATCAATTATATATATACTAGTCAATTTTTTTAAAATATAAAAAGGAATGCTAAGAGTATAAAGAGTTTTTATATATATATAAAGAATTATTAAACCTAGTCAAATGGATTAATTTTAAAATCTCTTGTATGTCTAACTCAAGTTTCCATTTAAACCACGTGTGAGCTAGCCTGACTTAAATCAGTTGATTTTATGTCTGGTAAAGATATAGCTTAGATTTTTTAAGAAAATTTCAAGATGATAACGTTTTTTTTTAAAATATCAAAATAATAACAGATTGGATCAACCTCGGTCCCCCGAGACTCGGGTTATGGATTCTATTGGGTTTAATAACCATTTTTATAAATATTTTTAATTAATTATATAATAAAAAACAAATGCTCGCAAAATTGAACATCAACCCTAAATTAAATATTTATTTGAGATTGAAATAACTCTATAGAAAAGAAACAAAAACAAATCATACAGTCTATTTTCTAATTAATCCAATATTGAAGGGCGGAATAGAAAAAATAATTAAAAAAATAAAGGATCAAAAACAAAAAAAATATATCCAGTCAGTAGGTAAACTCGCTAAGCCTGTTAATCGGATAACCTGGGCTAACACGCTAAATCCATGAACCAGGTTATGGACTCCACTAGGATTATAATTCATTTTTTAAAATATTTTTTATTTAACTATATGATAATAAAAATAGACAATCACAAAATCAAATACCAGCCCAATACCGAGATATTTTTTTGAGGCCGTGATAACTTTATAGAAAGCGAAACGAAATCAATTATGAAACTGAATTCCCAATTAACCAATATCTATAGATAAAATAAAAAAAAAGTTAAACTTACCAAACCTACGAACCATGTCAACCAACCGAACTCGTGAACAGGTTCTTGAATCTTATAAAGTTTAATAGCATGCGGTTTTTCTTGAGTTAAATCCGTAAACCGGGGCAACTTGAGTTACCCTAACAAACTAGCAAACCATTTTAACCCTATAAAAAAAGCAAAATAAAAAGAAATAAATTATGAAACTCAATTCTTAATCACCACAATATTAAAAAATAAAACAAACAAAAAATAACTTTAAAAAAAATAATAACAAAAATTAAAAAAAAAGCAATACACCGTGGATATTGCATTTGCGGTATATTAATTATAATCCATAGAGTAATGGAGTGGGTGAATAGTAGTTTTCCCCGCACCCTTTACTTCTCTGTTAATAATGTTAGTATGTGCGGTATATTTATCATTATTTAAAAAAAAATTTAAATAATTAGGGAATTTATTAGTTATATAACTAATAAAAATAAATTGAGAAAGAAATTTAATCTTGACATAGACAAGTCCAGCCCTTTTCATATCTTATAGCAATGGAGGACTGGAAGGGGTTAAAGCTGCATATCCTATAGTATCAGAGACGGACCTACGGCTTAAGCTACAGGTGCCATGGCACCTCCAAAACCCACAAAATCTTCTGCCATTTGATTTAATATCATCTTAGTCAGCCATTGCCATAACATCCCAAACCATCTCAGTCAACCCATGGCCCCCCAGCCTAAAAATTCTAGTTCCGCCCCAGCATAATGCCATCACCATCTTATCATTTGTCTTTTTACAATATAGTCAAATAACTAGTATGAGATTCATCCTTGGGGGGGGGGGGAAGACTAATTCGAGATTCCTAAATTTGGGGCTTGTTTTAGTCAGGATGTATGGAGCAATAATACTAAGATATAGAGCAATGGCGATGATTTGATCAGTCAGATAGCTGGGAGAATTATCGAGGATGAATATAATAATGACAGAATGATTCTGCTGGCACTATAATTCTAAACAATAGTAGAAGTCACCGAACACGATTGCCCTTTGATCATGGGTGGCTTAAAGTCGTGATTGCTATCTCCAAAACATGCATCTACGGGTTGAATTTGTTACCCTCTTTTGTTCATATACTAATTTCTAGTAAAAAAACTCGAATCACATGTGGGATTAGGTTTGGAGGGATTTTAACATAGTATTACTCTAAATTAACTTCTGCTAACTTTTTCAGTGGAGATTGTGATGGAGACTGCGTTGGATTTTGGTATTTTGGAAGTCAATGATGTAAAGTGCTTCTATACCCTATAGGAGGGGGGGAAACACAGCATGCTTAGAAGCACTAGCAGCCTAGCACCACCTTCTTTTCTTTGACGCAGCTGTGAGTCATCATCATTGCTGCAGTTTTCTTCTTAATTTTTAGCAATTGTAATTGGTTTTTTCATGGCATTCCAACCCTAAAATCTGCTCCTTGTATGCTTCATGTGCACTATATATATGATAGGCTTCACATTACACAGTAAATAGGACCCGCGTAAGTTAGAGCAAGCATGGATCTGTAACGCAGAAGCCGAGCAAAAATCACCATGGTTCTATTAAAACCGCATGATCCATATCATGACCTCAATTAATGGAGTTTCATATAATATTTGTGTTTGGTGGGATATAAATGAGGGAGGGGGGTTAAAGAGAAAGAAACGAACTCTGTTCCCAAAATGGTTCGTGTATTTGGGCCAGAAAAAACAGAGCTAATCTTCTAGAACATTTAACACTGTTCGGCCATGGGAGCCTCCAGAGTTTGACAATTGTGCTGAACGCTTCCGGGAATTAAGAAAAAGAAAGGAAATAGCAGCAGAATGGAAAGACCTCGAAGTTTTCATAGAGTTTTAGCTAAAAAACTCAGTATATCTTTTCTACTTCTTTTCAACGCCTCTCCATAACCTGGACTAGAAGTCTAGCACCTCAAAAAATAATAATTTATTATTAGATTTTCCATCAACAACACAGATGGTTTAGGGTAAGCGTTTTGTGTTCTGTCTAGTTTTGGATTAAAAAAATTAATCAAACTAAAATTTATATATTTTTTAATTATAAACCAAAATGAATTGATCACTCAACTAATTCGGTTCAATTCAGTTTTTGTTTCTTTTAAAAGAAACAGTTAGAATTATGTCCATTTAATTAGGTTTTTTAGGCATTTTTATAACAGTATCAGAAAAACATGGTGAATTTAACTAGTGGCAATCCAACAATGGCTGAACCAGATGCAATTGATGCTTGTAAATTGCAATGAAACCAATACAAAACATCTCTTCTTCCCCACCCTGAAACCATCTCTTCACCTTGGGAGAGAGTCTTTAATTTGCTTCGTACTCTTGCCTGCGGCTTCTGGTGTTTTTTTATTTATTCATGCAATTTCTCGAAGGATATCCTCTAGACAAACACGCCCTAATTAACTTCTTTTACTTATTTATTTATTTTACCATCTGTCACAACAATTGTACATATTTTTCTATAATAACACTCCACTCGAAGTCACTCGCAACCTTTTTTTTTTTTTAATGAATGAAAACAATATAAAAATAATTTGAAAATATTAAAAAATATTAATTAAAAATAAAAATAAAAAAAAATCAATTTTTACTATGTTGCGTAGAAAAATACTTGTAGTTACACATAAAGCTAGCAAAGAGAATATAAAATATTCCCATATCCATTCAAAATAAAATTTATTTTGGAACCAATTAAAGGAAAGATTAATTGCCCTTCGTTGCCTCAGTTTAATTTCACACTATTAATAAAAAAAGAGAGTAAAATTTTAACTTTATTCTCAATATAGTAGCTAAACTATGGACTGCGAATCAATTGAATAACATTTACTAATTGTCTAGAACCCAATTGCTAAAATTTAATTTTTAGTTTTTAAGTGTAAGAGGATATATCAAGTACCAATTTTAGCAGAACTTTGAGAATAGCATGAATCGAAACGTTCAACATTGCTAGGAAACATAAAGCAGTCGTGACCATTTCAAATGAGAGGCTATAAGAGAAGAAACACAAAATGAAGGCTGGCAGAGACTTGAAATCAGGTGTCTGACAAAAGGAAACAAGCCAATGTGATATAGCAATGAAGAAACAAAATCACTTGGACAGTACAAGGTGATGTATGAGAACGACAGCAGGTCTAGGAATCTTTCAGTGGAGCTTTCTTTGCAGCCTCAGCCGCTGCTTTCTCTGCTTCGATCTCAGCAACAATTGCATCAATCTCAGCTTCTTCAAGTTGCCGCAGCCCCTGGTCTTTTGTCATCACGGCAATTTCTATGTTCTTCCCCCCACTCTCAACAACCTAATTCCAAGGAACACAAAATATAGGTAAGAAACAGGCAAGTATAATGGTTTCTCTGCAAACATTGAGAAACAGCTCAGATTTCAGGAGAAGAAACATAAAAGGAATTCCGTATCAGTTGGTTAGCCCACTATCTTGACAGGTCTGGGTGTTTCACCTTTGTTATCTGTTTTTCTTTGCTCGACAGAAAAGCATTGAGACAACATAGATTTTTTACTGAATTAAAGCCATATAGAGGATATGATTCACCAAATAATAAATGCCATCATATGGTTGTAATTCACATTCAGCCACGGTTCCAAATACTCAAATGATATGGCAGTTACACATACAACCCAAAAATGCATGGCTACACTAGAGATCAAGAAGTTAGCACAACAGATACAAGTTTTACAGAACAAGAAATTGATTCTGTTTGAGAGAGGAGATAGACAAAGAAGAACCTTCTGCAGCATAGATTTTTAAGCTATCAAAACATCGACGACAATGGGGGAAGATGTAGATGCAATGGCATACAATATGCATATTTAACTAAACAATCATTAGTGTTAGTGTTACCCAAGTCAGAACAGCAGTTCATGCAGAGAGTTTGAACCAAACCCACAATGTTATAAGCTGCATGCATGGCAGCTGTGTAGCAAAGACTTGTTAACAATCCTTTCTATGAGACCTAGTTATACCCCAACTATTTTTGCAATGATGTTAGGACCAATCCAACTTGTATGATAGCAATCATATGAAGTGGAAATGTTCTATTACCAAGTAATAACTTACAGTTGAATCAAGTGATGATTAAATATAAATGCCAGCTGCTATAAAGTCTAAAAATAACTACTAAGCATCATCTTACATCTGTCAACTGTAAATGGTGCACATTTATTTAGCTTGAATGCATGTTCAATTCTAAGGAACAATATGCATCCTTGGGCAATTTGTAGCACATGCATTCTACGATCAGCACCAACATAAAAAGGAAGAAACTTACTTCAAGTAAAGCACGGATAGCTAACTTCACAGTTCCTTGCCCAGAAGTTTCCTTATAGTTTTTCTCCAAAAACTCCCGCATTGAGTTTGAGTTTCTCCCGGTAGCATTAGCTTTCCATGCTGAAAAAGCTCCAGAAGGATCAGTTTGATAAAGAGCGGGGACACCCAAGTGTGGGTCAAAGCCAACAATCAAGGTCGAAAGACCAAATGGCCTCACACCACCACTCTGTGTATATTTCTGTTGCAAACCAGCAATATAACGCGTTATATATTCAACAGTTACAGGATCCTCAACAGTTAGCCTATAGCTTTGGCACTCAATCCGTGCCTTGTTAACCAAGACACGGGCATCTGCCTTCAATCCAGCACATACTAGTGCCACATGATCGTCCAAAGATACAATCTTCTTCACTGATCTGCAAACATAACCAGCAAAAACATTACATAACATTCACATAACTAATCTCATTGAACACAGAACAAGACACTAGATGTCGTAACAACTACATTGCAGATCAGCGTAAAATCAAACAAACACCTAATTAGCAACAACAAAATCCATAATATCAATAAGCTCTACACGCCAATATAAAAGATTTGAAGTACGAAAATTACTTATGTTCATTAACCAAATTCTAACACACATCAACAACAAACCAAAATAAATCTTTTTTACAGTCTTCATGAATGAACTAATTGAGTAGTTAACAGTTTAACTACCACGTAAAAAGCCAAGTAGATTCAAATAAGAAATGCTAAATTAAAGCAAATTCACTAATCACGATTAAACCAGAAATCAATCACTAGTCAACCCCAATTAAACCCTAAAACTCAATTTTCTCCTTAAAAAAAAATCTCCTTTCATCACAAACATAAAAAAAAACAAGGAAACCCCTGAAAAACTTATAACTTAAAAATCGAGAAAAAGGTAAAATCACCTAGAATCTTGAAGTTTAGCGGTGGATTTCTTTTCAACACCGAGAACGACAATATCAGTGCCACGGACACCAACGGCAGCGTTTCCTTTACGGACAGCTTCGAGAGCATATTCTACTTGAAATAAATGGCCATCAGGAGAAAATACTGTGATTGCACGATCGTATCGAGCCATGGCTAGGCTTCAGTTTTCTCTTGTTTTAGCTTGGGTTTTGCTTTGCTTCTCTGTGAGATCTGCGGGGTTTTTGAAGAAAAATATAATTCGACTTAGAGGACAAGTCACTTGTTTTGGCTTGAACGACGTTGTTTTGAGTTCTTCTCGTTTCTTGCTCTGCGGTTTATGTTTATGTTTATGTTTGTGATTGTGATTTTATCTTTATTTTATGAGCTCTGTTTCTTGATCAAGTTTTTTTTATTAGACCACTTCTTTTTTAATCTTTGTATTATTTTATGAATTTATTTTTCCATTTTAAATCTAGTATTATTATTTTTTTGATGGAAAATATTTAAAAATAGACAATTAAGATCAATAATTAAAATCTAAAAATAATTTATAAAATTATTGAATTAATTTTTTTATAAATGTATATGGGATTTGATTGGATTATCTTCAAAATAATGAAGCTTTTGTTATTATTTTTCACAATTCTATTGATATTAAAAGAATCTCTTTATTCATGTTATTGTTTTATTCGTATTTATATTTTTAATTTTTATTCAGTCCATATATATTTAAAATATTACAAAAAAAATTACATTGTGATTTGATAGGTTAGACCTTAGTTATTTTTTTTAAAGTATGGTTGTGCGCTGTGTATTTTTTTTTACTTGATTAGATAAAACTAGTTAGGTGGCTCGCGTTACGTCGCAAACTAAAATGTTTTTATAAAAAATATTAAAAAAGCTAAGATTAAGAACGTTGGGTCTAATGTTGGAGCCAAACCCAAGAGTATTGGATTTAAATGTAAAACCAACCTGCAACGCCAGACCCAAGAACCTTGGGTCTGGACGTAAAGCAAGACCCAAGAGCGTTGGCTATGGATGAAATGTCAGGCCCAATAGTAATATTTATAATAAAAATAATAATATTTATAATATTAATAATATTATTAAATTTAGTTTACCCAAGTTCTTATAGTTTTTTATCTCTTGAAATCAAATTTATAGTTTTTCTTCAATAGGTATAATACTTTTTTTAAAAATTTAATAATAATAATAATAATAATAATAATAATAATAATAATTACAAACTTAGGTCTGACACCACAGCCTGCCCTATTCATCATCATCATAATAATAATAATAAGCATAAGAATAATAATAAGAATAATAATTGACTTTACCTTTCAAATTAAATCTATGTTTCTTTTTATAGTAATAATATTTTTTGAATTTAATAATAATGATGAATATAATAATATTTATAATATTAATAATAATATTAAACTCGCCTGACCCAAGTTCTTATAATTTTTAATTCCTTCAAATCAAATTTATGATTTTTCTGCAATAGTAATAATATTTTATTTTAAATTTAATAATAATAATAATAATTTTTAATTTTATCCTTCAAATCAAATTTATGTTTGTTTTTCAATATGAATAATATTTTTTTCAAATTTATTAATTATAATAATAATAATAATAATAATAATATTTATAACACAAATAATAATTTTTTAAATATTAATAATAATATTAAATTTGCCTGACCCAGGTTTAAAAGGGTTTGGCTATAATGTCAGGTACAAGAGCTTTAGACCTCTCTTAAACATCAGGCCCAAGAGCTTTGAGCCCCTCTTAAACGCCAGACTCAAGAGTCGTAGGTCTGGTTGTAACGCTGGACCTATGAACCTTCAGTCTGGAGATTTTAGTTCGGACGCAAGACCCATTAGCCTTGGGTGTGACGTTTGACTCAGGAGCCTTGGGTGCTGACGCCGGACCCCAGAGATTTGGGTCTTGACTCCAGTCCCAAGAGTTTTGGGTCTGGAAGCCGGACCCTAGAGTCTTGGGTCAACCTGGGCTGCAAGATCCAAGGGATTTTGGTTTGCGCCCTGCTACACCCAAGCAACTTGGGTTAGACGCCCTTTTCCAGCCTCAAGTTTCTTGGGTCTGGAAGAGAATGCGAAGCCCAAATTAACAACAACAACAACAACAACAACAACAATAACAATAAAAATTAAATTTACACTTCAAATCAAATCTATGTTTTTTTTTTGTTTACGATAGCAATAATATTTATTTCAAATTTAATAATATTTATGATATTAAACTTACGATAACAAGAAATGTTTTGGGCTGCAATATTGGACCAGCTCGAAATGAAAATGTGGTGCCTCCGTTGAGGGTTTGTGATAGCCTTGAATGTTACCGATGTTCATTGTTCCTCCTGTTGGAAAAGATTATTTGACCACAACATCAAGAAGAAATCGACTCTTGAGCTTCAAGAGATCTCAGGTACAAAGCGGGGCAAAAGGTTAATAAAGGGAGGAAGGATCCAGAAATAACTTCCAAAGCTGGTGAATCTTGATGGCGAGATGAAGGAAAGACATGAAAACAGCTTTGATTTCGCAAATTACAACAAAGTATGTGTATGTTGGCAGAATCGGAGAAGAATCAACATGAAGAACTGTGTAGGCGTATTATTAGAGGTGCCTAGAAATACACAATAGCTTTGGTGGAAGAGAACGGAATGAAGGTGAGACGTAACAAGCACATGGATGACATGAGGAGAGCAATGAAGGTGAAGGGTAAGGGGAAGATCAATGTGTGGTTCACAGTGATAAAGAAGTAAACTCTTTTGAGAAATTTTTTGAAAAAACTCCAGGTGATGTACGTGTACTCTTACCAAAAACCCGCGTTTATGACGAGACTCAGCATAGAGCTAGGAGGAAGGGTTTCTACACTTGGAGGGTCTGGAGGGAATCAACTTCGTTTGGGCTTTGGTAGGCGTGGCTGTAAATACTGGTATGCCTACCAAATCCCCAACGAAGTTGATTCCTTTCACACCCTCCAAGTGCAGAAGCCCTTCCACCTAACTCTACACTAAATCTCATCATAAACGCTGGTTTTCAGTAAGAGCATACCTACACCACCTGGAGCTTTTTCAAAAACTTTCTCAAGAGGGTTTACTTCTTCATTGCTGTGAACCAGCACACTGATCTTCCCTTTACCCTTCACCTCAATTGCTCTCCGCATGTCATCCATGTGCTCATTAAGTCTCACCTCCACTTCGTTCTCTTCCACCGAAGCTATCATGTATTTCTGGGCACCTCTAATAATACACCTACAAAGTTTTTCATGTTGATTCTTCTTCGATTCCGCCAACATACTCATACTTTGTTGTAATTTGCGAAATCAAAGCCGCCTTCGTGTCTTTCCTAATTTCTTCATCTTGCCATCAAGATTCACCAGCT
>Ga0325410_1007739_pt1 | contig 11723 bp, 10 predicted proteins | sample PopdelMetagenome_16_FD_206182 | JGI IMG/M metagenome (GOLD analysis project Ga0325410, IMG submission 206182) | Populus deltoides microbial communities from Bellville, Georgia, United States - Xylem-PdIQD-R3 | ecosystem: Host-associated > Plants > Phyllosphere > Stem > Wood/Secondary xylem... | reverse complement strand
ATTGGAATAATTGTTATTGTTGAATTTATGTTATAAATGTGAATTGAAATACAAAATTAAATTTAATTAGTTTATATTAATTTTAGGATATTATTGTTTTTATTTGAATAATTGTTATTGTTGAATTTATGTTATAAATGTGAATTGAAATATAGAATTAAATTTAATTAGTTTATATTAATTTTAGGATATTATTGTTTGTATTGGAATAATTGTTATTGTTGAATTTATGTTATAAATGTGAATTGAAATATAGAATTAAATTTAATTAGTTTATATTAATTTTACGATATTATTGTTTGTATTGGAATAATTGTTATTGTTGAATTTATGTTATAAATGTGAATTGATATATAGAATTAAATTTAATTAGTTTATATTAATTTTAGGATATTATTGTTTGTATTTTAGGATATTAGTTATGTTGTTTCTTATTTTGATTAATTTTAATTGTTATTTATAAATTTGTATTAATGGTATTTGAAAATATATAGACGTTGAATTTCTATAGATGTTAGGTTGTATATATTTGATTTTGCAATATTTGTGTAATTATCAATATTTGTAGGTATGAAAACTGTGGGTAGTCTCTACTATAAGGAAGGTGCTGTCAAATTTTTTTTAATGATTGAATTGATATAGATATTAGGTTGTATATATGATGTTGATGGAGATTATATGGATTGTGGTTATTGTAAAGATTGCAGGTTTGAAAACTGTGGGTAGTCTCCAATATAGGGGAGGTGCTGCCGAATTTTTATTAATGATTGAATTCCTAATGATATTAGGTTATATATATGATGTTGATGGAGATTATATGGATTGTGGTTATTGTAAAGATTGTAGGTTTGAAAACTGTGGGTAGACTCCAATATAGGGGAGGTGCAGCCGAATTTTTATTAATGATTGAATTCCTAATGATATCAGGTTGTATATATGATGTTGATGGAGATTATATGGATTGTGGTTATTGTAAATATTACATGTTTGAAAACTATGGGTAGTCTCTAGTATAGGGGAGGTGCTGCCAATTTTTTTTTTTTTAAAATAATCAAAGTTAATTTATGTAATAATTCATATACATTTGTGTAGATGCGTCGAATGAAATCTAGAGGACGTGGTCAGTAGACGGTTGCACATAGTTCTTCTAGCAGCGAGGAGGACATCTCCTTAGATGCTGATCACGACGATGCATCTGCGCCACCGTGTGATGCTTCCTCTTCTACCGTGATTTCACAGCGCAGAAGCGATGCACCTTCATAGCGGGGTCAATTCACCCGCAAGTACCAGGAACAATGGAAGGATGACCTCTCAATGTAAGTTTGTTTAGGTTTTAGTTTTTTTTTAATACTTATAATATAATTTATGAACAACTAATTAATTTTTTATTATTTAATTTCAGGTTCACAAACATTGAGGCTGCCAGGACTATTACATTGGCGTTGAAATCGTCGATGGAGATTCTATTGTTTCAATGTTGTCAGGTCTCCAAACATCCTGAGTGGAGACCTAATATCGATGCTTGGTTTCGGCGATTTCAGGTAGGTGTTAATTTTTAATTTCTAGTTTATTTTTAATAAATAATTTTTGTAATTTTATATCTTGTACTATTTTTATTTTCAATGAATTATTTATATATATAGAATAAATTTGAGTGGGATAGCATGGACAAAAATGTTGTCAGGAGAGTATGGGAGAATCACGCGGCAACAATGTCTTTTCTAAAATTGACATCCCTCTGCCACTCAAGCTTGTCTACCATCATCTGTCAGATTCTAGACTTGTTGCCTTGACTCCATTAAATCAGATGCAACCACTGTTTTCTAGGTGGTATAATCCAGACGAGATGTTCATATCGTTGTGGGTACCTCGACCATTTCAATTGAACAGTTGCAAGAATTTCAAGAATCGAGACCGGATGATGGTGAGCAAGAAGCGAGTTGAGTTTGTGAAAGATGATGTCATCGGCCATATTGTCATCAGAACATCCTCAGATTGAGAAAAGATCGAAAGTGCTTGGCAAAGCATAAATATTGCCAGAAAAGCTGATCCAAGAATGGTACTAAATTGTCAATCATTTAGTTGTGGATTGTTGCCATTGTGCATTTTGTTTTGGGGTCACATCTCATCCTTGAACGAAACATGTCTTTCTTTTGGCTTCCTGTTGTTTTGAAATCAAGAGATGCTTCTTTCAAAGGGTATTTTGACGAAATATTTTGATCAAACTCCAACATGCAAAATTAAGGCTAGTTAATCCTAAAAGATTAAAAGTATTTTGATTGTAGAAATGACTCGATGCTTGTTAAAATGGCAAGATAAAAAAATATGAGATGACCAAATAAATTCTGAGCTCACACGGGAAACTGAACTACCCACAATGTAGCTAAATTTTAGCAGTATGCATAATGACATGTAGTGGATTCGGTAGTTGTGGACTTGTGAATCATGATTCTTACAAGTCTAAATTATTACACTGGATGAGGTCAAAATTTATCAGTTCTAACTGACTTTGCTCGAAATGAGAAAAGGCCATCTTTGTTCATCCTTTCACTTTCTAAAGATATGTATCCCTTGCAATCCCCATTTGAGCCTGATAGAATATTTCTTTTCAAAAGAAACCCTAACTAGGATCATACCCCACACTGGGGGCAAATAAGAGATTTTTGTTAGTAAAGATGAAGACAATGTTAGAATCAATAAATAAGGGGAAGGCTAAGAACAAAAGTCCAACGGTTGGGAAGAGTCTAAAAGAAAAAGATATAGACTACAGGCATGTAAGAAAACTTTGAGGAAGGCTATAAAAAAAATAAGAGAGTGGAAATTGCCAACACTTAAAGGCAAGTCAAAGATTAAGAAAGGAGAACGCCTATCAAGTCTAGAAAGAGCAAAAGAGGTTTCAATTAAGAAAAGACACAGCATACGCCAAAAGTCAATGCCAGAAAAAATACTGAGTTACAAACATTGTCTTTTGGTATCAATGATAAAGCCTCTAATGATTAGATTGATTATTCATCAAGGAAGAAGTTGGATTTGCTTTATGACCTAGGTTAAAAGAATTCTGATATTTGAGGTTAATAAGGTTATATGTCACTTTCCCTACAAAGACAACAAGAGAAAGAGAATTGATGAATAGTTGATGTTGATCCTAAGTCTTTGAAACCCTCAAACACCTTTTTGAGCTTGTGAAGTTCCTTTCTTTCATAGCTATGGACCATAGCTTGCATTACGTGCTTTTAAAAGCCCTTTTCGATCAAGTAAGCAATCTAAACCGATAAATGACACTCTTAAAATTGGAGGAGCTTTTCTATAAGGGTCGTGACTTCATGAATTAAGCTACTGGTTATCATGCATGTTGATAAAATAGATGCTAAGAAAAGAAACAACCTTTCTTGATAAAGCCTGAGCATCTTGTTTTTGAAATTCACAAAAATATCACCTCATCACAGACCATCAAAAGATATACTCAAAATTAGAGTTTAAAATGGATACAAAGAACCATGAAAAAAAAAGAAGCCATTTTTATCTTGCAACGGGTCAATTTCTATTTTCAAAATACAAGACAATGAAAAGATTACCTATTTTGAATGACGTGTGTTGGGTCTTTGATCAGAAAGCTGGATTTTCAAAAGATCTTTTCCAAAACTGATATCTCTCTGATTTCATTTCAAAAATTAGACTTGAATAGACATGACCTTTGAAATATAAGATTTGATTCCAGAACAAGGAAGATTGTCGAACAAAGAAGAACATCGGTTGAGTCTGCGAAATCTTTGACATGAAATGACATCAACTTTTCTCAACACTCCTTCAAAATTTGAGATACCTTGGGGCAATACAATGGACCTTGAAAAGGAAAAACAATCAGTATTCAGATTAGCTGGGGGGCAAAGAAAGATGACTCAATAAAGAATCAGTGAACGGAGGACAATATGGTTCAAAGAAAGATAATCAATGAACGAGCACATTCAGATCACACCGGGGGCAATATTGTTTAAAAACATTCCATGATCTAGTGAACTCCAATAGCAATTGAAAACAACGCTGTACTTGAGGGACAACCTCGTATCTTCATCTTGGGGTTACCCTCTGAAACATGGCTATGACTCCTAACAGATGTTATCATATGAGTGCATTTGAATGAACATTGAAAGAATGCACACCATCAAGACTGACTGTGAGACCATCTGTTTTGAAGATCAAAAGCGCACTTCACGGTATGAATATGGGTGATAAATTAGACATCATTGATGAGGCTAATACATTTCTTTTCGCAATCTGATTCAACAAGATAAGAGGAATCCATTAAGAAGAACACTGAGCATACAACAAAGAGCTTTTTACTACAAGCTATGAGATGCATGTCTGGATGACTTGGCAGTTCCAAGAAGGCTGGTGATAACATATACTTAAAGAGTATTGTTTCAACTTGAGGCAAGTTCATGACTGATTGACAATCTTGATGGGTGTTGGCATGATGCGCACAATCAATGAGAGAATAATTCTCAAGATAATCCAGAAGATGAATGATCAATTAAGCTCATTCATAATGAATCAAGCAACACCACACTTGAGGGCACAGTCATGCTTGATAAACAACGAGAGGAGTAATCATTATGGACATCCCAAGATAGGCACAACACTTACAGCTGAGTGGGTGGCTAGTACACGAATAAGCTAGTAAATCAGAAGGACAAAGAAGGCTTTGGAATGCAAACAAATGTACCAAATCAGGTAAGAATGCATGCATGTCATCTAACCTCAAAACATTGCACAATTGTCTTTGAATTGTTACAGGAAAAATTCTCAATTAGGTCCAGCAAGATTGTGGAAAAAGAAAGAAGCATTGCATTAATGATAACAAAGAATCGGTTTTGATAATGGAATAAGAAGAAGATGAGATGAACCCTACCATTAGGAAAATCTCAAAGAAATAGAAAGATCAACCTTGCAATCAAGAAGCATCAAGTTTTCTAGCCCTTCTTCTATCATCCCTTCAGGACTTCGCCAGGTAAGTCCTATTTTTCACATCTATCACAACACATCTTCCACTTGGGTAGGTCACCCATTACAATGAGACCACACTTCACATTTGTTTTCTACCTGGGTAGGTCACCCATTACAATGAGACCATTCTTCCACTTGGGTAGGTAACCCATTACAATGAGACCATTCTTTCCTTTTTTTTTGGGTAGGTCACCCATTACAACGAGACCGCACTTCACATTTTTTCCATCTTCCATCTGGGTAGGTCACCCATTACAACGAGACCGCACTTCATATTTTTTCCATCTTCCATCTGGGTAGATCACCCATCACAACGAGACCGCTTTTCATATTCTTTCCACCTGGGTAGGTCACCCATTACAATATACCACTTTTTACACATTTTTTGGTTTTGGTTTAATAAGGTCGCCAGATGGGATGTCATGTAGCTTTGGTTAAAGGAAATCACTAGATGGGATTTCAGGTTGACCGAGTTACGCATATTTTTTTGGTTTTGGTTTAATGAGGTCGCTAGATGGGATCTCATTTAGCTTTGGTTAAATGAAATCGCCAGATGGGATTTCAGGTTGACCGAGTTACGCACATTTTTTGGTTTTGTTTTAATAAGGTCGCCAGATGGGATCTCATGTGGCTTTGGTTAAAGGGAATCGCCAGATGGGATTTCGGGTTGACCGAGCTGCACATATTTTTTTAGTTCCAGTTGAATGAGGTCGTCAAATGGGATCTCAGGTGGCTTTGGTTAAAGGAAATTGCCAGAGGGGATTTCAGGTTGACCGAGCTACACATATTTTTTTAGTTTTAGTTGAATGAGGTCGCCAGATGGGATCTCAGGTAGCTTTGGTTAAAGGGAATCACTAGATGGGATTTCAGGTTGACCGAGCTACACATATTTTTTTAGTTCCAGTTGAATGAGGTCGCCAGATAGGATCTCAGGTAGCTTCGGTTAAAGGGAATTGCCAGATGGGATTTCAGGTTGACCGAGCTCCACATATTTTTTAGTTCTATTTGAATGAGGTCGCCAGATGGGATCTCATGTGGCTTTGGTTAAAGGGAATCTCCATATGGGATTTCAGGTTGACCGAGCTACACACATTCTTTGGTTTTGGAAAAGGAGATCGCCAGATGGGATCTCAAGTTAACGAAAAAAAAGAGGAAGAAAGAAAGGAAGAAAGAAGAGGAAGAAAAGAGAAGGAAGAGAGAACAAAAAGAAAAAAAGTAAGGTCTTTAAATGAGTGGATATTGAACAAGTTAGGAAGATAAGAAGACAAGTTTTTCTTTACAAAGCTTACTATGCAAAACATTGAGGAGTTTGCTTCGTAAGCATTGTAAAGAGGGGGGCATCTGTTGCTACCCAATTTTTGACCTATGTTTTGATAAATTTTCAGAAAAATCCAAAAATAGCGAAAAACATTGAAAATTCAAAAAATACTTTTTTAATACATTTGCATCTTTTTTAGCATTTTTAGCATCGTCTCAAAAGAATTTAAATTTTCAAAGATATTTGGAACGCGTTTAACTTTTAACGTGTTATTTTTAAAATCATTGATGTTCCTCATTGAGTCGATGTTGATATTGCTCATTTTCAAAAAAAACAAAAAAATAAAAAAAATCAAAATTTACAAAAAAAGAAGTTAAGGGACCAAGTTTGAAAACCTAGCAATAATTTTGCTTATAAATACTGGTCTTCAACACACTCAAGAGGGGAGGGGCAATTTTGAAACATTAGAAAAAATACAAAAAAAACCCTAACCCTAAAACCCATCTCTTTCAAGGAGCGGTGCCCCCTCCCTTTCCAATCATCTTCTCCAAGCCGCCACTCCCTTGGAAAACAAAACCATCACCGAGCGCTCACCTCCAGTGTCTTCTCCCAAAACACACAGCCCTTCACCTCACCAGAACCAGCCCCCCACACTGCCTCCTCTCCTTTTCTCTCCACAGATCCTCCCTATCAAAAGCTCCCTCTACCCTCTGCGGCCTTCATTCTTTCCGGCTCCTCCCTACTTGGCAAAACAAAATAGCTGCAGCAACCCCGTCTTGGAATTTTTTGGCCTCCACATCGTAGCCCCATCTCCTTCCTCCTCTCGAGAAACAAACAAACCAAACAGCTGCCCCCTGGTTTTCATTTTCTTCTCCAACCGACCGACCGGCAACCATCACAGGCCGTTACCACCGACAGGGGTAAAGACCATCCAGCAGCACGCCCATCGAGCCATTAGCGCCGTCCACATCGTCAGACAGCAGCGCCGCCACAGATCCACCGTCGCCATCTGCACACTGCAGCGTCGCCCGATTTGCCACCCGAAACAGAGGAGAAGATGGCGAAGCCCCAAGAACAGACCTGAGAAAGAAGAAAGTGAAGCAGATAAGGATGGAAAGTAGAGGAAAACAGATCTAAAAAATTAACTAAAACAGACTACCTGTGCGTTTTCTTTTGGTTGCAGGTGACGGTGATCTTCACCGCCGGCAAGGAAAGGAAGAAGGAGAGAAGCCGAACCAGATCCACTTTGTCTCCTGTTTTTGCTTGCAGCGGCGCGTGAAACCACGCGCCACCAGTGGCGGTGGCGCGTGGAGCAACACGCCGCCACTATTCCAGCACTGCTCCTGCGGTTCTAGAAGGGCTTCCCAGCACTGTTATGGAGTTTTGAGGGGTTATTTTGTAATTGTCAAATTGTTTAATGTAATATTTGTTTAGTTTGAATTTTTATTTGTATGTTGTAAATGTGGATGTAACAAAGAAAAGAAAAAAAATATATAGTGAAAGTGTATGTGTGTGTTTGTATTTGCTTTATGGATGTTTTATTTTATTTTATTATGTATGATAAAATTGCAAGAATAAAGAAGAATTTAATATTTTGATTTGATCACGAATAAAGAATTATGAACTGACACGTAAATCGTATTTCTAAAATTCGATGAAAGAACAGAATTTTTAAAACTTCTTTAACACATTAAAGCCACGAAGCAGCTTACCTCAGGTAGGGTGTGTTAGGGGTGCTAATACCTTCCCTAACCACAACCAGTCCCTTACCCGCGAATCTCTGACAAGACCAGTATACCCAGGTTTCCTAGTATCCTTCAATTAAATACTAGGTGGCGACTCCCAACGAACCAATCAAATCGAAGCAAAACATAGAACAAAAAAATTGCCAGCCGATGCCGCGCGGGTGACGTGCGACTCTCCTTGCGATTTATAACTCGCAAACTCTTGAAATACTTGTTGCACCCAGACATTGCGGAGGCTAAATGTAAATCTTGCAATTTTTGCAAAAATATTGATTAAAACAAAATGCGTATGAAATGCAAACTTGCCCTTCACGGGGTGACAAACTAGTAGGAAGATCCTAATTGTTGAGTACATCAACGGGTTGGTTATTATCTAGTTTCAAAGGGTATCTTGCATGCTTAGTGATCGTCCATGAAAGGTTGATACGAGGCTTACAAGTAGTGTGAAAATAGAGGCCCTGAGTAATATCAGTTTGGCATATCAACCACTTCCAAGTAAACAATCAAGCGAGAGTTGGATGGTTTCACGAGTTTTACCCATGCAAAAGCCATTGGGGTACCGTTACTCCCCACTTATCTAGGTTGTAAAGTGTGTGCTCTCAAAGTGATGCATGACAACATAAACAAGGATGCATGCTAAAGCAGTAAATGCAGGAAAAATAAACAAATAAACACAACAAACAAAATAGAAATAATAAGACAAAAGACAAAGCTTAATCCTAAGGTCCCTAGTGGAGTCGCCATTCTGTCGCACCCGGACATCGCAGCGGCCTTAAAAAATAACAGATTTCTGGCATCTGGTTCTTTTAGAGGAAAAAGTCTTGTTTAAGGAGTCGTCATCTAGTATTATGGTCACTAGGAACCCTAACTGGTCAATAGAGATTCTATGGTACAAGACTGGTTACGTAAAAAGGAAGATATTATCACCCCGTAAATGTTCTGCCTGAGGCAGACTGCTACTGTCGCAGTGAATTAAAATGCAAAGGGAGCAAGGCTTACCTCAGTGCAGGAAATAAAAGGGACGAAGACGATGGTGATGGCGAAGGCGCGCTGGCTGGACAATAACCTTCAGTTTCCCTTTTTGTTTTCTTTCTTTCTGATCGTTCTTTGTTTCTCTGTTTCCCCTGGTTCTGTTTCTCTCTGTCTCTGTTCTTCGCCTGTTTTCTATTTTTTTTCTCTGGGTTTGGCTATGTGTACTATTTGTTGTCTCCGTTTTAGGGGTTTCTTATTTGTGCTCCTCGGTGTTTTCTCCTCTGTTCCTGTCCATCCCCCCTCTGTTCAGCCTTGGTTCTGCCTTTTTATTTTCTCTTGGCTTTTTTGTGTTTTTCTTTTCTTTTCTTCCTCTGTGTTCTGGGTGTTTCTTCTCTGGTTGTTTCTGGGTTTAGCTTCAGTTGTCTCCTCTGTTGCTGAGGCCTTTCTCCCTTTTTTTTCATGCGCATCCCTTCTTTGGCTTTTATAGTCAGAGAATGGCATGCGTTTCCCTTGGTAATGAAGACTCATGACCGTTATTGCAGGAGTAGTAATGGTAGGGGCATCCGTTTCTCTGGTTTGGTGAGCGGAAGAAGACGAACGGTTCTCTTTGAAACGACGTCGTTCGATTGTTAATGGCCATTTGCGTTTTGGTCCTTGAAGTTTTGAACTTTTCGTAAGGAAGCCCCTGGATAAACTTTAATTGGACCCCTGCATTTCAGCGCATTTTACAAAACAGTCCTTGAACTCTAATCTGTTGCAATTTTGCCCCCAATTAACCCCAAACTTTGATATTTCTTCAATTAAGTCCCTGATTTCATTAATTCAATTAATTCCAAGCTCCTTGGATTGCTATCTTAATAAATTTAGTTTGAATCAAACTTAGAAAAACTGATGGGATTAGAAAATACCATTACCATAGCAATTATAAGGCAAACCAAACACCAAGCAGCTTACCTTAGGTAGAGCATAAAATGAGTGTTAATATCTTTCCTTTACGCAACCAGTCCCTTGCTTTAGAATGTCTGAAAGACCAATTAGGGTTTCTATTGACAAAAAAAAACTCGAAATAAATCGAGGGTCGCCGCGCTCCGCCTCACTGTGGAACGACCTCGGTCTTGCTGGGTTATTTATTACTTCGATACTCCTATCGTGTCACTCATAGTTTGGGATTGCTCGATCCATGAAGTAGTTTATGATTGTGCTACCTTTGATTGATTTTCAAGACAAGTAGATGATGTCATGTTCAATTAGAAACATTTTCCATCTAGCAATCCTCTCATAAATTAGGGCTTTTTGAATATATACTTTATGAGGTCCACTTTAGATATAAAACAAGTTGTGGAGCACAACATGTATTCCCTTAACCGACGAGAAATCCACGCTAAAGCATAACAAGTTCTCTCTTAGGCTAAATATGTAATTCTTTTGATGAGGTAGTAGACAACCCACTCTTTCCTATCAAATTCACCTTGTTTGTCCAGCACGATCCTCATTGACATCTCCAATACCATAAGATAAAAGATTAGTGATCTCTCAACAACCAAAAACATCAAGACTGATGGATTTTTGAGATAATAGTTGATCTTCTCAAAAGATTATTGGAAATCTTCATTCCACTTCTCAGTCTGATTCTTCTATAAAAGTTTGAATATTGGCTCATATTTCGGCATGAGTCTACAAATGAAACTGGCTATATAATTCAACCTTTCTAGGAAACTCCTCGCCTCCGTTTGGATTTGTGAATGTAGAGTTTCTAAAATTGCCTTTAATTTATTTCGATCTACTTTAATTCCCTCCTTTCTCACTATAAATCCCAAAGGCTTATTGGATGTCACTCTAAAGGTGCATTTTACCAGGTTTAACTTGAGTTGAAATTTTCTTAAACTTTTGAAAAGCTTATTTTTTTCTTTATCACACGTATATAGTTTCACGGTGTATACAGTTTCACGGCGTAAACATCCACTCTCATGTTTTATCTTTTATTTATCTAGCAAATATAAGGAGACAAGGAATGCTTGTCTTAGCACATGCTGAATGGAGATAAAAGGTAAATGTCGTAATAAAATTAAAAAATAAAATTCAAACGAAACATGCATAAAGGATACGAATAATTACATTTTAGCTATCAAAGCGTAGTAATATAATTAATGGACTTTTGGTTTCAAATTTTTTAAAATAGAAAGAAAAAAACTGATTGTCTCGAGATTTTTATTTATAAAAAAAACCAAAAACCATCTTTTAGATCACAGAAAATAGGATACGATTAACTTGGAATTTGCTCATCCACCATTAAAATCTTTTGCATGCCTATAGCTCCTTCAAATAACTAACTGTCCCTTTAGCATACCTTCAAGCTCCTTGTAAAATCTTTCCACAGCAGGAGATGGCAAGCAAAATGGTACTACGATCCCATCTTCTCCTTTCTTATTTGTAAACGGAATATAAAAGCTTCCAATTTCAGCGATGGCTGTTGCAGTCCCAGCATATCTAGCATTTCCCCATCCGAAATCTGCCTTTTCAAGTCCAACACGTCTCAAGTCCGACACTATGTAGGTCCCTGTCACAGTAAAAGGAGGCCTTCCCTTGCTCACCATCAAAGATGCTGTAGATCGCATGTATTCCTCAGTCATGTCCGCCTTAGCCTTCCTTACCAACTCCAAAGCATATCCAATTGGCTTTTTCGAAAGTTCCCCCGCAGTTGCTACTGCTGCTAGAATTAAAAAACCATTACCATAGTAACCTCT
>Ga0325410_1007738_pt1 | contig 11723 bp, 5 predicted proteins | sample PopdelMetagenome_16_FD_206182 | JGI IMG/M metagenome (GOLD analysis project Ga0325410, IMG submission 206182) | Populus deltoides microbial communities from Bellville, Georgia, United States - Xylem-PdIQD-R3 | ecosystem: Host-associated > Plants > Phyllosphere > Stem > Wood/Secondary xylem... | reverse complement strand
ACGTTATCCTAATCAAGGATAATAAACAGGCAAATATTGGGTATGACATAAACTATATGAAGGTATTTAAGTAATAAAGAGAGGATTCATCACTCTAGGTGAATTAGAGAAAATATTACATATGTTCTCAAATAGTATTGATTGTGAAACCCTTAACCAAGGTGGAATGAGTTTTGAAAAGAGTTTTAAAATTTTACTTAAAGAATTAATGACTATAATATTGAGAACTAACATGATTTAATAAAGTAGAATACTTCATTCTATAATGTTTAAATCGAAACATTCATGATAAATTAATAATAATTACACTAAGAAACTAGTCACTGAAAAGTTAAGTCAAACCACTTATAACTTCTTTTTTTAACTTTTGGTGGGTCATGATAAGTTGTTAAACATTGTACTTGATCTTCAAATATAAGTCAATCAATTTTTGAATTGGTAATAAATTAAATTGTTTAATTTAATTAATCTTGTTTTATTTAGGATTATTATTTATATTTTGGCCAACTTATTAGGGGACCTAATAGGTCACACACATAAAAAGCGTTGGTCAAAAATTAAAATAGAATGATTAATCAAATGTGACTTAATTGTAAATAAATTTTAAAGATTGAGGACTAGAATGTAATTAATATAGGAGATTACAATTCTAGACCTATAAACAATCAAGTAAGGACTTGATTGAATAAATTTCTAAAACTAACCTAAAATAATATATGTGATATTATTTAAGGGATAAAATTATATTCTGTCATTTATAGGGTTTTGAGGTTTTCATATAAATAGAAAGTTATGCTTTTTATTTTTTATAAGTAGAGTGGAGTACAGAAACACCTCAAATACAAAAGAAAAGAGTTAGCACTCGAAAGTATAACAATCTCTCTCTCTTAAAAGGGTTTAAAAGATTTCTCATTAATGATTCGTATAGATTAATATTAGAGGCCGGACAATTAGACAACTTATGGTTTGCAACAATATAGCCTTCAGAAAATTATTCAAAACCAAAAAAAATATTTGATCTTCAGGTAATCTTCGTATAAAACTTAAACACCTCTATATTTGTTTAACAAGATTTTTGAAACTCTTAAAAAAATTTAAATTTATTATTTATATTGTCTCTTCGTATTTCGGGAAATCTAGTTGCATTTCATTGTGTCATACATATTTGAAACGGTTATAGCCGCCGGAAATTGAAAAGTATTAGGGAATGTATAGAGCCATCATAGGTGCTATATGTGTCAGGATTGTCTCGCATCAAATAATTTTTCAAGAATCAGTAACATTTTCTAAATTTATAAAATTTATAAGTAGCGGAACCTGATTAAATTATTTTCGTGTAAAATATCACGATCTTGCCTTCACTTTTAAGTTCTAACCATGGTTGTAAGATTGATTTAAGGTAAGATCAACTTGTTCAACTCTATTTTTTTTAAGAAAAAATAATTTATGGGATGATGGTCAGTTTTTTTACCAGGTCAAGTTTGGGTCGCCCATGTTAATAGATTAATTCAAGTGTTCAATCAATCAACCAAGGTTTTTTTACCCGAAGGAGTCCAGCTCTAGGTTGTTCAATTTTCGGACCGATTTGGGTCATACAACCATGTTTATTACCCCTTTAAAAAATAAAAAAGGAGAAATAAATAAAAGAAAAACAAAGAGAAAATCATACCAATAGGCTCACTCTTGATAAGCAAGATACCAGGAAATTATGTTACCTTTTGTATTAGCCAACTAGCCTTCCTGCAGTTCTTACTAAGAAATTCTAACTTAATATATATCTCTTATGAAATGAGAAATTCTCATGCTCCCCTTTCAAAATATAATATCACTTGGTTGGTAGGAAGTTCGACATGAGAATTCTTAAATGTTATTTTAAAACATAACCATTGAAAATACGAGTAGTTACATTTAATCTAAAATAAAGTTTTTTTTTTTTTTTTTGGTAATAACATGAGCATGTAGCATGTTGAAATGAAAGTAACTAAAAATTTGATGTTTGTCCGGGTTTTTTATTTTACTTTTTATGATTTTATTATTATTTAAAATTTGAATTTTTTTTAATTGTTGTTTATTTTATTTAGGATTATTTTAAATTTTTTTTATTAAATTGCATCCTTTTTGTTTATTTTTCTATTGAATTTCATTAATGTTTTATAAAATATTTTACGTCGTGTGTATCTCACTCGTGATTTAACGAGCTAAAAATTGACAACATATTTCTTTTAATCCGCAATCAGCTCACAAGAGGTGCAAACTTGGGACCAAAAAATTCTCACCAAAAACTATACACTTGTGGCAATAGTTTTGAAACCCGGAACCCGGCCGATCCGGGGCTAGAACCAGGCTGATTTGATGAAAAAATAGAAAAATTTATGACTCGGTGTGACCCATCCGACCCGGCAGGTTGACCCGACGACCCAGTTGACCCTGCAAAACCCAGTTACAACTCGTTGACTTTTGTTTTTTTGTTAAGACGACGCCGTTTTGAATGTTTTTAATAAAAATTGACCCGGTCGACTCGGTAAATCCTATCAAAATCTGGAACCCGGATCTTGAACCGGGCTGGCCACCAAACCGGGTTTAAAAAGTATGCTTGTGGCCTTTCGATTCAAGTGGTCATTTAATACGGCTGGCTCCACTGTGCAGCCCTAATAATCGGCCCAAAAAAAATACTATGAAGTAGGTGGCTTTTCGGCCCCGCTCATTAAAACCCCAACTGCACTACCAAGTCATATACTCACCTCACCAACACACAATCATAGAAACAAATTATGAATCCTGTACGAAGGTTTTTGAGTGCATTGTTTCTCTTCCTTGTTTTTCCTTCTTGCTTATCTATTGACATCATAGCTCCAAACCAATCAATCAAAGATGGAGATGTTCTGGTCTCTAGTGGACACAGCTATGAACTCGGGTTCTTTAGCTCAGGCATCGATTCTACTCGTCGTTATGTGGGAATTTGGTACCGTAAGGTTTCAGAACGAACTGTTGTATGGGTGGCAAATAGAGACAGTCCTATCAATGGTACCTCCGGAGTCCTAGCTATCAACAGACAAGGTAACCTTGTAATTTATGAAAATAACCGAAGTAGTGTTCCTGTTTGGTCTACAAATGTTCCAGCCTCAATATCAATGACAAATGGCACGGCTCAGCTCCTGGATTCAGGAAACTTGGTCTTGGTTCAACAGGATAGCAAAGGGGTATTGTGGCAGAGTTTTGATCATGGTACAGATACTCTGCTTCCTGGAATGAAGCTTGGGCTGGACCTGAAAATCGGTTTGAACCGGTCTCTGTCATCTTGGAAGTCCAAAGATGACCCGGGAACCGGAACCATTCTCTATGGTATTGATCCAAGCGGGTTTCCCCAGTTGTTCCTATACAAGGGTCAAACCCGATGGTGGCGTGGCGGACCATGGACTGGACTAAGATGGAGCGGAGTATCCGAAATGACCCCTACCTACATCTTCAATGCTACTTTCGTTAACAGCGTTGATGAGGTATCTATATTCTATACTATGAATAATCCCTCCATCATTTCAAGAATGGTGGTGAACGAATCAGGAGTAGTGCAGCGGCTGTCGTGGAACGATCGTGATCAACAATGGATCGGAATTTGGTCCGCCCCAAAAGAACCATGTGACAGCTATGGCCAATGTGGTCCAAATGGTAACTGTGACCCATATCAAACAAATACTTTCATGTGCAAATGTCTACCCGGATTCGAACCCGAGGCACCCCAAGAATGGTACCTGAGAGACGGGTCAAGAGGTTGTGTCAGGAAACCTAACGTGTCCACGTGTCACGGCGGAGAAGGGTTCGTCAAGCTGGCTCGAGTGAAGGTGCCGGATACATCAATGGCGAGTGCGAACATGAGTTTGAGATTGAAAGAATGTGCGCGAGAGTGCTTGAGGAATTGTTCTTGTACAGCTTATGCTAGTGCTGACGAAAGAGGACTTGGATGCTTGAGATGGTATGGTGATCTGGTGGATACAAGAACGTTTTCAGATGTGGGGCAAGAGATTTACATCCGTGTGGATCGAGCTGAATTAGGTACATGTCCAATTCTACTACTACTAACTTATTTACTTTTCCTTTGTTCACTTGCTATGCCATGCAAGTTTTGATTCTTGAAGAAATCTCATAGACCTGATAAATCACAAGGAATCAGTTTTCTTATAATTTATTAGAAGTAATTGACTAATTGTAAAAACGATTCCATATTTCAACGGATTGATGGCATAGATTTCAAATGTTTCTCCAATTATATGAAAGATAGCTTCCTGATCAATAAATGTGTTGACGCGAAATCCATTGATTATTCAGTTAAATTTCATCAACTCAATGAACTCGAAAGTGATTGTTTTGGTTAAGTGTATAATGAATTGAGTAGTTTTGTCACACACATGCCTATATTGCCGCTCATAGAAATGACTAACATTTTTTTACTTTCCTTCTAAGAATATATATTAAAAAATAAAAAATATACTAAAACCTTTTTCACAGTAATCCATTGAGAATTTCTTTTCTAATCATTGATTTTTTTTCTTCAATTATATCATTTTGTGGCCAAATTAACTACCAGTTTCTTATAATTTGTTATGGAGAAACACAGTTGAAAGAAGGAGGCCAAAGTATAAAAGAAGAAAAAATTACATGTTTGGATTGAAACTCGCACAAGTTAGGGTCTGTTTGAGAATGTGATTACGGTTGTTTTTCAAAATACTTTTCATTTTGAAATGCATCAAAATGATATTTTTTTATTTTTTAAAAAATTATTTTTGAGATCAGCGCATCAAAAGGATGCAAAACATTAAAAAAATTAATTTTTAGCAAAAAATAAAATTTAATTTTTTTGAAAACGCGGTTGGCCCGCGTTTCCAAACGCTCTCAAGTGTGTTTAGGTCCCCATACTTTGTTTTTTTAAAAAAACATAGTCCCCTTATTTTCTTATGATTTCATTTTAGTCAAAAACTTTATTTTTATTATTTTTAAGTCTCTAATTTTAAGAGATAAGAAAGAAAGTTGCTGGAAAACAACGAAAAAAGATAGAGTTGTTCGTTGGCTATATTTTAGCTACTAAAAAAATGATTCTTGATGTCAACGAGTTTTATTAGACTATGAGAGTTTTATTTATGTGTATTTTTTCTTTTATTTTATTTAAAGAAGTAGATTGGGGTTCAAATAATTTTTTCTTTTGATTTGATATGGTATTTTTGACAAACATTTCGGAGTTTTGAGTGGATTATTTGGTTTATTGATAGTACATGGATGTTTATTAATTATGTTTTCTTAAGTAAAAATTAGTTGAAAAATATATTTTTAAATTAAAAAAACACCAACATGATTTTTCAACTTGTTGATTGGAAGCACGCGTCAAAAAAAACAAATAACCTCATTCCAGCTACACCAATTACTAGATTTTAGAATTTTCAAATAATACGTAGTTTATTTTCTTTCAAATAAAAAGGGTCGAATGATAGGATTTTTTTAAGAAGAATTAATTTTCAACTCATATCACTAAACATTTCTTATTATATCTTCAATTTCAGCTAAATATGAAAAGTCAGGACCTCTTGCCAATAAAGGAATACAAGCAATCCTGATAGTGTCTGTTGGTGTGACATTGTTTCTGATCATCTTCCTTGTGGGTTGGTTTGTAACGAAAAGGAGAAAAGGTAAGCAAATTCCCTTCAAATGTTGCTCCTGAGCAATATATTTTTCGTAACATTATTAAACTCAGGGTGTTGAGTCAGTAAAAATGCGATGTGATGCTGAGCTAGAGTTTCAATATTTCTGATAGTCTTGAGCTCAAAAAAATATACCTTGAGTTATAAGTTTTACCAGCTAGAAATAAGTTTGCATGTTGATGACAGACAGGGACAGGAAAAGAAGAAACGAATTTCCGCTATCATTAACTTCAAGGTCAAATAGCTGGAGAGACTTACCAATTAAGGAATTTGAGGAAGGTACAACAAGTTCAGATTTACCACTTTTTGATCTTAGTGTCATGGCTGCGGCAACAAATAATTTCTCAGATGCCAACAAGCTTGGAGAGGGTGGTTTTGGCTCAGTGTATAAGGTAGCCTAGCCTGCCTTGAAGTCCCTTAAACACATAGCATCACTTCAGTTTACATGTTGAACTATGAGAGTGATGAATTTGGATTGCGATTTTCAGGGTCTGCTGCATGATGGAAAGGAAATTGCGGTCAAAAGACTAGCAAAGTATTCTGGACAAGGGATTAATGAGTTCAGAAATGAGGTCGAGCTCATTGCAAAACTTCAGCACAGGAATCTTGTAAGGATATTAGGTTGTTGCATCCAAGGAAGAGAGAAGATGTTGATCTATGAATACTTGCCAAATAAAAGTTTGGACTCTTTTATTTTCAGTATGTCATCATTCTGTCAAACTGTCCCTATATTGTGCATTTTTCAATTTTTCTCATTCTATAAAACTTGAAAAATGAATACAAGTCTGCATTGATTTGATGAGATTTATGCTTCTTTGGGTACAGATGAACCAAGAAGGTCACAGTTAGATTGGTCTACTCGCCACAACATTATTTGTGGGATTGCTCGAGGAATTTTGTATCTTCATGAGGACTCCAGATTACGAATCATCCACAGAGATCTTAAGGCAAGCAATGTTCTACTAGATGCCTCAATGAACCCAAAAATTTCAGATTTCGGCATGGCTAGAATAGTTGGAGTAGACCAAATTGAAGCCAACACAAACCGTGTTGTTGGAACGTAGTAAGTTTATCCTTATTTAATGAGTTATATTGGAGAGTAATGTAAGATTATTTTTAGAATTTTATTTAATAATTTAAGTTTTTGATATAAAATAGTTTTTTTATATATAATATCAGAATTTTAATTATTTTATCTAATTAAATTAATAAAATTCAGAACTTATACAAGTTTCAAACTATATTAGAAAATAATATAAAATTATTTTTAAAATCTCATCATAATTTATTTTTTTTCTGAATAGCTGACTCCATTAAGCTCTTCTTTTCCTATGTTATTGCAGTGGTTATATGTCACCAGAATATGCAATGCAAGGATTATTTTCAGTAAAATCCGATGTATATAGTTTCGGGGTTTTGCTATTAGAGGTCATCACTGGGAGAAAAAACAGCCATTTTTATGATGAAAGTAACTCTTCGAGCTTGGTTGGATATGTAAGTAGTAGTAAGATCACATATACATATATTGCCGAATTTAAAATTTCAACTCCAACATAGCATATTGATGTGGAATTTCTTTAGGTGTGGGATCTATGGAGAGAAGGCAGGGCCCTGGAACTAGTGGATACATTGATGGGCGACTCGTATCCTGAATATCAAGTCTTAAGGTGCATCCAAATTGGTCTTTTATGTGTGCAAGAATCTGCGATGAACCGACCATCAATGTCTAGTGTTGTTTTCATGTTGAGTAATGACACAACTCTTCCATCTCCTAAGCAACCTGCGTTTATTCTGAAGAAGAGTTACAATAGTGGAGATCCATCAACTAGTGAAGGATCGCATTCTATAAATGAAGTGACTATCACCATGCTTGGACCTCGGTAGAGGCTTACATATATCAGACGTTCTGCTTTCATATATTAATTTGATTGATATTATGATAGCTTTTATGATAATATTTTAAAAAAATTAGGTTTAAAGTGGAATTCAAGAAAAATTAATTATAATATATGTTAATTAACTAAATATTTGTAAAACTTTAATAAAAGTAAAATACAGTTTCAATCACACCATACTGTTATACCAAGTGGATCCTAGTAGAAGTATTATGGTAGTGAAATATTATTTATTACATTTCTAAGCATGTGGAACCAAGTAGTGTAGTTATTCTTTAATTATCCCAAACCAAGTAGTGTAGTTATTCTTTTATTTCGCTCAAATTCCTATAAAGTACAAACATAAAAGAAAATAACATGATTGTTATCATATATATTAATGATAAATTCAATTTTTGAAAATAATATATTTACAAAGTAATAAAAGGTTTAGATAAGATCTATTTGCAATACTAGGTCAGTAATCCTGCCAATCATAATATATTCTTGCGCGAGAACCTGCATGAAGACCAAAAACATTCATTTTCCATGGAGGGACAAGATGAGGTTAGGAGATTAGATAGTAAGTACGTACAAAATGTCTGCATGAGAAATATAAAGTTGTTATAATTATGAGAAACCTATTGCATTAAAGCATTATTCTTAAATGTCCTAGTCAATGTTCTATTAAGACTTGATATTAATTAGAGTTGTTGAGACTGATGCATATTATGTTACTTTCTTTATGAAAGGAAGTAGTTGCTCTCATAAATTAAGGTATAAGATATGCTTATAACTATTATATAGGTGCTTGTCACATGACATGTACACTGAACTGACTTGCAAGAGAATTTTATATGGGAAGATCACTTATGTCTATGAAAAGGTTCACGTGATAATTATGTAAGTAATCTCTAGACTTGAGATCACTAATTTATCATATATATAGAGTGTTATGCTTTGATCCTGACCACATATTATCCTAATCAAGGATAACAAATAGGCAAATATTATGTATGACATAAAGTACTATATGAAGGTATTTAAATAATAAAGAGAGGATTCATCACTCTAGGTGAATTAGAGAAAATATTACATATGTTCTTAAATAGTATTGATTGTGAAACCCTTGGTCAAGATGGAATGAGTTTTGAAAAGAGTTTCAAAATTTTACTCAAAGAATTAATGACTATAATGTTGAGAACTAACATGATTAACAAAGTAGAATAGTTCATGCTATAATGTCTAAATCGAAACATTCATGATAAATGAATAATAATTACACTGAAAAACTAGTCACTGAAATGTTAAGTCAAACCACTTATGATTTTTTTTAACATTTGATGGATAATTATAGGTTGTTAAACATTGTACTTGATCTTTAAATATAAGTCAATCAATTTTTAAATTGATAATAAATTAAATTGTATAATTTAATTAATCTTGTTTTATTTTGGTTTGCACCTACTGACTAGTGTGACAATTATGGACAATGTGGAGCTTATGGTAAGTGTGATCCTTATTGTCGTACCCTCGCGAGAGCTCGACGTCGAGGCGACCCTTCTTGGTAGCAGGGATTGATGTTCGGGGTTTTTGTTTTGTAAAAAAAAAAAGGAGTCGCCACCTAGTATTATGGTAACTAGGAAACCTAACTGGTCTTTCAGAGATTCTAAGGCAATGGACTGGTTGCATAAAGGAAAGGTTTTAGCACCCCTAGTATGCCCTACCTAAGGTAAGCTACTTGGTGTTTGATTTGCCTTATAATTGCTATGATGTTGATGTTCTCTAATCCCATCAGTTCCCTAGGATAAGTCTGCTCTGATGAACGAACTTGGCTTCAAAGTCTAAGGGAAAGAACCCTTGGCCAATATGGATCATACCTTTAGATATGTCTATAGAGTGCCAAAGAGAAACGGTGTAGATCTCTTGAAGTCTATGTTTGATTTGAAATAAATTTAGAATTTGTGAATTTAGAGACAGCCAAGATAGAAATTTAAGGAGATTCAATGTGCTTAAGAGCTCATTTTTTTCTTAGTATTTCAAGTGTTCGCGTCTCGTAAATCGCGAGGAAAAGAAAAAATTAAGTTAGAAATCCAAGGGAATTCAAGGTGCTTTAAAAGCCCATTTTTGCCTTAGTATTTCATGACTCATAAATTGTGGAATCAAAATTTGAAATGTTCCCAATTATAATTGAGGCTTCTTTCAAAGATACACAATTAAATTATTCTAAATCAATTTTCAGGCATAAATCTACCCTTATGTTAAAAATAAATAAGTTGTATTCCTATTAACAATATTTGGACATTTACCTTTCATAGGTTTATTTGTCCTTATATTATTAGGGGATAATGACTTATTATTCCTAGAAAATATTTTGATATTTACCACTTGGGGTTTCTTTATTCAAATATTAACAGTGAACAATGACAAATTATTCCCAATAATATTTTGAATATTAACCCCTTTGGGATTTCTTTATCCAAACATTTGTAGTGAATAATAACAGATTATTCATAATAATATTTTGGATATTAACCTCTTTTGGATTTCTTTATCCAAACATTACTAATGAATAACAAATTATTCCAAATAATATTTTGGATATTTACCCCTTTGGGATTTCTTTATCCAAACATTACTAATGAATAACAAATTATTCCTAATAATATTTTGGATATTTACCCCTTTGGGATTTCTTTATCCAAACATTAATAGTGAATAAAAACGAATTTCCAAAAATAAGATTTTTGTATTTTTTAGAATATTGGCCAACACCCTTTGGAATTTACAAACATGTTGTAAAATCCAAGATGCAAGAAAAATAATTTTTTTGTGTTTAAGAAATCTATGCTAAAACACATTTTTTGAAACCTCGAATATTTGCTTTTTAAAAACAATTTAAAATATGTTAGGGTATTGGCTGTATGCAACACACAAAAACATTTTTTATATTTTATTAAAAGCACTATTTATCCCAAATATTAAATACAAACATCACAATTGAAACTAGCAAAACATCACAATAATAACGTCACATGAGACCTGATTGAACTCAAAACAACGGTTAATTGCAACAATTAAACACAAACATTAGTTATTAATCCAGCACAAGAATAAACTTGTCACGTGGAGGGCCGAAGTTCTGAAAGCAATATTTTAAACCCAAAATCCTACGCAGTGTGACTCATGACCTATCCTTTTTTACCAATATAGTAACACTGCCATACTAGTTTCATGCAAGGAAAACTGTCATACTAGTTTCAATGCAAAAGGAAAGAACTTGAAGAGTGTGATTTCATACCACCTACATCACGGATTGAACCCAAAACTGTCAAGTTATCAAATGCTCTGCTTCAGCCACCTCTGCTTCAGCCACCTGTCAAAGAGAATAGAGAATATAATGGTTAGCAAGTTTGTTAATATGGTTAGGCAGTTAATGAATTCTGTTACAGTTGAGTAGAAAACGTAACCAAGCTTCTCATCTTCTGTTGATATAAAATGAATGTAACAGTGCTGGGAACGTATTAAGTGAATAAAACACATAGACATTTTCTTCTTCCTCTGCATTATAGCAGCATCTTTCCCTACTTCTATTTTGCTTCTTGTTCATCTCTGTAACAATTCTTGCTAGATTTCATGGTATCAGAGCTTAGGATTGTTAGTATCTTGTGAGCTTGTGATTTCTTTGCTTATAATCTCTGTTTCTGGTGTTATTATCGCCATATTCAACCAAAAAATTTCATAATAATGATGTGCCTATCATCTGCTTGATATATTGTCAAACTAAAAGACTTCTCTTCAAACACTCTTCTCAAACCTGTGATTCTCTTCCTCTTCTGTCGCTTGAACTTCAAAAATGGTAACAACTTCTCAACTACAGATCATCCAATCTCCCATTACCTCTTTACTTCCTACAGTTTCAACAGCAGTAACCGTTAAATTAGATGACACAAATTACCTTATCTGGAACTTTCAAATGCAAATTCTACTGGAGAGTCATGGTATTTTAGGATTTGTTGATGGAACAAATTCGTCTGTTCCTGCAATGATGGCTCAACATCAAGTATCTCCTGGCAAAGCTCTTGTTCTTGATGAAGGTAACTCTCATTCTCATCCTTCAAGCTCCAAGTCTGCTCCACCTCCTGGTTTCCATGGAGGATTT
>Ga0325410_1007737_pt1 | contig 11724 bp, 7 predicted proteins | sample PopdelMetagenome_16_FD_206182 | JGI IMG/M metagenome (GOLD analysis project Ga0325410, IMG submission 206182) | Populus deltoides microbial communities from Bellville, Georgia, United States - Xylem-PdIQD-R3 | ecosystem: Host-associated > Plants > Phyllosphere > Stem > Wood/Secondary xylem... | reverse complement strand
AACATATTTGATAGCAGAACAGCACATATATAGAATCCATGGCTATAGCCATTCCGGTGGCATTTCTGCTCCTCTGGTCTGGCCTCTCTGTGTAATATATGCGCTCATGCCAAGTAATGCTGCTCATTTTTGTCTGGTTTCAGCTTTTATTATATGCTACTGTACTGTGCTATGATTTCAGCTCACAGCTTTAGATTTTAAGCAATAACAAGGGGTATATTTTTTACATTTATATTTGATATCTTATTCATATAATAAAAAATTTAGATATTTATATTTTATTTTTTTAGATTCCAGTTTTCATATGAATACCTGAGCAATTATCCGGCTATTATATGTTATTAAATATATATATATTCAGAGTTATTAAATATATATATATATATATATATAATAACTCTGAAAAAAATTAGATTTTATTTATTCTATCGATAATTTCCATTAAAATATCTTATTTGTATTTTTATGAAAAAACCCAATTTAAAAATAAATAGATTTGGTGCGCCGGCGACAAAAAGCCGTGCAACAGAGGAAAGCTATCAAGAAAGGTTTGTCGTCGGAAAAAAAAAGTAGTTTCTAAAAATAATTATTTACACTATCATCATATGTTCGAAAGTTGGGAAATGTGCAGGGACTAGTTAGTTAGACCAAAACAATTCTCCACGTAAAGAAATGAATATATAAGCATTTTCAACGTGCTTTTTAACGTAAAGGAAAAAAAAATTATAAATAAAAAGCCAATACATATATTTAATTAAATAAATAAAGAATTATATACACCAATAAATAAAAAAAATTGCTAAAAATAACTAAAGATTAAAATAAAAAGTTGGGAGATAAATGTAAATAAAAATATTTAATCTCACAAATAAGTCATGACCGAGTTGTGATTATTTACTTTTTTTTTTAGAATCAATTTTTTATTTGATCAAAGAATAAAAAAAAAAGGTATGCATGAGAAAGAGATTGAATGAAATCAAAGGGAAAAAATATCATATAGGTTTGCACAAAAAGATCGTCTACTAATATTAAAAAAAAATATTATAATTTTATCAGAAAAACAAGTAAAAGCTATACATATTTTATTAAAACAAACATATTTTTTAAATTTGATTTATTTTAATACCACTAGACCAGACATTTCTCACACACATTTAATTATTAATCTATTTAAATTATTTTATATATATATATATATATATATATATATATATATATATATATATATATATATTAAAAAAAGGATGCTTAGGTTTGATGAGAATCAACAAGCATCATCAAATGACCCATTAGAAGTACTAATTGGTCCTATTACAAGGTTTAAAACTAAAAATATATATAAAAAAATTTAATGGGCTAAATCAAGATATTTGAGTTAAAAAATTGTAAATCTGACAAACTAAACCTTTATGTGTGTTTTGGATCTTATATGAACTTACATGTGAAATTTTGTTTTATTGCGATTCTATTTGAGCTGTAAATTAAACATCTCAAGATTACCATATATATATATATATATATGGTAAGATCAGCAACTCATTCAACCTAAAGAAAACGTGTTTGAGGCCAGATTTTAAATTTTCTAGCAAACAAGAAAAGTAAAAAAAATATTGTTTTCCATTTGATTTGTGGATTTTGACGAGGCAATGCTTTAATTACATGTGAAATCCTTAGTTTGAAAGGATTCCTTACTTTTCAAGAAAATCAGTTAGGTAATAATCTTTATTTTGAAAGTATTCCTTATGGAGCAACAATTCTTATTATTCAAGGATATTAGAGGCGGGTTTTGGGCTTTTTTTCTTCTAATATGCAATTTTACGCTAACAAACATATTTTTTAATAAATTGTTTGATCGGACTGAATTTTATCAGAACATTCTAGATGCCTTGTTTTATACAGGGTTAAATTTTATAGTGTTCAGAGTTCAAGAAAACCTTGCAATAAAACCTGTAAATACTATGCGAGAATTGCATTATTTTCCTAGTTAGTTAGGGTTCTTAGGGTTATTTTTTATATTTTATTTAGAACTTTTTTGTTATTATTTTAGCATTGTTTAGGATATTTTTCCTTGTATAAAAAGGATTATATATATATATATATATATATATATATATATAAGAGAGAGAGAGAAAGAGAGAGACTTAGTTATTCAGAAATAGTATTGTGTATGTATGAGACTTTGCTCATACTCTTGGTTCTTTCTTATACTTTCATTTCTTAATTCTTCATAATCAATAGGTTAGGGTTCTTTCATCCATTAACCTCGGTTTCTTGGTTCAGGTAATCATTGGGTCAAGTTTGTTAAATAATATTTATTTAGTCTTATTTATTAAGGGTAGAATAATATTTTTAGTTTAACTTATATATAATTTCTTTGTATTTAGGTTAACTTAAGCACTCATAATAAATAGATTATTGAGAATTCTAGCCTCCTTTTATGTTTGATCTGAATTACTTTAACATGGTATCAGAGCCTGGTTGGTCGAACCATTGGCTTGCTAATTTTATAGAACTCGCTGCCCTTGTAGAAATCATGTTCACCAATATCAGAGCCACTGTTGGTATCAAAATTGTTATCATCATCTAATTCATTCCCAATAGGATGTTCCAGCACACTCAATGCGTTTCTTTGAAACTTAACTTTAGATCCATTTTTCAAAACATCAGACATGAGTTGTTTGACCAATTAAAAGATAGAGGATGAAGATCATGTTTTGTGCTTGCGGTTGAAGAATTAATATCTGAACTTTTATTTTGGATTCTTCAATTTCTACAATTTGGTATTTGCGTTCAGTTTCTGTAATTTTTTTGGAGTGATATTTTGTCTTTCGCTTCTGCAAAATCTGGTATTTCGACTTTCCTTCAGCTTCTGCAATTTGATATTTCTGTTCTGTCTCTGTAATTATTTTGGTATTTCGTCTTCTCTTCAATTTCTACAATTAAGTATTTGCGTTCAGTTTCTGCAAAAATTTTTTGGAGTTATATTTTGTCTTCCGCTTCTACAAAATCTGGTATTTTGACTTTCCTTTAGCTTCTGCAATTTGGTATTTATGTTCTGTCTTTGCAATTATTTTGGTATTTCATCTTCTCTTCAGTTTCTGCAATTTGGTATTTGCGTTCAGTTTCTGTAAATTTTTTTAGTTATATTTTGTCTTCCACTTCTGCAAAATCTGGTATTTTGACTTTTCTTCAGCTTCTGCCATGGGATCTACTACCAAAGAGATTGTTTGGTTACGTTGGTTACTTGCTGATATGAGAGTTTTCTTTTGTCATCCTACTCCTATGGATTGTGACAACCAAAGTTCTATTTAGATTACTCATAACTCGATTTTTCATGAGCGAACTAAGTACATTGAGATCAATTGTCATCTTACTCGTCATCATCTCAAGCATGACACCATTACTTTGCCTTTTGTTCCTTCTTCCTTGCAGATTGCAGATTTCCTTACCAAGACGCATTCCATCTCTCATTTTTGTTTTCTAGTTGGCAAACTTTCGATACTTATAGCTGCCGCATCGTAAGTTTGAGGGGAGATGTTAAATAATATTTATCTAGTCCTATTTATTAAGGGTAGAATAGTATTTTCAGTTTAACTTATATATAATTTCTTTGTAATAGATTATTGAGAATTCTAGCCTCTTTTTATGTTTGATCTGAATTACTTTAACAAGGTTTTCTATCAATTTGATTTTAGCTTTCTTGAGTTATTTCTATCTTGTTTGTGGGCTCAAAGATTCTTACCCTCCATGTTCACATCAAGGTGACATGATAATTGCACGTCTTTTTTTTTTCGTGAAAAAAGTAAAGGCAGATGATGCATCACCTACTTGCCTAATTTGTTTTACCACTAGAGAGTGGTCGAAAATTGAGCTGGAGTTTTTTATCCAAAAATCAATTCTAACCTACTTTCACCCCAAAACACCTAATAAACATCCTTAGAATCTTAACAAACTAATAGATTAATTCAAATCATCTCTAAATGTGTCCAAAAATACTAAATCAAGCTAGGTAAAAAATCTTCTCTCAACCCCAATCACTTTTTTCAGGAAGGTGAAGGGCAAAAAAACACCTTTATATAACTCTACTCGTTGAATGGAACCCATTGAGACTAATAACGACATTTTTCATGGCTAGATTGTGGCCAAACCAATGATTCTCTCAATCCTTTGCTTCAATACGACAACTTTCTCTCATCTCTCAAAGTAGGAATTAAAAAAATATAAAAAATAAAGTTTTATACCAAAATGAGACTTACAAAAACCATAGGGATTGTGGTATAAAAAACATAGGGATTATGGTAGAAGAAAATGGAAATCAAGGGAACTAAAAAGAAATTTTTGTGCGAATTTTGAATTGTCCAAGCCATTTTGCTCAATTTTACACCTTGATCATCAACCTTTTAACTATCTCCCTATAAAAAAATTATAAGAAATTGGTCATTAATTGCATCACAAAATGCATAGTTATAAAACCTAAACTAGCTCAGGAAGTTAACGCGAGACATGTACTAGTTCGGGTTGAAAAAAATGAGATAAATAATTGACCAAGGATGACCTATATTGACCTATGATTAGATGACTTGGGTTAAAACCTGTTCTCTTTGATGCTTTTTTTTTAAAAGTATTTTGGGCCAACCCAGGTTGACACTCTTAACTCTGGATCCAGGGCTTGATCAGAGACTCAAGGCTTGGTCTGAGTTAGGTGTTATAAGTATGAAAAAAGAATTCAATTGAAAAGAAAAAAACATGAGCATTTTAAAAAACTCGAGTTGACCCTTATGACCCAAGACTCGAGGCTTGGTCTTAGTCGAGTTTTATAAGTATGACAAAATGATTGAATTAAAAAGAAAAGGATGCAATTGAACTTTTACAAGAATCCTAGACCAACACTTTTCTCTAGCCTCCATAAATCTATCTAAATACTGCTTCAAAGTCTCTTCAGTGTATGGTTTTAATTTTACTAAATTTACCAACACAAACTCTGGTTCCATCCTAGAGAAGTGTGCCTGAAATATAGCCTGCATGTTGTTCTAATTTTGGATAGAGTTCAGTGGTAAATTTATATACCAAATGCATGCATTTTCTATTAATGAATTTGGAAACAACCTTAACTTTAGAAATTTAGAATCAATAACTTCTTTACATTGACAGATGAATCTAGCTATATGTTTTAGAGCAGTTATTGACTCTTGACCATTGAATAATGTAAATTCTAGGAATCTAAAATTGGTGGGATAAGGGTACATTATATTTATGTAATCTGGATTTCATCTCTTATAAGTTGGTCTATGAATTTGTTGAACCCTTGGACCATAAGCTTGTTCAACTATCTCTAAAATATATTATGGATCAATCTTATCTAGTGAGGTAAACTTTGGATTTCCTAGTATCATCTTTTCATCCATGTTTCTTGTTTTCATATTTTCATAGTTAATAATCCTTGTTTTTGAATTACTTCCAGCTTTCTTCACAACTACATGTTTTCCGAAATTTATTCTAGGTTCTTGTGAGAAGCTACTTTTTAAGTTGAACTGCTTTGTCTAAACTGGCTCTTTACCAACTGGTTTAGGTTCTATTTTCTTAAAGTTTGATTCTTTAACCTCATTCTCATCTATATGGTTTTTGACTTCAACTGCCTCTTGTTTAGATATCTTATTAATTGTTTCCATCATCACATGGTTAAAGTCAGATATTACCTCATCATTTCCACTCTTTATTTCGGTGCCTAACTTGAGATTAACATCTTCCAGTGTTTTAACAACTTCTTAACAATAAACTTTATTGAAGTTGTGTAATTTTTTAAAACTTCCTTCTAAATTCCTTTCAAGCCTTTCAAAGCTTTCTGCTAAATTCCTTTCACAAGTCTATCTTTCTCTAACATTGGACTCTAGTACAATAAGAGTTGACCTATCATTCATCACCGTAATCCCATTGTAGTAATCATCATAATTGTTTATTCTTGTCTTATGTCTTTCCTCCATTTCTTCAGTAAGGTGTCAATATTTTTCATCACATTACAAGATTTCACAGTTTTACCGACGGAAAAATTCCGTCAGTGTGTGATTAGAAGTTCGTCGCTGATTTTTTTATCGATGTCATCACTGACGGATTACGTCCGTTGGCTTTCCTTTAGTCGGTGATTCTCCATTTCGTCGCTATATCGGTCAGCAAAACAAAAAAACCATTTGCTGATGGTTTTACAGACGGAATTTGCGCGCCAAAAAAAAAGATTCCCGCTTGAACTATACCGGCAGATTTTTAGTCCATCGGTGATATCGTGATTGACCAATGGTTAGTAGCCGTCGGTAAATTTGTCGGTGAGTGTATGAAATACCGACTGAATATATTCGTCTGTAAATTCATCGGTAAGTGTGGCAGCTACTGTTAAATGCCGACAGATTAATTCTGTCGGTAATTCTGTCGGTGAGTGTTTAAAATACCGACCGAATGAATATGTCGGTAAAATCCTTGGTAATAGTTTTTTTCTAAATTTATTTTTAAAAAATTATTTAGGATATATAATATAAAACTATATAAATTAATTATAATACAAACTAATTATGCAAATAAAATTTATATTAAACATTAAAAAAAACAAAGTTAAATAATATTCATTACAAACTGAATATGTTTCAAAAAAAATATGAAATGAAGTTTTAAAGGTAAATAATGTTTATTACAAATTAATATAAAGGTGGAGCTAGAGGAGGAGCAGAAGATCCTGAAGGAGGAGGCTGGTGGTTATACGGCCGAAAAGGATTAGGCGCACATGTTCCACTATTTGCCATGTTCAAAACCATTTCACGAAACTGTTCATAAGCCGTTTTTTGTGGTTCATACTCCGCTTTTTGTTGTGCTTGAGAAGCTTTGATTTGCTCAGACTCCGCTCTTTGTTGTGCATGAGACGCTTTGAGTTGTGTGTACTCCGCTGATAGCTGATCGTATTTGTCTGTGAGCTGAGCCGTGTGTTGCTGCAAGGCCACGAACTCCTTAGATTGGGAGCTCGATATTGATTGGGAGCTCCCAATGGTTGAAACACTACAGGTAGACCGCAAGTTGCCGGCCGTAGTGTTGGAGAGCCAATAAACCCGATTTTTATCGAGTCCACCTGACGAGCCAACCTCCATCCACAAATCTGGATCGAATTCTGGATGGATCAAAATATCATCCCCGTATCTCTCCCTCAACCGATTATTATAGGTCTCCTGAAAATAAATAAAAAAAAGTAATCATCATATTCAATTCAATAAACATAATAACTTACATAATACCTAAAAATAAAATGGTCGAAGAAACATACCATGAAATGTTGAGCAAGGTTATCAACGAACTGTTGCGCCCCCTTTTGACGGTCTTGACTTCGCATTTGCGTCTCCACAAACAGCTCCATCGGGCTCGGCTCACGTCCAAAAGATGCAGCCTATAATAAAAAAAAAGATATATTAACAACAACTGAATTTAACAATATATTTCATTTAAATTAATCTTACCATCCGTTTCGCATGTGTAGCAAACGGAACATAGTTGCTAGTGTGCGTTGTCACCGAGTCATGGATTGGCCAATTCCGGTTGCCAACACTGGACTATGAGCATCGTGTGAACTGCTCAGACGTCACGTGCTCAAGATAGTGCAGCCATATATCTTCCGGGATTTATATTAGTTTGAAATTCCTCCAAACCGCAACATCGTTCCAGCCTTGGAAACCCTTATCCCTCGTGGTTTTTTTTGCCCTTTTTTGTGCTTCATATCAAAAATCACGCAACTTACTTCACGCAACCAAAAATTACATTTTGAAACATAAATTTTAGTCTAAAAAAATCTTGTATTTTTTTCGATCTTACCTAGTTGCCGCGTGATTTTCCCATATCCTCCTCACAACAGTGTTATGCTCACTGTCCCAACAGAATTTGTGCTGTGTATAAATAAACAAGTTTAAATAAAAACAATAATTTATTTACAATTATATTAATAATTTATTAGAAATAAGCTGAAAATTATAAATTAACACCAACCTGAAATCTGTCAAACCATGCATTGATTTGAGGCATTCATTCAGGATGCTTGGATATCTGACTCCATTGAAACAATGGAATCTCCATCAATGATTTAAATGCCGATGATATTACTCGGGCAACCTCAATGTTTGTGAACCTGAAAATAAATGAAATAAATTAAATAGTGATTACTTCATAAATTATGTTGTAATTTTTTTAAAAAAAATTAAACCTTAACAAACTTACATTGAAAGGTCGTCCTTCCATTATGCCTCGTACTTGCGGGTAAATTGATTCCGCTGCGAAGGCACGCCGCCTCTGCGTTGTGAAGTACCGCTGGAAGAGGCAGCATCGGTTGACGGCGTAGGTGATGTAGGTGCCTCTTCTTGACAGGCACCTAAGGAAATATCATCATCGCTGTTAGACGAACTAGCTGCGACCGTACGTGAGCGACCAGCTCTGGTTTTCTTTCTACGCATCTCCACAATTTTATACAAATAATTATATAATTAAATTCAAATGTTTTAAAAAAATTCGACAGCACCTCCCCTATATCGGATATTACTCCTCTATACCGGATACTACCCAAATCCACAAACTTGCACATATTAATAAAAGCCACAACCAATTGACCCAATCTATACTAATTATTCCAACATATTCAATTACTAATCCTAAGATAAATTCAACATTAAGAATTACAATTCAACAAATTATTCAATAATTATGCCAATACAACAATAAAATATATTCAATAAATAAATAAAAAATGTAGACTAACAATTAAAATTAATTAAAAAAATTAAACATAAATCATGCAATAATAGAGTAAAGTTAACAATTATTCCAAAATATTCAATTACTAATACTAAGGTAAATTCAACATTAACAATTACAATTAAAAAAATTATTTAATAATTATACCAATACAAGAAAACAATAAATTAAAAAAAACTCTAGAATAACAATCAAAATAAATGCAAAACATTAAACACAAATCATGCAATAATAGAGTAAAATTAATAATTATTCAAACATATTCAATTACTAATTCTATGGTAAATTCAACATTAACAATAAATATTCAACAAATTAACTAATAATAATTATGCCAATACAACAATAAAAAAATATTCAATACATTTTTTAAAAAAAATTATAGACTTTAGCAATGAATTATGCAAAAAAACTATAGACTTTATCTACATTACAAAAAATACACCAAAACAAAAAACATACCAAAAACAAATAGCAAAGAAACACCCTTAAAGCAAAAAACATACATACCTTTTAAACTGATGGAGATTCACGAGAAAAATTGCTAGAGATTGCTGGTGAAACCTTTGAAGAATGGAGAGGAAAAGAATCGGTGAAAAACTGAGGATAAAATCAGTGAAAAAACTGAGGAGAAGAAAAAATGAACTGAAACGGCGGATGGGGGGACTTATATGGTAGTTTTATCGACGGATTCACTGACGGATATAAAATTAATTATTATTTTAATTTATTCCATCGGTGATTCGTCCAAAATCCGTCGGTAATTTTTTCGCACCAAAATTTTTAATGACACTCCATATTTTTCATGGTCTGTCGGTAATTTTTTCGGCGAGCTGACGCGATCAGAGATGCATTAATGCACAACCCTTTGGAATTCGGGCGGTCCATCGGTAATGACATCGGTAAAATTGACCTGCCGACAACTTGCCGACAGACTAATATCCGCCGGTATAGTCGTTAGTGATTGTGGCATTTCAAGTAATTATTTTCAAACTCTCAGTGAAATGCCGACGGACTTAGTCTGTCGGTATAGACGTCGGTGATTGTGGCATTTCAAGTAATTATTTTCAAAATCTCTGTAAAATGCCGACGGACATATAACCGCCAGTACGGACATCGGTGATTGTGGTATTTCAAGTATTTATTTTCATGTTACAAAATATATCATCCATGATCTATAATTATTTCAAGTAATTATTTCGTGATTGTGGCATTTCAAGTAATTATTTCAAGTAATAAATATTTCGTGTTATAAAATATATCATCAATAATCTAAATTACATGAGAGAAAGAGTTTTACACAGGGCTTAAACTTGATTGTTAGTCAGAATTTTCTTCTTCTTTGTCATCAATTGAATTGTCATCACCCTCATCACAATCTTCAATATGGATAGCGTCTTCTTCATCCACATTTGCTTGTCTGCTAGAGCTCAAAACATCATTCAACTCCTCCGCGTCAACATTAACAAGACTATCATCGAAAACACGAAAATTTGAATTTTCATCCAATTCAATCGAAGGAGCAACTCGATATGGTTCAACCAGCTCACTAACTTGAAAGACTTCATCTCGTACACTTGTGTCTTCGTTCTCATCCCGAATAACCTCGACACGACCCCGAGGTTTCGTTTTTAAAATGGACAACCAATCAACTCTTGATCAATCCTTTCTAAATGAAGGGGTGTATGTGTAATAAACATGTTGACATTGCTTTGCGAAAACAAAGATATCATTTATCTTGCGGAGTCTAGCTTTTGAGTTGATTTCGACCAGACCATAGTGCGGATCAACTCTGATTCCTTTATCAGTCGTGTCATACCAATAGCATTTAAATAAAAACACTTTATTCTGTTCGTTATGATATTGCAGTTCGACGACCTCTTCTAATCTACCATAGTAGTCAACTTTTAACTCACTACTAGTGGATCCCTTAACACAAACACCGTTGTTGTATGTCTTTCTTCCTTGCCTGTATTCTTTAGTATGGAAAACATATCCATTGACAAAATACCCGTTGTAGAACTTACATTTTCTTTCAGGCCCCAGGCTTAGTGAAGACAATGACTTAGGCGCACTCCTTCCCATTTGACAAACCTTGTATGTAATGTACATCAATAAACAGTAAATGAACGAGAATCTCGTAATGACATGCATACGTACAATAATTTTACAAGCTAGAATGAGTTTGTGATAGTGCTTATATGTGTTCTGAACCACGTGGCAAACTGTTCATCTTGTAATTGAAAGATATGAGATTCGGTCAGCTGTGAGTTATTGGAGAGCAAATATTATCGATGTTGCTTATAAGTGATGATGAGTGTATGATATTACAATATATAATTAACAATATATTACTAACAAAGTTTAATTAGTATAAACTTACTGAATAAAAGGTCCCAACTCATCACAGTTAAATAGAACATAGTTGTGTGCTTGTTTGAACTCTATTTCCGACAAATATCTTCCTCTTACGACATTTTTAGGTGTGGGCATCCAGTATTGGAGAATATTGACAAGTTCCTACTGGAAGACACTTCACCGCCATCATCATGCAGTGGAACGCGATTGATTCTCGTTCTCAGATGAGGTTCAAAATAGTACGAGATAAATGTTGAGATCTCCTCAACAATATAGGCCTCACATATCGAAGCCTCAACATGTGCCTTGTTCTTAACCTTTTTCTTGAGATTAAACAAGTACCTGCATTGAAATATTAATCAAGTATTTTCAATTAAGAGAAACATATAAAATACTTTTATATACGAATGACATTGCAACTGTAATATCTAACCGTTTGAATGGGCACATCCATCTATATTGGACCGGTCCTCCAGCTTTTGCCTCGAATGGTAGATGTATAGGGAGATGCTCCATTGAGTCAAAAAATGATGGAGGGAATATCATCTCAAGTTTGCATAGTGTCTCGACGATATTCGTTTGAAGCCTCTCAAT
>Ga0325410_1007732_pt1 | contig 11726 bp, 3 predicted proteins | sample PopdelMetagenome_16_FD_206182 | JGI IMG/M metagenome (GOLD analysis project Ga0325410, IMG submission 206182) | Populus deltoides microbial communities from Bellville, Georgia, United States - Xylem-PdIQD-R3 | ecosystem: Host-associated > Plants > Phyllosphere > Stem > Wood/Secondary xylem... | reverse complement strand
GTTTCATTAATATTGAATTAAGAATAAATGAATTAGTATTAATTAGTCCAAACCGCTAATCCACATTAACAAAATCTAATAGTCCTTGGAAAAACATTATCAATACAATGAAAAAACATTGTTTCGTACAGTCTTAGAAGTTCTATTTACTAAAATAATATAATGATAGTTTTGTCATAACCATAAAAAATCATTGAATTAATTATTAAGAATAATGAGATTTTATATTTTTTATAAGATTAATTAGTTATTATTATATTGACTAAGAATAAATAAAATTTTTAAAAATATATATATAATAAAATAATCAAATTACCATTGAAAGCAAAAAATTACAAACTAATATACATATAGAAACTTTTCTGTGTTTTTATATTGATTTTTTTTGTTATTAATATATTTGCTGAAAGACAATTTGGTGTTTTACAAATATAAAATATAATTTAAAAATAAAAATAAATGCTATGTGCAACGAACATGCTAATTTCTGGGAGACATTCGTGTTATTTGAGCGGCACATATAATACATGTGCCGAACATGACTTTTTTCCATTATATTTTAAGAATAAGGCTGTTTTCTTTTGTTTTTTGACAGCAAAATCTTAGTATTTTTCCATGATACAATTTCAAGAAAAAGAAGAAATTTATGCAGGAATAAGATTTCAAGAATAGAGCTTTTGCAGCTTAATTAATCACAACAACTATATGCATGTTAATCCATGAAAAAACTATGTTTGTTTCGCCTTTTTTTCCCTCTCCCTCTTTTCCCTTGTGTTATCAGCACTCTTGGCAAAGATATCCGTTGCATATTTCTGTCAAAGATTTAAGAGAGATGATCTCTTCGTGCAATTTGGGATGGGGAGAAAATTGCTGATGACTATATTTTCGTATATACTACAACCAAAAAAGTTGTGACCATCATTTTATCTCTCTTATTAATTTGATTTAAGTTTTTGGTTACATCTCTTAATTATATATAGTTTAATTGTTCAAATTGATAAAGCAAGGTGTTGAGAGTTGATAGATACTGCAGGTGGAGAAGGTAAAGCCTTCCCCATATGCTTAACAGAATATAAAAACTCATGAGGTCCTTATCATCCACATGGTCTGCTCATAATATATAGTAGTGCAGTGCCCATGATTTTTCTATCTAACATTTTCTTTTGGATTAATTAACATATAAAACACTGGAGAATCTATGCGATAATGGGTGTGTTTATGCATAACTCCCTCCTTTTTTTTATTTTTTAATAATGTAGGACCGTTCTTGAAAGAAACGAGGAACATTTTAGTATCATTGATTGGATGAATATTATAAGAAAATGGGCAAGTTGGCTTTATTAATGAAGCATTTTTTTCAAAAGCTGGATTGGACTTGTCTGTGAATGTGATCATGTTGGGAGCTCTCGAAAAGCAGTGGTAGTGCTGCCGCTGCTTGACTCGATATACTGAAGTGGGCTTGTTATAGCCCAGCTTGTGTTGTTTTTGTTGGCCCTTTCGGTTCTTTTACTATATACATGACCTTAAAATTTAATGCAGGAATTTAATCCTAAAACTGAATTCTCGGCTCAAACTATTGAAATAATTTCTTCGTGATATTGACAATAAGACATGTGCTTATTAAGCTACAAGAATTCTTCGAAATACCAAAGAACTTTAAGAGAAGCAGTGCATGCCTAGAACTTTAAGGACCAAAAGTAAGCATCAAGATTAATTTGTATATATCACGACTTTATGGGAGCTTTGGTAAAACTCAAGGTTGTCTATTGAAGTGACATATAGTAGAAAGTTAGATCAAATAAGATCTCATAAAGTATATCAAAGGTGCGAGTTAACTCAACATTGTATGTCTATTGAAAAGCATTCCTTTCAAAACTAATAAAGCAAAGGGATTTAATTAAACAAAAAGTTGACTTGTTTATTTGACATCAAACGGCATCCAAATCTTGGGTGCGAGTTAACTCAACATTATGGGGTTATTTGAAGGCGTACCTTCAAGTTAGAAATTAATAAGTTCTTACATTTATTTCGTTGTAAACAAGATCTTACAAACTTGAACCCTGCGTGTCTTAAAGTAACCATAACAGGCCCTTTCGACAACCCCATCGCATCGACCTTCAAGCTAAACCATTCAAGTTACCAATTTCATTTGAACTTTTGAAAATATCATCTCAATTCAACCCTCTCTAGAAACATGCATCGAAAATGACCTTCATTATTTTATTTTAAAAAAAAAAACTCAGGTAAAGGATAAAAAAAAGAAAGGAAAAGTGTGCAGATCGAATCCAAATTCTCAACCACCACCACAATCTGTTTGGAATTAAAAAAACATCGGAGGGTGTTAAGCTAACCAATATATATCCCTCCAAAAACATCATGCATATCTTCTGAAATCCAATCACACACGAAATCATTACCCAACTCAAATTAAGGGTATTTGTGTTTTGTTTTTTTCTATCAGTGTCCCATAGTTAGCGAGGCAAATCAAACCCTAAAAAAGACAGGTTTTAATGAGGACACCTTCTTTGGAAAAACACCTCACGGGTCTTGTTGTGATGAACTAATTTTTGTTCCACCCAATAATGTTTTGACCGGAATCTATTGTTTATCAGTGGGCCACATATTCATTGAGTAAGTTATTTCAAAAACAAGAAGCATTTTGTAGTACGTACAGCATGTAGAGCTGTAAAAGAGTCTAGAAGGAATCATATAATTAAAAAGAAAATAAAAACCCAGAACGATGGAACTGGTTTTATAACTAATTAATTAATAATCAATATCCGTTATCAAATATCATTAAATATATCCTATTTTTCTCGTGTAGAGAAAATTCTTTCAACCATGGAAGAAAAGTTACACTGACAGAAACAAAATGACTTGGTTTCTCTCGACGCATAATCACAACCAAAGCAGGTCTGTGATTCCCTAAGACTCTTTATACTTCGTTATCAAACTCTTAAGATACCTGCACTTGTGAGGATACTTTTCTTTAATGAGTGTTCCTTCTTCTTCTTCTTCTTTCTTATGTTTTTCATGAATTAAAACTATTAACAACAAAGGAGTATATATATATTTTAAAATATCCAGTTAAGATTTACCGAGATCTAATTAAATCTTATTGCTTGTTTATAATGATAAGCATCGCAGTCCTTCATTTTCAATCTGATAATAATAATAATAATTACTATTATTATTCGTAAAAACCACCTTTTGAAACCAATCACATAGTTTAGTATTTGACCTTGTAAATTGTGATCAATTAATGTATATATATGGCCAGAAATGCGGCTGTTCTTTCTGTTAAAGTACGTGGTGAATTATTCTATGCGTTAGTTGTGTTATTTTATAATGGAAGAGTATATATTATAAATTAACTGCATAGCAATTTGGTTATTAATAAAAAAAAAAGCACATTAAAAATAATAAAAGGAGAATATTATTTATCATGTTACCTTGCTGTGGAAAGATCCAATTAAGTAGCTAGGCCGGAAGATTTTTATTTTTATTATATTACATAAATATTTGATACTTGCTTCTATCAAAACTTGAGGTGGTGCTCATTACATAATGATTGGCTGGAAAAATAATTATCCGAGGTTTAGGCATTTTCATTATCCCAACCTTTATTAGTCAATAGAGAAGGGACATACAATAATATAAAGAAAGTAGCCTTTAATTTTTTAATCCTTGAAAACAACTACAAATTAACAAACACCGATGTAAACAGTCTCCATATTATAATTAATTATTGCTGAGATTGGTGACTTTTGAGCTTCTGAATATTTAAATGAGGGTTGTTGGCTAAGTTTTGAAATTGGTGGAGCAAATAGCTGTTCATAAGTCATTCCTAAAAAGAAAAGGGTTTTTTGTTCAATAATACCATCGAAGTATAGGGACCGAGCTGATTTTGTTCAAAGATTATTATACGTACGCCCATAGAAAATCACTGGCTTTACTTGTGAATTCTAAACGCAGGGCAATGTTTATACTTAAGAAGTGACATGCATTATTTTATGCTAGTGGATTGGAAACGCAAGGTGGCTAGTGGGGACCTTGGACTTAAGCATGTATTAGAGGGATGCTAATTGCTTGTTTGGTGTCCGACGATGCGATGCTATTGGTCAACGACAACGTTGTCATCTAGCTAGATTATGAAAAGATATTGCTAATTTGTTTTTTTTATCGAAACACGACAAATTAGCACATGTACTTAGACTCGTTGGCAGCTCTTGCTTGGAAAGAATCACAAGGAGCCTATGCTGCGTAGTCTTTAACAATTAGAGATAACTCCCATGGAGATAGCTATTATTCTTTCTTCATATCACAATTAACACCTCGATGCTTACCATAAGCATAGATCACTAAATTTAAGAGGCGGTGAGATCCGAATACTGAAAATGTCAAAGCACTGATTATTGACATATTATAATACACTAAGCAACAAGATTATCGTTTCCTTATACATTATTTATTAGAAAATCAAAGTTGGGGTTTACGATGCGGTTCTGCCATGTTCTATGTTTAACTAAGGCGCTGTTTCTCATTTTGAAGTCATGGCCATTAGCTAGGGTTAGGTTTTGGATGTGAAAACTTTTATTTCAACTAATTAGGACCCATCGAGTGGAGATAGCTCTACTTGAGCAACCAAATAGAGTCCCATTAATATATATATATATATATATATATATATATATATATAAGCACCCACAACTATATATGCTGCGCAAAATCAAATTCCATTGATAAATAATAGGAAGAACCTGCCAAACTTGCTATATATATACGAGTCGTCTTACTTAAATGTTGCTAGACATCAGACCAACTGGCATCAACCACAGTAACAACAATCATATATATATATATATATATATATATACAAATTTAGTATGCAGACCTGAGATGAGCACGTAAATTTATCTTGTTTGAGTAGAAGGCTCAAGACATGCCTTCCGGGCTAGACACCGCAACCAAGGGACGGTGTTGTGTGGTGGGCAATAGCAGTTAGGCAGGGAGTAAAGTAGTGTGGCGACCCCACAAGGTATTTGACATTTTCTCGAGGGGTGAGGCCCGTGAGGGGTTGACGTTTGATAGAGACAAGCAGGGATTTGGAGTAGAGATGGTGGATCTTACAAGGACGGATCGGGTCTAATCAATCAAGGAAAGTCAAAAGGCCTTGGTTCTCTTGTTTCCTCTCTCTGCCTCTTTGTTTGGTTTGAAGGTTACACTCGTGGGTTTGGCTTTTTATGGCATTAAATCCATATTTACACGCTATTGTGTGTTCATGTAAGATAAAGAGATCAGAGCACGATCGATGTCTCCGAGACTGTACGTACGTACTACCTGTTTTGGAAGAAAAAAACTGATACCTGAACTTCCCTGGTTACCTAGAACTCGGAGTTTTTTTTTTAAAGAATCCAGGATTGGGAATGGCTATTGCACAGCCTTAATTACTCTTTTTTTTTATTCTATAGTAAATACATAAATTACTCTCCCATCCCAGAAGCTGAAGAATAGGTTGAGGCACCCCACTTGGATTCACTTTCTTCTCTCCCAACGTGCAAAAATAATTAAACATTAATCTGGTGTTATTATAAATTAAAAAGTTGGAGGACACATTAGTTTATGTATCCCCCCATCCTCTCTTCACGCTACACATATTGTAATAATATTGCTTCACTTGTTAAGTGAAGCGCTGCACCAACAAGAGATCAGTTAATGGCCTTTTCCTTACCGCTCTCACCTGCAAATCCATGCATATATTCCTTGAAATCAGCAAATTAACTTAAGATTATTACTGGATCAAATTCTTCAACACCATTGTTTTCTTAACAACAACAAATCCTCTATCATCAAAAGAAATCTATTTAATTTATCATTATTGATACCATGAACGAATTTGATGCGTGAGAGTTATAGGTGTGCAATCTGTGATGGGAGTGTGCAGCGATTGGATTTGGGATTTTCACCGCGGTGGAGCTGAATTTATTGAGATCTGATTTTTCTTTTTTACTTTCAAATTTCCCACAAAAATTATGATATTTTGCAGCTCTTCGTGATGAAAGAGAGTGACTTAAATTTATCGATGGTCAAGATAGTTTTCGTTATATATATATATATATATATATATATATATATATATATATATATATATATATATATATATAACTGTCTGATTTAATTAGGTGGTGGTGTTGGGCCTGGGTGTCTTGGTTTTAATTTTGACTTAATTATCATATTAATTAATGGCAATAATGAGAACTGTGGGTCCTATTATCGTTCTATCACAGAATTAGAAAAGTTCATTAAAAAATAATGATAACAAGAGTGTGTCGATAGACTGGAAGGTGTGCCAATAGCAACTCCCATAACACTAAACCAGGCAGGCATGTCATCCGCCACGCGCTACAACCAAGAACCATCCAATCACAATCTTCAATCAACTCACAAATCCATGTAGTCCTACCATCTAAAAATAATAATTATATTAATAGCCTCACGAACTACACACGCACACGCACCTATATATTATTTGGAACTATTTTTTTGACACTACGAAATGAATATATTTTTATTGTGCAGAAATTATGAAAAGAATTCATTTAACTATTAACTCCATGTTTTTCTATGTAAAAGAATTCCTTCATTCCTAGTTTGGTTTTATGAATATATTGTTATCCAAAATTCACAATATAAAATTAGACAAGAAAAAAAATATGTCTAGTTAATAAACATACAATATAATTAGAATATGACAAATTACAATAATAACAAAAAGATTATATATAAAATTTTAGCAAGCATATTAAATATATAACAAATTTGTAATTGATATCAAAACAATTTACTTGTTAAAGCACTTTAAATTTAATCAAGCTGTGTTTTTATCGATGATGATTTCAACAACACCACCATGTATAAGTATATTTCTAAACAACATTCAACGAACCCAAAAAATAGTACTTAATTATCCATCTACAAACAAAACTCAAGCTCTAGATAAGAAGAAAATTAACAAGAGTTTGAAACTATAACAGCAATGCTAAAAAATTAGGTGAAGAGTATTAAAATCTATCAAAATAATGCAGAATTAACCAACCTTATGAACACCCCCCCCCCCGCGACAATTTTTATTACCTACTATAAAAGGAATTTTAAGTTCGAACTACTTTTATTTAAATTATAGATGATTTTTTAGATGAAAATTTTGTTTAAGTGTTATTGAAAGAGCTTTCGAAAAACCTTTTAAATTTTTTCTTTCATGGACTGGACAAACCAATAGATTAGAAGAAATAATTCTTAAAGAATTTTAAGTTTAAACTACTTTTATTTAAATTATGACTTTTGAGATGAAAATTTTGTTTAAGTACTATTAAAAGAGCTTTGGAAAAACTTTTTAAATTCTTTCTTTCATGAACTGGACAAACCAATAGACTAAAAGAAATAATTCCTCATTGACAGGCCCAAGTCCAAATCTCAATTGACAAGAAATAATCTTTTGTAACCCAAAATATTATTTTACAATAAACTCAAACTCGGGTTTGAGCACGAGTCCACGTGCGTGTGTATGGGTGTTAAGCATAAAACTTATATTGTTTAGAACCTCTTATTTATAAAAGCTTGGGCATATTTTGAGTCTAATTTTAACTTTTCAACCTCCAACTTTATAAACACTAGAAAAGAGTTTTGTTTCTTTTTCTATATAGAATAAAGTTCTTTTAAAAGGTTTTGATTAAAACATACTAACCAAAAGTTCTTTAAAATCAATTTTTCATTCACCATAATTTATTTAAAATATGTTAATGTTTCATGTTAAAGAGCTTATATTAAAGATTAAATTTAAACAAAATCTTAACCTTAAAAGAGAGTGGATTGTACTTGTAAATTGTTCTCAAATATGCCAACTAACCATGTCCTTAAACAATTAGTATTCCAACAAGGATGGATTGATAATCATTTGTTGTTGTCATTCCTTCTTATTTTAATCTATCCAAAATTAGATGGATTAAGAAAAACTAATTAAGCAAACTTCTTATAATTTTATAATTTTTCATCTAAACCCTTTTAAAAAACATAAAGATGACCAAATTAAATTAGTGAATGCTCACAATCGACGACGAATCAAGGATAACTTTTTTAAAGGGGGGCAAAACTAATATAACAAGACATAATCTTTTTCTTCTAATCTACCATGCATGAATTATAAACACAATAATGTTGCATGATTTAGTTTTATGCAAATAAAAACATAAAATGATAAAAAACTACTACAAATAAGATAAGTAATGTAAACAATTATTACAAACATAGTATAATCTTTGCACAGGCTAAGAGGCTAAAAGTAATACCAAATTGAAAAAAAGCTATGAAATTAATTTCATTTTCATAATGGATCCACCATTTTAATTTTGATGGTCTTTATACCTATCAAATATAAACATGCAAAGTTTATAAGAAACATTAGCTAAAACAAAGCATTATTTTTTTGGTAAATCTTTTGGAAGGAAAGTATAATAAAAATAAAACAATAAACAAAGTTTTTTACATATTTATTTTAATTGTGCTCGTCATTTCTTTATATAATATAAATTATTGATTATCATATCTATTAAGACTATTTTAGCAATGTTTTTTTTTTCTATATAAACAATCAACTAATCTGCAAGAAATTAAAATCATCATCCATTTGAATATGAAATCTTGTTTTAACAATCTTTATTACTAAAAAAGCTCGTTCAGTGGTTATCATCGAAACAAGAAGAGTCAAAATAAGTCGAATCAATCTGTCAATTAATGGATAAATTGTTGACTTTCTTGTTTCTACTAGTCCTTGGCATAAATCAACAATCAATGATAATTTTTTAACTCTATATGATTGGGTACATCAAGCTCATAATGTTGCAACTAGAATCTCAATTGATTTTTTTCTTGGTAAAAACAATCTTTAGGATAGAACTTATCAACAAGTCTGCATATATCTCAAGAAGAATGTTATGAGAATAAGTAATTTTCTCAAGAACCAAGTAAGTTGCCCCATATATTTTTATCATACTAGAAATTGATTTGAAGTGTGAACTCCATCTAATATCTCTAGGTCGTTGTAAACCACCTACTTGATTAGCTTCTTTACCCATTTAAATCTCGTCAATAATAATTAAATGTTTAATTTGAGTTACTCGAAAAGCTTGCAATTCATCATTACACTCGCAAAAATCACAAATAATGTTGATAATAAAAATCAAATTCTAAAAAAAAGTGTGAAAATTGGATATTCCTTTAGCTTCAACAATTAGAGCCAATTATAATTGATAGGCTAAGCAATGTATGTAATATGCATACGAGCAATTTTTAATGAATAAAGCTTACATGCCATTCCATTATCCACATATATTACTAACACCATCATACCTTTAACCTCTAATATTTTAAATATCAAGATTATGATGAGATAAAATAGAGAAAATCTCTTTCTCAAAATTTAAAGCAGTTATATCTTTAACATGCACTATATCAAAAAACAAAATTCTTTTATAAATTCATTTCTATGAATAAACCTAATAATAAGGATCATTTTCTCTTATTTGGATTCATCTCAAGCTTCATCAATAATCAAACAAAATTTTTCATCACCCATCTCACCACAAATTGAAGACCGAAGATTTTAGCATACATATATAAATTTCCTTTTAAATTTGATCTGATGTGTATTTAGTATTTTGTGGAGCATTATCAAAAATAAAAGCACCTACTTGTCCATTGTATGATGCTAAGAGTTCCATCATTTCAAGAAAATCACCTTAATTTTTTTTTTCTGGTCATTCATCATGTCTTTAATGTAAATGTTTGAAATGTGAGCCAACAAACAATATTTATAAAAGCTTTAATACATAATCAATTATTTATACTTTTTTGAGAAGTTTGCCTCTCAACCACCTTCTCAATATGACATAACTGATTTTTTTAAATTCTCCAAGCATCCGACAACAAATATATAAGCTAAATTTGGACCTTTTTTCTATATGATTAAAAAAAAGCACATTGTTCTTATCATTAATTTTCTTCCAACAATTGAATCATTTAACAGTAAATGTGTCTGATCATGACTTTCTGGTTGGTTTACTTGCAAATAAATAGCAAGGAATTCAAAATGCAACATTTTTCTCTGAATATTCAAGCCAGGAAAAGCTTTTGAACCAATGAGACCGAAATTGACAAGGATGTTTTTTACTAGTCAGCGGATATTCAGATATCAAAGGTTAGTATGACCCTAAATTAATGTATGCCTTTCGAATTTCATTTGATTAATTGGATATTTCTAAATTTGAGATCAATTACCTAGATCTCGAATTAAATAAGCAATGCCAATATTTTTCTATTTAGTTCTTATAATTCTAGTAGGAGACTGCTTAATAATCAATGCAGTTTTTCACAAATTAAAATAGGTTGGAGTTGAGCGACCACTAATTCAACATTACATATTGAAGTTGGTTCACTAGGATGTAAATTATTAATATTTTTTTTTCTAAAAAAAAATCAATTCTTATTGTCTTATTCATGTTTTAACCTTAAATCAAAAGAGATGAAATAGACAAACCTTAATTAAGAGAATTCAAGACTCAAAATTAGTAACAACAATAAAGATCAAGACTATAAATTTATAAAATAAGTATTCTTAATTCCATTTAAATTCACAAAAGCTCAATCAAAATTAAAAATTAATAACAACTCACTTAAGTGTAAAAACAAAATAGAATGTCAATAAAATAACACAAAAGCAAGAAGGGATAGTGAAAACAAGAATAAAAAAAGGTTTTTGATTTTGGGTTACCTTGTTTGGATGGAAGATAGGGAGACACGGTTTTTGTTATGAAATTTGTAAAGAGAAAGAGTAGGATAGCTAGGTCTTCTATTTTTTTTTTAATTTTTTTGACTAACATATATTTTTAACCTAGGTTAAGAAAAAAAAAAAAAAAAAAACTTCAGCTTTGCAGGCCCCCGTCCCCTAGTTCCTGCCCGCAATGTCAGATCCTGCTCATTCAATATGTTTAAACTTTAAACCAAAGGGAAGTTGGGCGTGTGAGCGTGGGGCATTGGGTTCTTAAACACCCCCGGGATTTAAGGGTAAGAAAGAGAGCAATTCCCAATGGAAGTGACAGCTGCCTCGTGGCCGACAGCTATAAGGCGACCTTAAAAACTCCTATACAAACTTTAGAGGACTATGGACTTGAATTTGACTAGGAATCGCACGTGATCTTCTTCCGTTCCTCACTCCATACAATAATAGCCATCTACTTGCTACAATTTCAAGTTGCAGTCTAATAAGCACCTCACAATCACTAAGATCTATGTAGAGAGAGAGAGCCCCCCTTGATTACCATGATAAGCAAAGACAACCTAGATACTGGCAGCTAGGTTGGCGTTCAAGAGAAGTGAGTGAGTGAATGATTGATGGCCTCGTTGTCTTACATGAACCAGTGGTCAGTTGGTATAAGTTCCGAAGACATCTATATGTTGAGACGTAGATTTGGTTTGGTTTGGATCATACTCCATGTTCAAGATTTTCATTGATGAACGTGGGGGGGGGGGGGGGGGGGGGGGGGGCCCAGGGTCATCACTCAGCAGCAATGCTGAGTCAGCAGCCTTGGTTAGCAGATTTTTTAATTTTAACGTGAATTCGTGAAATCGATCTGGATTTACTGATTTTATTAAACGAGTTTGATTAATTTTAC
>Ga0325410_1007731_pt1 | contig 11726 bp, 7 predicted proteins | sample PopdelMetagenome_16_FD_206182 | JGI IMG/M metagenome (GOLD analysis project Ga0325410, IMG submission 206182) | Populus deltoides microbial communities from Bellville, Georgia, United States - Xylem-PdIQD-R3 | ecosystem: Host-associated > Plants > Phyllosphere > Stem > Wood/Secondary xylem... | reverse complement strand
ATGTTCGCTATGCTTTATGGACCTGCTATTTGGTGAATCTTCAGTGACCTGCTTCCAACAGGTACAGTAAGTTGTACCCTGTACTGCATTGGACGGTGGTGAGCCTTCAGTGACCAGTTTCCAACAGCCTCCCTCAGCCAATCCACGGTGTTCTCTCTATTATGTTAAAAAAAAAAAACAAAAGTCACCCAAAAACTAAAATCATTAAAAAAAAAAACACTGAAATACTGGTAAAAGCCCAAAATATCGCCTAAAAACAACGAATTATAAAAGAAAAGGAAACGTTTCATTGGTTGATGTAATAAATCCGTTGACTGCTCACTTGCTCCAATCAACGAGGTGTGCCCTGTGCACTTGTATGCATTGATATTTAGTGGTGTGTGTGTTTGGTTTAGTTTTTGTGGTTGAGGTTGTGGTTGCTACAATCCAATTATGCACAAAACTTAACCACAAAAGCTAATATTTTTTGTTTTTCATAGTTTTTTAGTAGGTCACACACCCAAACCTCAACCTCCACCTCTAACCCAAACACCCTAATCAGTCTTTGCAATGTCTCTTTTTTTTTCTTTTTTTTTTTTATCGGGTCTAAATCTTAGAAAAATCCCTGATCTTATCCCAACTCCCAACCAACAAGTAACCAAGCATCACCGTTTCCTTTGTCAGTTATGCCGTAGGGAGACTCCAGCCTCCTATACTTAATTAAGTTTATCAATGGCTGCCCCATGCATATGGCTGAAAGCTTTAAATTGCAGTATATTAAAAAGTCCTCAGCATGAGAAATGAGCGTGTGGATTGATAGCAAAGGAAAATAAAAATGTAATAGCAATACTTTTAACATTGATGTTTCTACACGAGGTTCAACATTGGTCACGGTTACAAGCTAGGTAGAGCAGCACAAGGATATCATGTCCACAGGTTAATGAACCGTGTAATATTGAAAACTACTCCATGTTATGCATTTTTAGTCTAAACGACTGAAGGAGAGGGCATAAAAGAGTTTATAATTGCCTCCTTCTAGTTGTTGAAAATAGAAAACGTCAATCATTACCTTGACTTCTACATATGTGATGGTGCGGCGTTCCTTGCAGAAGAATCATCAACACTTGTTGCCACAGATTTTGAAATTTCTTCTGCTTTGGATGTAGAGAAATTTAAAATAACAGATGAAAGGAATGAATCAGTGGCGGTATTAGACACTTTACCAACAGTGTTATTTGATCTATAACCGCCATTCCCTAACAACACTTGGAGATGAGCGTCATAGAGATCTCGGCCAAGGAGAGACAATGCCTGACTGTTAGGAATTGGAACCCTACACAACCTGCGACGTCTCTGCAGGTAATCTTTAGTTAAGGGAAACTGGGGTGCTAATTCGATTTTTGTCAACAGATACAAAGCTAAGCATTTAAACTTGCATACATTCTCATTCAAAGAGAAATATGTGTAATGCTATACAAACAAACTTTCTATACAAAATTCTCTTACAAACACCTGTAGCAGTTAAATTTTTCATGGGAGACCAATCATTTGAAATTCATGGGACCCACATTTTACAATTTATAAATTGACACATCAGTTTGAATGGAGATTTAGTATGAAAAGCTTGTTGTAAATCATTTTCTGAGAAATATTTGAGTGACGGAAGTTTTCAATTGAAGGATATCTTGAACAAGTGTCCTTATAACACATAATTTTCTATACACCGGAGAAGGGTTGCTCAACTCAGAAAGCTCCTTTCTATTAAAAAAAAAACTAAAAAAGCTCCTAAATAAGGCTGTGCTCATGGCTCACCAATCCCGCATCCATATCTTCATACATGTCAGTCTACTAAAGGAAGGACTAGCCGCATCGAACATGACATATTCTTTATTCATTGCATGTTCAGCTGAATCAGTTACAGAATAGAGCAATTATTCTTCAAGGGAAGCAACATCCTCCCCTGTCCAATCGAACCTCCCTTCAGAAATAGGAAGATCAAACACAATGTGCAAATATGGATTAAGCCTAGCAGAACTTAGTTGCAAAAAACATGGGGAGAAACCAAAGCCCTCCCAACATTAATATGCATAAAGTTAGCAATTACGAAATCAAATGTCTCGTACTTCCAACCTCGAGACTTTTTCCTACTACAAGGTCGCTTCAAAAGACTAAAATTATACAATCACAGAACCAAAAAACCCAATCATTGCAACAAAAAAGAAGGATTTGATAGATATCTTGTATCGGACATACCCATTAAGGTAAAGATCAATACTCTCTCCTGTAATAGCCTCCGGTCCCCTCTTTCTCAGAAAGGAAAAAAAGATAAGATTTTGACACACGAAATTCACAACCTAATAATAAAACAAAAACCAAACGCAAGTGCATAAACAGGGACAAAACTTGTATCATTTCATCGACCCGACAAAACAAAAAGTAGAAAAGACCTTACGGCAACTTTAGACTCGGAGGAGTGCTCATCTTCAAGATGCGAACACAGAGACCCGATATCGAAATCTTCATAACAGTAAGGACATGGGAAATCAGGCCTGGCCTCTTCTTCTACTTCCAAATCATCAATATTTAAACGATCTAATTACTCATACACATATACAAACAAAAACAACAACGTTAACTAGTTTGAGTACATAAAATTTAAAGCCACTAAAAATAAAATTAATCAAAATATATACAAATTAACCGGATATTCATATTAATTTAAAATAAAATGTATATCAAAAAAGTTCACATTTGTTAAATAGCCCACATAGATGGGAAACCTGATGATGGTGCTGCGAAGCAAACTGGCGTTTAGCGGCGTTAATGCGAGAGGTCCAAAAATCATAGTCCATTTTTTTTACTCAAAGATGAAAAATTTGAGCTGGGTTTTCAATCTTTATATTTCTATTCAACTCCTTGATAAGAATATGTTTACAATTTAAAGAAATTAATAAAAAAATACAAAAACAAAAGAAGAGAACTTTATCTGTTTTAGTGCACACAATTTCTTGATTTGTTTGACTTAATTATAATTGTGTAAAAAAGAACTTGACTTGTTCAAAAAAAGTTTTTGTATTTTTTTTTTCTTGTGTTACTACAATGAGATGAGGAAGCTTAAGAATGGGACGATTGAATTAGAGGAGGGGGTAGAGAGACAGACACGGAAACAGGAGGTTTTGTATATGTAAAGGTGATGACGTAAAGAGAACAAGAGCAAATGTCTGAATTTTTTTTTTAAAAAAATATTTTGCTCAGGAAATTCGTGGTTCAAATTGTTGTTACTTTTAGGATTTAGGTGGTGTTTAATTGTTTTTCAAATGATTTTTACTTTTAAATACATTAAAATACAAAAAAAAATTGATATTAATAAATTAAAACAATATAATAACATAAAAAAATTAATTTAAAAAATAATTCAAAATTTTTTAAAATTTCTGTTGAAATGTTGTACTAAACATATATTTAGACTTTGTAATTACGGTAATTTTAATTTTTAATTTTTTTAAAAATATATTTATTTAAAAAAGATTAAACTAATTATTTTTTAATAATTTTAATGTATTAATACTAAAAATATTTATAAACAAAAAATATTTAAAAAAACATCATTTAATTACTCTAATAATAAAGAAGCACTTGCACATGCCTATTATTTTATACGCAGTCTTGGTTTGCTAATGAAATTTGTGGTTTTAAAATAGCAAGCAGCTCTGGGTTGTTGTTGTTTTGAATGATAAATTATCAGTGCAGTTTTGTTTTTGTTTTTTTATTCATTTTTTTTTTTTTTGTCTATTGTTCATGCATGTGAAACAAGATTTTGCTGGTTGTTAAAATTGCAAGCTCTGTGTTGTTGTGTTCTGATTGTTCTTTCATAGATATCTTCGAATATGGTGTTCATGTAAAACAATGGTTCATGAAACATTCACAAATATATATGATTTAAAGTTATTCTATCTTCTCAATATGAATTCATTTAATTATATGTTTTCTGTATAAAATAACTGAAATGAAATATTTCAACAGAAGCAATACAAATATGTGAAATATTTCATTTTTAAAATGCATGTTTCTTAAGAGAATGTACGTTTTAATACTCTCTCCTGGATTTAAATCATTAGATATTCGTTTCTGGGAAGCAGGAGCAAGCCATTTATATGATTTAAATCCAGGAGAGATGAATTTTTATTACATAGTTTCATTAGAGTTTTATTCATATTCTTAAAGCATTTATTAATAATGCTACATGCAGTTAAAGCCCATGGAAGGTTTGACCATTGTTTTTTTCTTCATTATTTTTACCACAGATGAAATTTATACAATTAAACTTCTAATTTAATGAAATTAACTTTTAAAAATTATAATATAATCTTTAGACTTTGATTTTTTTAATTAAAATCTAAAATAACTTTTAAAAATAAATTATCTTGTAATTAAATCCTCAATAAATTCGCTTAAACCTTACAAAAATTTAATGGGTCTTTAAACATGATCCAAGCTTGAATTTTTCTCTTCCAATTGAATTTACTTTGTTAATAGTCTTAATTAGTTGAAGATATACTATTAAATCCAATTTTTATTTTCCTCAAACAATTCTTGATAATTTTTTTGGGTGTTTTGGTATGTTCTTCTCAATTAATATATATTTTTTTTATTTTTTTTCTAAAATTTCTTTTAATATTTTGTATTTTTTGATATATATGTGATCCAAAAATAGATATCAACAATTCAAATTATTGATAGTTTTAGGATTTAGGTGGTGTTTAGAATAATAATAACAATTATTTTTCAAAATGCTTTTCATTTTAAAATATATTAAAATAATATATTTTTTTTATTTTTTAAAATTTATTTTTTTTTTCAGCACATCAAAACAATAAAAAAATATATAAAAAATTAATTTAAAGTTAAAAAAATTCAAACTTTTTGAAAACTTCTATTGAAACACATTCCCTAATGGACACTAAGACTTTGTAAGTACAATGATTTTTTGTAAACACAATAATTAATATCTTTACAATAATGATTTGTAAGGATTCCCATCCTTTTCGTAAATTTTTGTGTGGAATGTTTTTTTATAAGTTAACATCATATATATATATATATATATATATATATATATATATATATATATATATATATATATATATATTGGAATTGAAGAGTGAAAAGAACATTTTGTAATTATTAGTGTGAACACAAGAAATTATAGACCGAAGATTTTATTAACACAAACGGTTGTACCTAATAAAATTGCGGTCATCAAAATACTTGAACATCTCCAGATTCCACATCATATATATACGAAATATTGCACTTATCACTCAAAATGCTATATCATTTAAAAGCCAAAAAAAAAAAATTGTTGCAAATTTAAATGCCAAGAAATTATATTGCATTCCCATCGTTAGTCTTTATTGGTTATATTACATTGTAGGGTATAAAATTATTATTATTATCATCAATTAATCAATAGCAACTGTGAGCACAAAAAATTGTAGGTATAGTAATAAATAAGTGGCCCGAAAGATAAGAGAACATATCCAGATTCCACGTCATTAATGTTACCATTTTCCAGTGGACTGACTTCACCAGTTTCTTACATTGTAAAATGGACGAGGCTAGAGACAAGATGAAGGACTCATGGGTTAAACCAAAACAGGCACGTAGTCTCTTTGACTTTAACTAAAGATATCATATGACCCAATTACACATAGATGTAAGAATTTGAAGATGAATAGGCAAATTAAGTCATATTAATTCTCTGTGAATTGCATTCTCATCGCTAATTAACTATATTTTTAAAAAATTTCTTGCGTTTCTATGAACTTGTCGTCATCATAGAGCTATTCAAATTAAAACTGAATAAGTTTTTTTTATTGTTATCTAAATATGTACTTATTTATTTAGTAAAAAGTTTATATTCGTAAATTTTGATTAATTGAATATCTTTGTCAATTTATGTTTGAAAATCGATGATGTAGTTGATAAATGGACAACTGGCATCAGGAAGTGGCCCGTATTATTAAAAATCTACTAAGGTAGTTTTAAAATCGGTGCTTGTATTGGAAGATTTTTTATTTTATTTTGTGGAATTAATGCTTTTTCATAAGTTAACATCAAGAAATTATTATTGTGAAGTGGCCCATCTTGTAATTATCATTGTGAACACAATAAATTATAAGCCAAAGATATTATCATCTACAATGGCAATTTATAAATTATAATAAGGATATCTGTTCACCACAATTTTAATTTGCTTTCGAGTGTAGATTTAAAAAAAAAAATACATATACAAATATGTGAGGTAAGCGAATGTTGTTATGATATTACTATGTATTTATTTATATTTTCTTTGGTATAAAATAATTGATATGAAATTTCAGAAATTGGGAATTTCATCAATAAGCAAACATAATAGGAAAAAGTGAAATTTAAAAGTTTTATTCACAGTTTTAAGTTACTTAAAATTGTGATTTTATGAACAATGATAATCTTTATCTAATAGTTTGAAATTAGATTCCCATCCTATTCGTAAATTTTTGTGTGGAATGTTTTTTTATAAGTTAACATCATATATTTATTGGAATTGAAGAATGAAAAGAACATTATGTAATTATTATTGTGAACACAAGAAATTATAGGCCAAAGATATTATCATCTACAGTAATAGCAATTGTTAACACAAACGGTTGTACCTAATAAAATTGTGGTCATCAAAATACTTGAACATCTCCAGATTCCACATCATATATATACGAAATATTGCACTTATCATTCAAAATGCTATATCATTTAAATGCCAAGAAATTATGTTGCATTCCCATTGTCAGTCTTTATTGGTTATATTACCCTTCACACAAATCAGTCCAAATTCAGGAGTTTTGAATTTATACATCTAATTAACTACGTATTTTAATTTTTTTCTGCCTTTTCATTAACCTGTTGTCGTCAAGAACTATTCAACTTAATACTGGATAGGTTTTTATTGTTATTGTTATTGTTATATGTATTTTTTTTTATTAAAAAGTTTGTATTCATAAATTTTGTCTCAGTCAATGAACAAATGGCATTAAGAAGGGGACCATCTTATTCAACATCTCCCTAGGCAAAATGTCATACATTTAAATCTCCTCGGTCAATAAATGAAACAGATAGGAAAGACTACCTGTCAACAACCTTGTGTGCTTTTAACACAGAATTTTCTACACACTCGAGAAGGGTGGCTCCACTCAGAAAGCTCCTTTATATATATATATATATATATATATATATATATATATATATATACAAACTCCTAGATAAGGTTGTGCTCATGGCTCACCAATCCCACATCCATATCTTCATAGACTCGTAGGAGTGCGCATCTTCAAGATGCGAATATAGAGACCCGATATCGAGATCTTCATGACAGTAAGGACATGGGAAATCAGGCCTGACCTCTTCTTCTACTTCGAAATCATCAATATTGAAACGATCTAATTACTCATACACATATACAAACAAAAACAACAACGTTAAGACGCGTAAAATATATATTAAAAAAAAAATCACATAAAACAAACGATCAGAATAAAAAAGATCCAAAAATCTGATGATGGTGCTGCGAAGCATACGGCGTTTAGCGGCGACAACGCGAGAGATCCAAAAATCAGAGTCCATTTTTTTTTTACTCAAAGATGAAAGATTTGAGCTGGGTTATCAATCTTTTTTTATTTATATTCAACTCCTTGATAAGAGTATGTTTACAATTTACTCAAAGATGAAAAATTGTCCCTTACCTCATTTTATAAAAACAAGAAAATCATAATGAAAAAAAAAACCAAAATACCCATCGACGCAAGTTATAAATTTTTTACTTTTAATAATAATTCAGTTGTTTTACTTTGCTTTTAAAAACCCAAAAATATCCCTAATTAACAATTAATTAAATTATACTCTTAGGGGTATACTATGCAAATAAAATTTGAGCTGGGCTATCAATCTTTTTATTTCTATCCAACTCAATATGTTTACAATTTAAAAGAAATTAATAAAAAAAAAAGAGAACTTTATCTGTTTTAGTGCACACAATTTCTTGATTTGTTTGTCTTAATTATAATTGTGTAAAAATAAATTTCACTTGTTCAAAAAAGTTTTTGTAATTTTTTTTTACAACAGCGAGACTAGAAAGCTTAAAAATGGGACGATTGAATTAGGGGAGGGGGTGGAGAGACAGCCACGGAAAGAGGTGGCTTTGGTTCTTCATTAAATTGTTTTCTGTTTATTTTTGGAAAAATTTAATACTTAATATTATGTTTGTGCTTATATTGCATATTTTAAATTTATTTTTCAAATGCAATATAATTAATTTCTTCACTAAGCTAATTAATTTCCGAGAGTTTCTTAGCAACCAGTCTACAAAAGATCCACGATATGGTTCAACAAAAGAGCGTTGATACAAAACTTAAAGACGGTTCTAAAGATGAGTTTTACCACTTCTTCAAAGATAACGTCTACCGTTTAGGTAATGATGTCTGCCCTGATCTTGTGAAGAGCATTCAACTTACTGACGGCACCACATCATGGGTGGCTTCTCCTGGCAACCGCAAGGTGATTAAGTTCCAATCTCCCTCTGGTGGTACGTATAATTAAGGATGCAAACGCAATAATAATTGAAGGGCACTTTATTTTTATTGTTGTTATTTCTTGGTTTGGTGACATTATTCCCTTTGCATGTATTTCCGCGAACAGTATTTTTAATCACATTTCACTTATATAAATCCTAATTACTTATTATTGTTAATTTGTAATTTTACCTAGACCTGATCATATGTACATATATAGTAGTTTAGATCACGTCTTCAATTTTACCAATTAACAATACTTCTGGAAAAAAAACAATACCGATTCCTTTAAAAAAAAAAAATATTTTTTTAAACTTTCACACACAATATATATATATATATATATATATATATATATATATATATATATATATATATATCTGAAAAGAACTATCCAGCCTATCACAATACCAATTCATATATATGTGATGATTTTAGCTTTATCTAGGATGGATTCATTTAAGATTTATGTATCTTAAATTATCTAATAATTAAGCACCATTGTTATAATTTCTGATCATCAGGTGCCCCCATCGAAGTCAAGGATAGAGTGACAAATGTATTGGACTCCTCGAGAACCATCAAATACAAAATAGAGAATGGAGGGATAGGTGACATCACCGAGGTCACATTAGAGGTTACAGGTGACAACTTTGCAAGATGGACTGTCTGTTATAACAACACAAATCCTGATGAATACCTTGACCTTTTGAAATCTGTCAGCCAGGCTGTTGATAATCACATTAAGTAAAATTAGCAAGCACAATAGAACATGCATGCATGCATGCCCTTAATTTCTAATAATATATAGTATTTGTATTGAGAAATAAAACTTTCAAAGGTGCATACGTACATGCATGTTCCCATCAGCTCATTATAATATGTACTGCGTCATGTCTAGCTAGCTACCATATTCACTGAGATGGCAAGGCCGGTTCTTGACGTGCTTACCTTTTAATTAATTGAAGGTGCAGCGTGTAAGGGCGATCGATGCCTTCATCATCATGTGGGTATGTATTTATGTAATAAAGCTAGCCACCCCTCTATGTATCTTATTTGTGTCGATGCAAATTAATAATATGTGTGCCTTAATTACTTTAAACAAATATTTCATACAATTTTTCGTTATTATGTATGATGTTGACAATATGACGTGGGTATTTATGTATGGGCTTTAACCGGTTCAAATTGAACCTGTTAAAGCCCATGAAAGATTCAAACAACCAGATTAAATTCTTTTTTTAATGAAAGATGAATAAAAAATAGCTTTTATAGACGTCCAGGATTCTAATATAAATAAATTGGGATTACATTAAAAAAATCCCTACCATTTCAATGGTTCAAATAGAAAAAAGCCGTTAATTTTAGATCTAGTAAAAACTAGTAGTTCTGGTACTTTTTTTTCCCTTGCTAAATATTATCATTAATTAGATGGAGTCGAAACTAGCAAGTCTAATATCTTATTTCGTTTTCCTAAACATTATAATTGATGAAATCAACGTCCATCTATCCAGACTCGTTGAATGAACCTCCACATTAAATGCCTTCAAAGCCTGAAAAGGAAACATTTAAAAAAAAATATCCTAAAATACTCTCATTATATCTCACTGTAGATTCGCACAGTAAATTTACTAAATTATTCCCCAAAAAAAGAACCACGAAAGCTAGTTTTAATGGTATTTTTTTACTTTCACATATATTTTGTATTATATATATTTTGTATTATAGAATTGGTGATGGATCCCATTCTTTTTATTATAATTTTTTTTGGTTTTATTTATTTTTTAATTGAATTATTTTTTTTAGTTTCCTCTCTCATGGTTTGGTTTTAATATCAAATTTGATTTTTATTTTTTTTAATCCTGATTTTTAAACCCGATCTAGAAGTCGACTTCGAGTAAGCCTTGAATCATAAATTAAGTGGGTTGGTTAAGGCTATCCAGATCACCATGAATTTTAATTTGGAACTTACCCGTACACATATTGCCAACAATTTTGAAAGGGTGTGAATCAAAAAATCAAATCAAGCATTTTACTAGCGTTTAGCAATTGAAAAATACAGAAATGCATCTATATCCATGAGATACCTACTTCAAAAGGTGCTCGCAGAACAACCTTCAGATTTTTATGATTCCACCAAGGAGAACAATGTATCAAGCAAGTCTAACACAGTCCAATAAAATCATGAAAAACTACGATCAATGCACCGCATCCAAACAGAGAACACTCATCCATCTACAGTACAAGAGGCATGAGGAGAAATGCCACCATATTACCTTCAAGCAGTTGCTAGTTCGATATTAGCAAAACCCACAAAATGAAGTTTGATAGTGAAACCTGGGAAATTCCTCGAGCCAAACAAAGCCAATAAGTAGTGATCAAGGAAATTGAAGAACATGTAAGAACAGTACATCATCACATAAAAAGAAAAAAATAGGAACAAATGAAGCTACAATGAAAACAATCTAGCTCCAGGAAATGAAGTGTGGGGTGTAGATTGGAGCTCTAATTACACAAGCATGTAAGAAGCATGATTAGCCTCTTCATACTTCTCAAGTAATCAAAATTATCTACCGTTGCATTCTTAGCTTTATAAAATTCCGTTCTTAGCTTTATAAACAGCATGAAGCATGTAAAATCCTAATACAAGCTTTATTCGAACACCTTCTCATAATGTGCTTGTACAAAAAAATGCTCGATCCCTTGACATTCACCATAGATCATCATTGCAATCTGAGTGAATACAACAAATTAGTATTGTTCTTTTATACCTACATTCGCATGAATATGAAATGAAAGAAGAGTCTTGGTTTTGCTCAAGGCAGCAAACTGGAAAACAGCTTTGGATTCCATCTAATGTTTTTATACTCCAATTCAGTATCAAATTAGTAACTATGTTTCAGTGACTGAATAATAAAATCAGACATATGGAAACATCAGTACTAGCAAAAATGAAATATTTTAGATCATTGTTGAACCATTTAAGGTGATCAGTTGCCATTTGTGAGATTTTTTTTTTTTTTTTTGTAAAATGAATCTAGCAAATTCGTTACATAGGTGAAAAAACAACTGAAATGGTTGAGGAATAAATGAATTCCACAATTCCATGGCATTGGTTGAAACTGTTCGGTCTCTCAACTTTTG
>Ga0325410_1007729_pt1 | contig 11726 bp, 8 predicted proteins | sample PopdelMetagenome_16_FD_206182 | JGI IMG/M metagenome (GOLD analysis project Ga0325410, IMG submission 206182) | Populus deltoides microbial communities from Bellville, Georgia, United States - Xylem-PdIQD-R3 | ecosystem: Host-associated > Plants > Phyllosphere > Stem > Wood/Secondary xylem... | reverse complement strand
TAATTTTGAGTCAATTTCTTTTAATTTAATGGGCAGCCGTCTTTATTTGATACTTGTTGGCAACGGATGCCGGTGGAGGAACCAATTAATAGCAGGAGTTGGCCTCGGCACAAATAAAAAGGTTGGAGATCCAAGGTGAGTCCAAATCCTCGGCACAAATAAAATGGTATTATAAAAAAAAATTGACCGGGTCTCACCCGGATTTGATCGGGTGGAACGGATCCCGGTCGACCAGGTTTTTCCGGGCCAATTTCAAAGCGAGTTTTTACTTCCACCTAGATCGGTCTCAAACCCGGGTCAACCGGGTTCCAGATCGACCTGTTGGGCCGGTCTAGATTTTAAAACACTGTTAATCACGGAACCAAAACGCCATCACTGTCTTCAAAAGCAAAAAAAAAAAAAAAAGTAATAAATAAAAAGAGGACTGGAAAATGAATGGAGGAGAGCACCAACGTGATCGCTTGGATGGAGCGTCTGAATGAGGAGTGAGGAAAACCGTTTATATATATATATATATATTCTCAAAAGGCTACTTACTCTGTACAATGAATGTTATTTGTGTTCGAAAAAGGGTATTTCATTATAAATAAACAAAAGATGAACAGATAAGACTTCATGGTGGGTTTGACCAAAAAATACAAACAAACAAATAAGACTTCAGACTCACGTGCCCGGTTCCTTGTGCGGTAGTTCGTTAACATTTCTTTTCTTTACCCATGGACAATCTACAATCTATCTGATCCACGTTGGGAAAAAAAATCAGAAAAGTGTGTTTTTTTAATATAAGAAAATCTTAAATATAAATTAAATAAATCAAGAATTATTTACACTTTTATATATATATATATATAAAGTAATTAAAAATATTAAAATAAAAAAACTGAAAAATAGATAAGGATCAAAATATTTAATCTTGGAACATGAGTTATTTACTTGTTTATCTAATAACTTTGTTTATTAAAATTAATTTTTTATTTAATTAAATGTTAATAAAAATAGATACATGTATAAAATTAATTGAATAAAATTAAAAAAATATTCAAGATTGCATATATTATAATAAAAATATTGTTATTTTATATGAAAACCCAGTAAAAACAAAATGATATCTATCCAAAGAATAAATTGAAAAGTTGAGATAGATGTGGATGTAGATATCTAATATTAAAATACAAGTCATAAATCCAATTATATTTAATAACATTGTTTAATGAAACTAAAGTTTTATTTAATAATAAAAAAAACACGCCTACATGATGATTGAATAAGATTAAAAAAAAGAAATTTAAGTACAATATCTCCTGATATCATAAAAAAATGAAAATATATTTGTAAATTAAATAAAAATAAAAATTATATTTTATTAAAAAATCATAAGATTTTGTAAATAAAAAATAAAAAAAATTCAACATTAATAAAACTAGGAAAAAAAAGTAAATAAATCAAATAAACAAAAAAAAAAGCTCAACACGAACCCTCCTCGTTACATGATTTCTTCTTTGTATAGATAGTTATAGAATCTATGAGGCAATTATTTAGAAATATATTTTGTGCAACAGCCCTTCCTATCTGATAAAAAAAAATTCCATGATCCTGAACCGATTTTATCTATCTAATAAAAAAGAATTTCATGATCCTGAACCGATCTTATCTGGGATCTCAAATCCCAAGTTTGTCTATGAATTTCAGGCAACCGATAAAAAATTGCCACTGCCATATGCCATAATGAATCGTGGACGACAAATGGCATGGGCACCTTTTAAAAACCGTTTGGAACTATGTTTCCGACAGATAATATTTTCTTATAAAATATAAATCGAAAAACAACCACTATTATATTCTAAAAAAAATACCCACTTTGAGGGTTAACTAAATAAATATTGTTATTACTTTTGAATTTGACTGTTTAAAAAAACGTACATAAACGGGCTCTTACTCCCTTAGTAAAAGACAACTCTCTTTTTTTTTCTCAGAAAATAATTATCTCGCCAAAACAAAAAAGTACAAAAATTCACTTTCCTTTATGCTAACAATAAGATACATGCGATTACAAAAGCTAAAACTGTATGTACAAAGTCAGTTGAAATCACAAATGCCTCTAGTATTGAATTTTTTAGATTTTTAGTTAAACAAATCCTATACTTTCCTTTTTTTTCCTATACAGAATTTTGCGAATCTCCCATCTGTTGCAGGCATACCTTACTTCCCCTTCAGACGTCCTCCTAGTGCGCATTTGCACGCCAAAAAATTAATGTACACAGCGTCTTCCAAATGTTAACTCTTTTGTCGAAGCTCTGATACAGATAAAGAACCGAGGAGTCCATTGCAATAAGAGAGCTCCAAAAAGGGAGTTGCACGACTGGGAGCCCTCCAACTCCCCAAATCGAAAGTAATTTCTCCATTTGCATGGGTTCCATAGCAAAACAGAGGCACCTCATTGCAACTTCGTATGCAAAAATCATCTCGATGCCACCAACCACTTTCTGGCATTCAAGCAAAATCCAAAAGTATATGCAATGTACCCAGTGATCACCAGACGATAAGCTTAAATGAGACCAGATATTATGGCATCTAACAATAATTTCTCACCTTTGAACCAGGAAGCTGGTCCCTTGAGGGTATGATCTCCCACAACCTACCCAAAAGCACCCCCAACCCTTGTAGATATTGCAGGAATAAATTCGACCAAACAGATATGCTGCAAAAGCAATCATCTTGACTTGTTTAATCAGTTTACCTTCGCCATTAGTGCAGCGCCACTTTTTTGTTTCACATTCTGTTCAGCAGAAGTAGCTGATGAGTTTGGCAGGTGTGCATCAAAATGAATAGAGCAAGGTTCAAAAGGCCTTTCTGGCAATAGGAGACAGCATCACAAATTCAGGCTATATATATGGCAACGCTACCCCAAAGTTCAAAATGAATTTGCGGACAACTACCAGCACTTCTATGAGTCCCTCTTTCCTACGATTGCTGATGAACCCTGCTTCTTCTGTATACCATATTGCCAGGCATCTCTTGATTTATCACCTGATTGATCAAATTCATCAAACGAACTGTCCATTGCTGGCTTAAAAGGCCTGTAACTACCATTCCTGGAAATTACAGATGCACCTGAATTCTCATCATCCTCTGATGGCATCCTTGATTTGGATTCCATGTGCATATCAAATGATCTGTGTCTTGGTCCACCTAACTTCAAACCCCTTACATTGGAAGAACCTTTCCCCAGTACTCCTTTTGAAACTATAAAGTCTTTGGGGAGGGAGTCCATATTCATATAACAGTTTCTTGCTTTAGCATCAGAAATTAATGCAGCCCAGTCATCCGATTGCACAAGAGAACTGGCATTCCCCATGACCTGTTGAGAAATCAAGTTCGGTAACTTGTTAGACACAGCTAGTGGGTGATGGCACAAATGACAAGCTAAAAAATGAAATGCCAAAGAAAAAAAAGAAGTGTGACAGAGAGTGCAGGTGAAAAACAAAAGACAAATCATACCCATAGAGCCCTTCTGGCACGGGTAAGAGCAACATTCATTCGGCGGATATCAGAAACAAAGCCAACACCGTGACTTGAGGCCCGTACACAAGACATAATAATGACATCACGCTCCTGGCCTTGGAAAGCATCGACGGTATTAATATAGATATCTTTCCCTTCTTCAGACTTTAAAACAGCTAAAAACTCTTGCTGGAGGCATTTCAACTGCAACTTATATGGAGTTATTATGCCAACCGAGATTCTTCCCATGCCCAAGGATTTTAAAGATTTCTGAAGATGCTCATACAACTGAAGACAAAATTGTGCTTCATGAACGTTCTGATAAGATACTGATCCACCTCTGTGTGACTCCCGCCCATGAGTAACATCATAGAACAGATAAGGTCTAAGTAAAGGGTCCTTGTAGTATGTTTCATCAGGTAAATTAGCAACACTTTCACTGTCAGTGAGACGTCCTTGGTAAAAGTACCGTGAAGGGAAATCTCGTATTTGAGGATGCATCCTATATTGTACAGACAATAACATTGTTGGGCACCCTGCTTGCTGAAACCTTTCGAAAAGACTTCTACTGTATAACAAGGTTCCAGCTGCCTTACTGATAACTGTTGCAGGAAGCTGCTGAGGATCGCCAACAAGAACGCACCTTGCAGCACCAAGTGCGAGTGGAGGAAGAGCAGCTACTTCGCTGGCTTGAGCTGCCTCGTCAATAACTACCATATCAAAACCATGAGTGAGCCGAGAGAACAACTTGCGACCACTGCTTGAGACAGTAGTGAAAACAATCTCAGCCTCATTAGCAAAACTTGCCTCGAGACTAGCACGGGCTTCTTCCAGATTAAAATTGCTACCAGCACGAAATCTGGGTTCTAAAATGAGAAGACGAGAGATCTCAACTAGAACTTTATCCCTGCTTTCAACAGCAGCTGCAAGGTTCTGAAGTAATGCATCTCGGTTTTGGTCCCTAGCCATGAGAATATCAGGATCAACACCAACAGATCCTTGGGAACGACCGTCCACTGCTGCAACATTAAGCTTATTTTGAAGGTCAGCGATGTGTGCCGAGAAATAAGCTTCCTGAACTCTTAAATCTTGCATCCATTTTGAAATTTCTTCGCGGCTCTTGATTAAAAGTTGTTCAGTTCTCCGCTCAACAGAAACTGCCTGAGCAGCACGTGATTGTGAATCAACCCCAACTCTGGCCACATCAGGCCTGTAAACTTTCATCTCACCATCAATAAATCCACGATCAAGAACACGTGCAAGAAGTTCATCAGTTGCGGCGTTAGAAGGAGCACAGACTAACATTCTGGGCTTTGGACAGAGTTTCGAAAGGGAGCGGAAGAGATTCTGGTCCATGTTATGAAGAACTTCATCAATTGACCCCATAGCAATGTTGTCAGGATTGCTTTCATTGGCATGCTTATAACTCTGTGGTGCCAGTTTCTTAAGCAAAGAGGTATAGTAATGCTGATACTGAACCAGATGGATGACATTTAGCATTCCCCAGACTGTATGTGTCTTACCTGTCCCTGGAGGCCCTTGTACAAGAGTAAAGGGCCACGGCTCTTGCCTCTTAGTTACCCCACTACTTGTACCAGCAGCAGTATGCATTGCAGCCCACTGGATTGCAGCCAGCTGGGGTCCATTGAATGTCCTACGCAAATGGTCAACAAAATTCTGTGTAAAGCATTCAGGCATGGCTGGGGTCTGCTGCTCATATTTTGGGAAGTGATCTGGACTGGGCTTTAGGATTGCAGTTTGCATCTACCAGGATGGAAATAAAACTTTTAGTTTCCTGTGTTTAGAGGTGTATGTATTGAATATGAAGCAAAGACAAAACTTGGGTATTCATAAAGAAAAATTTGTTACCTGTAAATTAAGACGGCAAAATGCATGCAAAGCAACATACTCCCGCTGGGTGGTTGCAAGCGAGCCAAGGACAGTCAAATACCAGGTGCCTCTGGGTTGAAATTTCCTCAAAATATGATCCTCATCAACCTTTCTGGTGAAGAAAAAAACATAGAACAAGCAAGCAAATACAAATTATGAAATACAGAGGAAAAAGACTGATAAGATAAAGAATTCTGGTGACTTAAAATCATTCAAAGCAAGCATAAATACCACAAAACAAATTGAGATTTCAGAAATAACCTGTGAGGATCATAGGAGTCCCCTACATAAAAGTGAAGGATTGCACCAAGAGGATCACGAGAATCCAAAGGGATATGTCTTCTAACAGTGCCAGCCACATGTCCACTGATCTCAGGCTCTTCTTCATCTTCATTTGATGACGAGGAGTTGTTTCTCTTGGATCTTACTGCTTGACAAGAAAAATAATCTTTGCATATCAGAAAACCAAAATGCACTTCTGTCAATTCAACCAAGTCATAACAAACCTATTCTAGCCCTTCGAGTAGAAAGAACTGCAACATCACCCTCCTTGAATGTCCACTTGCACTCATTTACTGGAAGAACGATGACATCATACCATCCTGTGGTCACAAGTATTTTTCAATCAGTCAATAAAACAGGACAGATATACACCACTACACTAATAATTTGACACGATACCTCTTTCCCGCCTTTCAATGCTCTTTATACGAACCATAACATGAGCATTGGTTTCAGCTGACTCCTCCCAGGTGCTGTAAAGTTGTGCTCGGCATTCCTCAAAAAGCAAAGGCTCAAATACTTTTACATATTCTTCCACAGACTCAAAGTGACCAGGAACACATTGGAGCTCAGAGTCCTCTGGTGCACAGTAATAAAACAAAATAAGATTCAAATAATACAGGGACCAAAAAACACATGGAAAAAGGACACAGCTCTCAGAAAAAATATATGGAAAGAATCAACATCCACGTATTTTCTCAACGGATATATACAAGGTGGTTAAATAGGAAGTAGCTGCATAGAATCAGCAAAAACATATGTTTAACGTTTTGATCACCTCCTGGGAATACATAAATTGGCAAGCAAACCTCTATCAAACTTGTTTGCTTCTATTTAGAAAAATTATGCAAATAGAAAACAAAAATGAAAAAAATGCACGTGCAGCCCTGCCAAAAAGGAAAGAAAAAGATGATGGCTGTAAATTTAAATGGCAATAACTAAATAAACCACAAGTTTATTCCATCCAAGAGGCTCTCCAACAGTTGGACCCCGCCAACCACACGTAGCCATGAAATCTCCTCTGGTATGCATGGCCCTGGCCCCGAGCAATACAAACATCAGCTTTTACTTATTAAGGAGGAGCACAAAAAAAACCTAGCTGATCCACAATTCTCTACTGTGAGAGAGAAACTGGAAGATGATACAAAATCCACATGGCCAAATATTCCAAACTAGTAAAAACAATATAGGAAACAAAATCAGAGATGAAACTAATTTGTCCAGCATTTATGAGTTACTGACTTGCAAACTCTTCTGGATACATCTGTAATCTGTCCTCTACTATTTGTACTTCTGACCCCCTCCTAAAGACTTGAAACAGATGCAAAATGCATCACTATTGTGAGATAGAAACTGGAAGATGATACAAAATCCACATGGCCAAATATTCCAAACTACTAAAAAAAATATAGGAAACAAATCCAGAGATGAAACTAATTTGTCCAGCTTTTATGAGCTACTGACTTGCAAACTCTTCTGGATACATCTCTAATCTGTCCTCTACTATTTGTACTTCTGGCCCCCTCCTAAAGACTTGAAACAGATGCAAAATGCAGGTCCTATGTTCTATCTCTTTGGCCCAAAAACCAAACAGTCACAGATAACGCATATAGCCATATACATGAATGGATATGTATTTATTTTGTTTAATACCTGGGTGATGCCAAAACTTCTCATTAGTCACCTCCCGTATGAGACGCTCCACTGATGTGTCCTGATAGGGGGTACTGGCTACAGTTGGCTTTTTCACAGGAAGGTATTTCTTGTTTCCCAACTTTGAATCCATGGAACTTTGGCTGGTAAGAGCAGGCTTCCTGTTAGAGAATTGTGAATTTTTTGGCTGCCTTAAATCAGCAGGATGCTTCCACGAACTCTCGGCAGGCTGTCTCCATGAATTCTGTTTTGGGATAGGTGGCAGGGGTGAGTCTACAGAAAAATCAGAGTCGCCATTCACTTTCCTATTCTTAGCTGGTTGTACGGAATTTACATTGCCAGTACATTCAGATTTGGGTAGACAAGACTCCACAGAATTGCCGCCACCATTACATAGCAGATCAGCTTGTTTCTGATCCTTAATTATAGGATGGCTAGGCCTTTCTCCAACACGTTCAGCAGGTGGAGGACCATTACGAACTTCCTTCACAGAACGAGTGACAGTTGGCTGCCTTCTTGGTGTTGAACTTTTCATGCTTCCAGCTTGCTTGGCTTCATCTATATTAATCAACATGGTCTGTCTATTTCGCTTTTTACCCAGCATTGCTTCTTTGTGTTGGTCTATCTTCCTCTTTCCCAGATTATTTGAAGACTTAAGTGCATGGTTTGCTTCCATACCTCTAACTTCACATTGTTTTGAGACTGAGGCAATTTCCTCCTGACCATCCGTTGATACATCACCATTTGCATTGCCATTTGATTTTCGACTATTGTTACTTTTATGATCATTCTGACCTTGATCCAGTCCAGGTGAAACTTGGCCACTGCTTTCAGCATTGGCATTATCAATAACCTTAACACTGCTAGAAACATTCATGGAAACTGCACCAGAAGTACAGCCTTCTAATTCAGACTTTCCTTGATCTTGAGAAGCTTTGCCCTGTTCACACATACTACTGCCAGCACATGCATCAGCAGAGCCCTCTGCATCAGACCACTCACCTTCTTCTCTTTCAACGGCCTTAATGTCTGCAGAACCAGAAACTAGAGATGGTGCTTCTTTCTTATCATCATCAGTAATTGTTTTTGCTGGTGATGCAAACTTGGGATTCTGTTCCTCGGCCATCTTCTTTTCAAAACCCATTTCAGGGCCATAAGCAACCTTGGGTCGAACAAAAGGCTGAAAACCAGATACAGATGATGCATGTGAAAAGGCATGATTATTGTTTAATCCTTTGGGGTCCATTGATGCTACAAATAAGTCAGAATGGTGGGGATTTGCAGAAGGAAGTGCCTTGTGTGGCTGCAAGCATACAACATGATCGGTCTCCTCATCATCCTCAGCTGGGGGTTCATTAAGATCAAATACTAGCCTTCCTCGAGAACCCATTTCATGTGTAAATGCATACAAACTGAATCTTCTACACGAGAATATCTAATTACTCGAATATTTGTTTTCTTCTTATCAAAGAATGTCCACCTTAAAGGCATAAAAAGCCCCTTTACAAGTTGGTCAAAAGAGATGTACACAAGCACTGGATATCTGCAAATCAGATTCACAAAAAAATAAAAAAGAACGAAACAATAAGGAGCAATTTATTACACAAAACAGAAAACATGCAAGTACAAAGAACAGGTGTGATGGACAGTCTTCCTAATATTAAAAAACCATGTCAGCCTAAAAGCTTGAGCTTTCGAGTTAAACTCAATGAATGATTTTATATTGTTCTCTAACACACATCCTCAAGTGAGAGCCATTAGGGTTTGAAACGTGCACAAGCCCACCACTACCATGTGTTGAGATTCGATCTTTTAATTGCTTGGTCATTAAAGCTCCAATACCATGTTAAATAGTCATCTCACTCAAAACCTCAAGCAAGCTTTTGGGTGAAGTCTAATGAATGGTTTTATATTAATCTCTAACACCTAATAGACCCACAACTCCTGGGTAAAAAGGATTTGTGCTAAGGAGCACCCTCCAGTCAGGAATTGGGGCCTCACAATCACTAGCCAAGGTGTATTTCTCTCATGCCTAATGATGGTAGGTGGAACACTCATATTCAAATCCTTCTATTCTGACATCATCAGAAACAAACTTCCCGGTAAAAATTAAAGACTTGTACAGAATATGCATATGCAATGTTAATCCCATCAATATGTACCCAACACAATTGCTTCCACTCAGATTTATTAATGCCAGAAAACCTAGCAGTCTCAACACGTAATCCAAGTTTCAAATAAACATATGAAAGCAACCACGTTCCATGTACAAATTAGAACACGATGCAAGGCATAAAGCACGCAAGGCCTCAAGCCTAAAGCAGGCAGTACAAAGGGAGCGAGCAAGGATTTTCTTTAAACTTGCTAACCACACCTATATTATTACTCATGAAAACAAATCCCACGATCTATATTTATAAGCACATATGCACATACATACAAAAAATCAAGCCATGCTTATCACAACAGGCTCTTGCTCTTTACAATACAAATTGATTATATTAATCCTATTTAAGAACAAACGCAACTCTAAAAGAAATCAGATGCTGCATGATCGTATCACAAAAAGAAATAACAAAATCAATTCACAGACACATTCTAACATTCAAGGAGGCATTCATATTACAAATAAAATTCCAACAATGTCATTTCACAAAACCAATTTTTAAATAATAATTATTATTATCAAAGCCCCACACCAGACTATAAACCAAATCTTATAAAACACCACCAAAAAAATAATTAAAAACCCTCCATTCCTTCACAGAGACAACAGAACAGCATTCACTCGCTGCTTTTTGATTAAATGGAATCACAAATCAAACCAGATCCAAAACCCCTAATTTCTTTGACTAATCCACTAATAACTCAAATCCCTAACTTAACCCTAAAAGCAATTCCTAGGGTTTCAATAACCAAACGAACTAATCGCTCCACGAAACAGCATCAGACCAATCATTACTTCGATCACCGCTCTTAACCTCCACAGATCAATCCTTATTAGCTCTCGCATAAATCCCCTAGTCAAACACGCGATTTATTATTTTATTCTAATTATAATCTCAATCTCAATCTTGAATTTCCTTCTTGTTCTTTGGTTCCAAAGATAAATACCACTTCGAACAATAAAAAAACAAAAAATTAAAAAATAAATTAAATTAATATAAGTTAAAAATGGATAACTGAAGTTGAGAGAGAAATTGTTTTTTTTTTACCTATTAAGAGCTGCTTTTGAATCTAACAAATAGTGTAGATAGGGAGGTTGGCTATATAGAGAGAAAGCAAGCGCTTAAAAGCGAATGCAAAAATATGAGAGAAGATAGTCTGTGGTTGTGGCTTTATATAGGAAATAACGAGACCCCTCTAACCGGCCGGTTTTTTCTCTGTTCATCAATAGTTTATTCCATAATACACAATTTTTTAATTATTTTTTTTTTATCATTTCAATGCAATCATATTTACTGTAAATGCCCTTGTTTCCATTTATTTGCTTGGGATCGAGAATGATGGATGAGGGGTAATACGGGTACTCTGTAATTAATAGTTTTGGCAGGTAGGTTGTTTGCGTGCATAACACTTACACGGAAGAATCTTGTGCTTGAGCCAATAATGGACGTCGGTTCCGTGGCTAAGTGGGGCCTGGTGATTGCCACGTCTATATAGGGGCATCCATGGGTCTGATTGGCTATGTCTGCTGATTTTAAATAGGAGAGAGATACTAATAACCCACGTGCGCCGAAAGAAGAGGGAATGCACAGTCCTGTCATTTTGACAAATTCATGTGCTTAGGTCAGGAGTTAGGAGGTGTGTTTTCTCGAAATTGTCATTAGGGCATTGGAGAGTGTACTGCACGGTTGATTGGTGTGTGTGGGGGGAAGCACTGGGTTTTTTGTTCGTATTTAGGAAGGAACGCTTCTCATTGAGGTTTCTGTTGCTATCTGCAACTTGTTGGTTATTTGGTGAATTTACTGAAAATTTCACTTTTAGCCGAGCGTGTGTTTTGGCGTTGTCATGATCCGTGGGATGACAAGATAAAATGAACCGGGATGCATATGGCCCCAACAGGATGGCTAAGATGAAAACCAAGGGCCATTTCTCTGGATTAATTAGTATGCTGGTTAAAATTGTGTTTAAAAATATTTTTAAATTATTTTTATTTAAAAATATATTAAATTTATAATTTTTTATAATTTTAATATATTAATATTAAAAAATATATTTTTTAATATATATTCAATTAGAACATTTTTATAAAAATATCATACATCAAATTATTAAACACACTTAAAGTACTGTAGACCAATTAATCTTTAACAGATTAAAGTGGAGATGACTCGAGTTAGGGAATAATGCTGCTTGTTCAAAGTTAGAGGAGATATCCTCCGAGCTTATATTATTCT
>Ga0325410_1007724_pt1 | contig 11727 bp, 8 predicted proteins | sample PopdelMetagenome_16_FD_206182 | JGI IMG/M metagenome (GOLD analysis project Ga0325410, IMG submission 206182) | Populus deltoides microbial communities from Bellville, Georgia, United States - Xylem-PdIQD-R3 | ecosystem: Host-associated > Plants > Phyllosphere > Stem > Wood/Secondary xylem... | reverse complement strand
CTTTTGCAATGTGCAAGATAATCGAGGAATGGAGTTTGTACAAAGAGTAATGATTATGGAACCCCTCCAAGCATTTTCTCTGTAGTGGAAGTAACATTAGCTTAAATATAGTTCACTAGATAATATCATGTCACCGCTTGCTTATTTTGATTTTTTACTTCTGTGAAGATGATGATGAGATGAGAATGCTAGAATCCTTGGAATTCAACTTCAGTACCTTGAAAATAGCAACAGATGAATTCAGCAATGATAATAAGCTTGGACAAGGTGGATTTGGTTCAGTTTACAAGGTAACCTTCTTGTAATAACAACGCACTTTCATCAGGTTTTTTCATGTCCGTAAAGCTGAATTAGTTGCAGATTATCTTTTCTCAGCTTGTTAACATCTTGGTATTAGACGTATTAACATAGATATATCAGTGAACAGCAATTGTTAGGAGGAAAGGAAATATAAAATAGAAAACATCAGGGAAAGAAATCAGTGGACATCAAATTCTGATTTCCTGTACACTTTCCTGTTCCAGAAGCTTTAATGTAACGAACATGAAACACTTGTCTGGGCTACTGTCAAAGCAGTGGGTAGTTCGTACTCGTGTTCTTCGAGAAGGCAACCGCTGTGCGGATTGCATGGCTAACCTGGTCATAATTATATCTTGGGTGTTCATATGTTAATAATCCTGTTAATGGTCTGTCTACATTATTGTATGCTGACATGATCGGGGCTGCTAGTCGTTTGTGGTTCTGTTTCTTTTGGGCTTAGGCCCCGATATTACCAAAAAGAATAAGAAAAAATGAAACACTTGTCTTTATTTACTCTGTTAATCTTCAGGGAGTGCTTCCAAACGGACAAGAAATTGCTGTCAAAAGGCTATCCGGCTATTCTTCACAAGGTGAAGTAGAATTCAAGAATGAGATTGTGTTATTGGCTAAGCTCCAACACAGAAATCTTGTTAGCCTTGTAGGTTTTTGCTCCGAAGGAGAGGAACGAATCCTTGTTTATGAGTTTTTGGGGAATGGCAGCCTTGATAAATTCATATTTGGTACTACTGCTTTACCTTTTACTAAAGGAATTGTTTAGCATATCTAAAGTAGCTCTCTTTTAATCCACAAGTAGGATTTGGTAAATATATTGAATGAAATTGTAGATCCAATCAAGAGCACCCAACTGAATTGGGAAACAAGGTGCAGAATCATCAGCGGCATTGCTAGAGGAATTCTTTATCTTCATGAAGATTCGAGTCTTAGGATCATTCATCGTGACCTGAAAGCTAGCAATGTCTTGTTAGATGAAGAGATGAATCCTAAAGTTTCAGATTTTGGCTTGGCAAGGCTGTTTCAACCAGATCAAACCCAACGCATTACCAGCAGAGTTGCGGGGACCTAGTGAGTATTAAAATCAACTCAATGATTATACTCTTTAGAAATTCCATAGAACTACTAGGAAAAAAAAAACTCTTTTATGTTGCATAAAACCTGAGATGGAATAAGTCAGTTTCGAAAGAGCTCTGTTATCATTTGAAAATTGAGATTGTCCTTCTGTCATTGATGTTGTTTAGCGGCTACATGGCTCCAGAATAAGCCTTGCAAAATCGATTCTCAGTGAAATCTGATGTCTTCAGTTTTGGAGTGTTGGTTCTAGAGATAGTAACTGGTAAGAAAAACAGCTGGCTGAGCAATTCAGAGGAACTAGAGCTCCTTCTAATCCATGTAAGTGTGCTCGTATCTTAGTCAAGCTTTGTGTTTGCTTCTTTATGCTTGGAGTAGACAGGAACCGTTAAGGATACCTAAGAAGTGCGTGCATCAAAATCAGTTTATCGTGTGTGATTGACTTGGTTTTTGTGTGGAAGAACTGAACTTTTTCATTCAGATGAGTTAGTTTCAACGAGAGCATTTCACACCCTGCAGGTATGGAGAAATTGGAGAGAAGGAACAGCTACGAACCTGATTGACGAAACACTGAGGGGCAGTCCAGTAAGTGATGTAATGAGATGCTTACACATAGGTTTATTGTGTGTTCAAGAGAATGTGTCAGGTAGACCCACCATGGCTGCTGTTGTTCCTATGCTCAATAGCCACTCCTGGAGTCTCCCATCACCTTCACGACCTGCGTTTCTTTTGGACAGTAACACAGACACAGGCTTGCCTTCATTAGAATCCGATACAGGAACTACTACGCAGGACCAATCCACAGAAAACACACAAGGGACAGCATATCTGTCTCCAAATTGAAATTTTCATAGACTCTCAAAAGCACGAAAACATGATTGCATTGTTTGAAAATTGATACAATTTCGAAAGACATGATGCTGCACATGGTTTGTTGAATGGTATCTGATGACCATAGTGATGTTAACTCTCCTCTGATTGCATTATGCTAGACATTGTTGTTTGTAAGTAAACTCTGGACCCTAATGATGTTAACTCACCACTGATTGTGATAGGAACTGGACCGGATCATAGCTATCCTCTTTGAGTGCTATTGAAATGATAAGATATGAACAGATCAAGTTGCACAGATACTAAATAGAATCCAGTTAGCGCCAAATCAAAATGATAATGACTGATTGATTCCTGTATAATTACATTTATACCTTAAAGGCTACGTCAAATAAGTTTTTCTTTATTTAGAAAAGCAAAATAGTAATTATACTATTTGGTCCACAGTACATATAGAGTACGTGTGCATAATGATTTCTTCATTTCTTTCAGTTTTTTTTCTTATTATATTCTAACACAGTAAGATTCCTTGAGATAGGAAGAAAAAAAAAATAGCAGACATATTTCGTAGGTTGTATATTTTGGCATGAAATGTAGTGCAGACTAGACAATGGATGCACATTCAGAGGTCATTTTCTGTCGCGGCCCATCCATTGTTAACCTGTTAGACAGCCTCTCCCAGCCTATGCAAGTCTCTACAAAATAGAAATGTTCAATTGAAATAGCAAGTAAAATCTTTAATTATTCTAACACTAGGATACTCCACCACAACGCAACATCTCAGAACCTTTCTATATTCATCCCAGAAATGGAATCCTTAGCATCTATCTTATCTTCTTATCGCAGGGGACCGAGGCATCATTATTAAGATTATCTTCTAGCATCTGCATTCTACTGTCTACTTGAATTATGCCCTTCAGTGGTTGTTTTTCTCTTTGAGGACTGCTAAATTGCTTGTTTATATCAACAATCATGAGAATTGATTCCCCTTTTAGCTTGCAATTCTTCTAATATAATTTTTTTTCTTTTAAATTTTTTGTTGGCATTCTGTGTTGAAATTTCTCGAGGTTGTTTTTAAGTAACATTTGCGAATGGCTTGACGATTAGAATGATATGTGACATTCTTGTAGCCTTTTCGACCTTTCTGCGCAATGATCATAAGAATTTTTACACTTCGGAATCACTGAATCAATAAACTACTTGGAAAAGCAAGTTTTTGTTATTTTATGTATTCACCCATCTCCTGGAAAAAAAAGGAGTTGCCAGATTTCTTACCCCTTTAAGCTTTGTTTTTTTCCTCACAAACCAGGGAACATGCACGATGAATAAGAAACTGGAGAAAAAACATGTTGGGATCATTCAAACCATGCTTTTAACCTCTTTATAGTTCTATTCATTGTACATTGGTACTGGGTAGCAGTGGAGGGAGGGCCTTGCTGTTTGTCCAAATCGCATTTCACAAATCAAATGATTTGGATTAAGGCATTTCTAGCCTTCTTTTAGTCTTCTTTTCTTTCACATTTTTTTTCTTGGAAATGTCAGTAAGTTGCAAATTGTAGGAGGGAACGCGATAGGCTTCGGCAAATCGGATTAGAAATAATAATTCCCCGGCGATGGCCATTCATTTTGCAACAGCTACACATCTTCACATGGCTTGAACCTCTAGCTCTTATATGAGCCTAGGCTATTGCAGTAATGGAACGAGCACTTAGTAGTGGCAAATAAAGCACAAATACATAGGTGGAATCCAATGCAAAGCATGCCCGTCTAACAAGAGCACATTTTGTGGGGTTTTGTGTTTTCACACTAATTTAGCCACCTTAACAAGTGTGTTAAATCACCAAATGAATGGCCTTCAATTCCTATCATTTGATACAGGTGGAAATCTCACAAGCTATCCGACTAGCCGTGCTAATTTTACCTTGGAACCGAGTATAGTTAGCTCAATCTGCCCTTTTTGTTTAAAACATAGCAGACCATGATCTCGTCATGGATAAAATGGAATATTCTCAATGTCAGGTATTGAAGTTGGCCATTTTGCTTGGTGGAGTGAGGGCTGCTAGGAATCTCATGTGTAAACCATGAGGAAGGCATTTTTCCTACTTTCGTTCCCTTTCCTTTTTATCTGCACAAAAGATACAAGTATCATATCATGTCTGAAAGAATGAATTTAACTTAATAATTTAAATTATTAAGTGAAGTCTTAAAATATAATTCATATTATTCTTTAACACATTTTTTTAAGTGAGAGTCATTTAAACTTGAATTTTACATAGATTCACATTACCTTATGCTTAATTTTTATTAAATAAATGGGGTTGATGAAATTCAAACTCATGACTGCTTGATTATCAAGGTTTTGATACCATGTGAAAGATTTATCCCAACCCAATAGTTTAAGTTGTTAAGTGAGATCTCAAGATATGATTTATATTATTCTATAACATATCCCTTTAAGTGAAAGTTATTTGAACTTGAAACTTACACAGACTCATACTACTTTGTGCTTAAATTTTTTATCAAATAAATAAGGATGAAGAAATTTGAATTCGTAACCATTTGGTCATCAATGCTCTAATATTATATCAAAGAATCGGCTTAATACAATAGTTTAAGCTATTATATTATTCTATAATATCTTGAGAAACATTGAACAATTGATTTTTTTTTTTTAATGTTTTTCGTCCTTTCCTTTTGAGGCTATAAAAACTCCTCTGCTCTGGAAAGAGACTCAAAAGGAGCTAAAGCATGGAAGAAACAGAAGAGATCTCTATTGCAGAAGAGAAAGTAGTGGACATTAGTCTCAAGGACCTTGCCAAGAAACTAGAGGAATTTGCCAAGGCCAGAGATTGGGAAAAGTACCATAGTCCAAGAAATCTCCTTCTTGCAATGGTAATGTCCTATCCTCCTTGTATATGTGTACAGAGCATTCATGCGAAGATCCTTTATGTATGTGTTTTTCGTGTCCGTTCCCATAGGCCACACATAGCTCAGAATGTTTTCTTCTTCTTTGCTATGTATTGGAATGCTCCTGTGTATGACTCGGTTCTATCGTAGAAACATTCCCTCTTCTCAACATGTCTTTTCACTAGTTTCTTGAATCTACTGGGGGCTAATGCCAGTTCACTATGGTGACAGAGTGAATACAACCCACAATATAAAATAAGGACAACTTTTGTTCTAGTTTAATCATCCATGTCGAAGCCGAACCATATGTAACGAGGCACTCACTGGAAGGGCATCATTAACGATTCACAGACTTGTTAGGGCTTGACTACTGTGAAATATTTTTTTAGAGACAAGCTGTGTTTTTATTTCATAATTTCAGAAAGAAGTTTCACAGGGGCAGTGCATTAACAGAACAAATATTTGTCTGAAAGAACTTCATTTCCATGACTACTCAAGCCAGTTTGAGACACCAATTGTACGGCGGCATAAGGTGGGGCGGGCAGAGGAATCTCTTCAGCCAATTTGCTCATGTTTGGGATTGAACTTGAGAAATTTTTGAAGGTGCCCTTGTCTTTAAATCTGTAAAGGTTGAATCATTGGCTACTAAAGGGTGTGTAAATGTTCACATTTATGTCTTGTAGCTGTGATGGTGACAAAATACATAGGTTGTTTTTGGCTCAGATTTTCCTGGTGACAGACTAAATTTCTCCATCATCTAATATTGGATTGATTCCTTTTTTTATATATCCTGTTTGATGTGCAGGTTGGCGAAGTAGGAGAGCTATCGGAAATATTCCAATGGAAAGGAGAGGTGGACAAGGGGTTGCCAAACTGGGAGGAATCTGACAAGGAGCATCTAGCAGAAGAGCTATCTGATGTGCTGCTATACCTCATTAGATTGTCTGATATTTGTGGCATTGATCTTGGTGATGCTGCCACCAAAAAAATTGTGAAGAACGCTATCAAATACCCACCCAAGGCCTGCTGAAATACTAGTTTAATTTGAGTGTGCTGATCTTTGTTTGGCTAGCTTGAAACAATCATTTTGATGGAATCCCCGTAGAGACTGCATGATAAACATATCCTTTTTGTTTATTGAGCTTTGCCCTTTCGGAGATTAGATTTGAGCTTTGTAGTATAGGCTGCATGGGAGCTCATCTTTTGGTGGCCTGTGTAATTTCCGAAGGAAAACTCTGAATTCTGCTTGCTTTGACTCCTACGCTCAAAAGGATTTGTGTTAGACAGAGAGAGAGATTTATTTAACGAAAAAGGTTCATCATAATGTTAACCTGCAAAGGAATTAGTTATCCATGAAGTGCTGCTATCCATGGATTAATTTGAGAATTTTATAGTATTTAAGCGTAACTGTCTATATTTATTTTATTTTATAGACGAGGAACACTAAAATGAGATAAATTAATTTTATAGTATTTAAGATTAATTAACTTACTCTAAAAAAGAAAAACAATAAAATAAGAGAAATTAAAAAAAAATTAAAATATTTTTTAATTTGTCCAGATGTGACTTTCTTTTTTAGTTTGTATCTATTGTTTTTTTTAAATTAACTCATAAAATAAATATTTAATAATTACTTCTTAATTTTTTTAAGATTTCTTACATTCTATGGAAAGATTATAACATCACCTGCTCAAAACATTTTTTTTTAAATCTTAAAACTATAAGGATTATAATATTAATCCAAATTTACTAAAATTTTATTTCCAAGACCTTGAAAACAATTTAAGCCAAATTAGAATATGACTTATAAATCACGAAGGTACTGTTCTTGAAACTAACCCACCATAGTTTTCACATTCGGTCTAATGCAAGATTCCGGTCCCGAGTTTTGATCGGGTCAATTCTTGTTTTTAAATCAAAACAATATTGTTTTAGTTAAAAAAAGGTCAACGGGTCGCAATCAGATTTTTGATCAGGTCTTGTCAGGTCAACCAGGTCGTCAGGTTAACCTGCCGGGTCACACCAGGTTTTTCCTTTCCTTTTTTTTCTTCAACTTGGCCTGGCTTCAGACTCGGTCAGCCGGATCTCTAGTCAACCTATCAGACCGGGCCGGATTTCAAAACTATATAACCGGCACAGAGTAATTAAAATATTATGTAAATATCATATAATATCGAATAAATACAATTCCTTATATATTTAATATTTTTTCATAAATATCAGCCTCGTCCTTCATGATCAGTCACTCAACCAAGCCAGCCAGCAGTTGAAAAAAGCACGATTAGGATTCGAAACGTGAAAGCGAGTAACCGACGCCACGGGATTAGATTTTCGCTATATATTTAAAATATCAACAACGATCAAATACCTCGCTCACTTCCACCTGTAGAATCAGATTCTCCGGTATTTCCTTTCATTTCCTTTCAAAATCGAATCAATCACTCTAACATCTCCTCTTAATGTTCTTGAACTGATAAATCTCTTTCTATTCCTCTTAAGATCGTTCTGTAATACTGTGATTGCAGGTAGATCTGATTAAAATGAAATGCTATTTTTTTATGAGGTTCAGATTTCTAACTCTGTTTTATTTATCTATTGAATGTTGTTGCAGTGAATTTGAGGAGAGAAATTGAAGATGGAGGCTTCAGCTGGCCAAGGAACTGTTTTTGCACCATCGTTGGAAGGAATGAAGCATGTCAGATCCGATAACGGAGAAATACTCACTAAACCTTTCTTGGACGTCTGCAAATTGATTTTGCCTGTTATTGGTCCGTTCCTTTTTTCTTTATTATTTAATTACTACTATTAATTCACATTCTCGTGTTTTTAATTCTGGATCTCTTTACAAGTTACTGAACTGTTTTTTAATATGTTATTAATTTAGACTGATCCCTAGTTAAAGATATACTTCCTATTGTGATGTTAGATTCAGAGTCTGTTTGTCATGATTCAAAAATTATTTTTCTATTTTTCAAAAATTACTCGTGAAAAAAAAAAGTTTAGTTAGAATTATGTTCGTCAAAAAATGATTCATAGTGACTTTTTTGAACAAGGAAGGTTGTACAAGCTAGAATTTAAGTCAAAATTTTGTAAAAACCTTTTGATTTAAGTCGAAAATTATTTCTAACCAAACATATGTATGACTTTTCTTGGAGTCAGAAGTTAAAAAAGCAACTCGAATCAATTTGCAAAAGTTATGCCGAGCGGTTGCTTAATTTCTAATTTCCTTTACGAGATTCTTCACCATAATAATTTTATTTCTTATTTCTTTTGAATTATCATATCTTCTCCCATTATCCAACTACTAGATGCTTGGTCGCAAATTTAAGTCCTTCATTACTTCTGATGACAGATAAGTTTGGAGCTGCTATGGCCCTTGTAAAATCTGATATCGGTGGTAACATAACGGTAAGCATTTTTGCTTCTTATCTGCTTGTTTATATAAGTTATGCTGTCTGCATATGTGGATTGATAGAATATGTCTTATCATAATGAATGACAGATACAAAATTGTAAGATCTCTATTTCCCCTACTGTTTCTGTTGATTTGCATATCTATGAAACTCGTATACTTAAGTGGTTCATAAACAAATAAATAGATAATAAATTTTGAAGCATAATTGTTGTTTCTCTCTCTCTCTCTGTTTTTTTTCCTTCTTAATTTGCCTGTCATTGACATTTGAGCAGTGTGCAGCTTATACATTCTATCACTGTACCATTTTCTTTATCACATTTGATTGTGATTTGGCTCTTTTCTATGTTCATGTTCAATACTGATTTAACTGAAACTATATAATTCTTGGTTTTCACTTGTAGAGATTGGAAACCAAATATCTGTCAGATCCATCTAAATACAACCAATTTTACACTATGGTTCAAGAGGAGGTTGATGCTAAAACAGCAAAAGGATCATCAAGTTGTGCCAATGGTCTTCTTTGGCTGACCAGGTAGATACTACATAATGTTCGCAACACAATTACTTTCTCCATTCTTTCCCTGTATTTTATTTTGTCATTGGCATGCATATTGTCACAATGGACTATTCTGCAAGAGGGTCAAAGAAGTTTTGGAGCATGTTGATCATCACAGAGTTGGGTGCAAGAAAGTTATTGTGGGAAAGATTACCGTGAACCTTTATACATCTGATTTCCTTAAAATCATATCTTATATGAAAATTTTAAACTTTGAATGTCTCATTGAACTGCCTCGGTGCATAGTTTTCAAGTGGTGAAAGGGTGTAAGATCAAATGCAGGACAAGAAATAGGATTAAAGCAAATAATCTTGGGCTTTTGAGTTTTCACTAGAAAACAATCTTGGCATACCAGAAAAAGAAATTTATATGCTCTTTGTGAATGGCAGTCATTGCTTATAATCTTAGGAATTTAAAATTATATACTCTCATGTGTTTTAATATTCTTGGTGATCCTCAGAGCAATGGATTTCCTGGTGGAACTTTTCCGGAATTTACTTACACATCCAGATTGGACAATGTCACAAGCCTGTACAGATTCCTATGGCAAGACACTGAAAAAATTTCATGGCTGGCTTGCCAGTTCAAGTTTCACTGTATGTCTTTTTGTCTCTGATCTATTTAGTTCTATCCTAATATTCTCTTTATATGAGTGGAAACTATACGCAAAGTACTTTGCTTCATGTTGACCTAAACAAGACGATGGAATCCCTGAACTGATTTGATTGTTTCTTGAATTACATATTTGAAAATTATCTTGGACTATAGCAAACCGTAGCAAACCCTGGATAATGAGGGAGCATTTTGTTTGTCTCAATTTTATGAGAAAATGGAAGCCATTATTGCAGCTATGCAAGATTTTCTGAGTCCATAGTGCAGAAGCTTAGGCAATAAATTGGACTGTCATTTAATTCCCAGTAGCTTCACTAAAATATTGACCATGTTTTGTAAATTAGTTTTTGAAACATTCTGGTGTAGGGTTAGCCAAATTGGTTTTTGAAAGACTCTGGCGTATGGCAAGCCAAATTAGTTTTTGAGACTTGTTGACTTAATGAATACTGGATTACAGATTGCCATGAAGCTTGCTCCAGATAGGAAGAAGTTCATGGAAGTAATAGCTGGCACAGGCGATGTTGCTGCTGACATGGAGCAATTTTGTACAACCTTTCCTCCATTTCTTGAAGAGAATCACAAGTTCCTGGTAAGATGGTTTTGTAACTGAATATCCGAGATACCCAATGTCTTTGTAACTGCTTAATCTAGGATGCAATAATTGCACCTTTGACATTTGTGACAAAGGCCAAATTGAAATGCAAGTAAGCCATTGCCAGTATAATTAAGTGTTTTCTATTTTGTTTTGTTTTTTCTGATGGGCAAACTCTGAAAACTGGGAATTTTCTGGGGCGCGAGGCAGGAGGAAAGGGCCCGGAGAGTCTAGTGGGCTAGCTGGGAGGCTTTCTGTTTGTTTTCTTTAGGCTGTAGCACCATAATTCTAAAATGTCACGTTATACTTGCCTGCTAACCGCTTCTAATTTGTTGATGCAGGCTAGTGTTGGTCTGGATGATATGAAAGCTTCATAATTGAGGAGTTCCTTCTGATGCCTGCCAGTGGCTTTGGTTTTACCTTTTCTCCCCCTTGATTTGGCTTCAAAAACTTTAGACGGGAGAAATAATTAGCCACTTCAAATTTTACAGCTATATAACTCTTCTATTCAACCTTTTCTGTGTAACTTGTGTTATGACATGCTCACTGTTTTCATTTAGTCTTTGCTCCTTACCTTTCTGAATGGTTCAGAACAAGTCACACATTGCGCGCTTAGCAAGGCAGTCCGTTGCGTTGCTATTATCCTGCTCTGGTCTGAGTCTGATGCACATCATTTCACGCACGCTTGAACCCCCCCTCCCCTGGGTTGGGGTTGAGACAGCAATTCGCGTCGAGGTTTCTTTGCGTTCAAGTGGATTCATAAGAAATTCTTTTTTTGGACCACTTTTATGATTCAAACCCTGGATTACAATGTAGAGAACAAATCCAAACACATCAGGGTAATCTTTCGAAGGTATTTCTCCTTGTAAATTAAAATAAGAATAACCTTCTCAGAAGACGACAATCTAGTTTACAAATATAGATGCAACTAGATTGCTGGGCCATCCAATAATTTTTTAAATGTAGAAAAAAAAAAGGTTTAGACAAAAAAAAAATTGATTGCTTGGATCATCATGCTAGAGGAAATAATTTTATAAAAAGTAATTTGAAAAAAAAATATGACCCTTAATTGTTGGCCAGTTTAATATACAATATTGAAAAAATATCAAATGAAAGAGAAAAAATCTTACAGAAGTCAAATAAAAAATATATAAAAAATAAAAAAAAATTAAAGCTTAATTCCCAACCAATCAGATGTAGAAAGATAAAATTGATATAAAAAAAATTATAAAAAAAACAACCTAAGTAAATCCATCACACCCCACGATCTGGTACAAGAAAATGAGATGATCTAATGAAAATTCAATAGAAAAAAAAATTACGAAGCGTTATTCTCAATTAATCTAATCTTGAAGGAAATTGAAAAACAAAATAATTAAAAAAAATAATTATGATCAACCTGAGTAACACAACAAACAAACAAAAAAA
>Ga0325410_1007718_pt1 | contig 11732 bp, 7 predicted proteins | sample PopdelMetagenome_16_FD_206182 | JGI IMG/M metagenome (GOLD analysis project Ga0325410, IMG submission 206182) | Populus deltoides microbial communities from Bellville, Georgia, United States - Xylem-PdIQD-R3 | ecosystem: Host-associated > Plants > Phyllosphere > Stem > Wood/Secondary xylem... | reverse complement strand
AATTTTATTTAAAAAACTTAAGGGTGGCTCCTATTGATCCCCGTGGAATATTAGCAATTTAGCACGATGAAGCGAAGGCAAGGGACGGGTCAAAGCCAGGTGTGTTTTTCAACTATTTGAACTTTAGATTTTTTGTGGTCGTCAGGAAGTGTGGGGCCTCTTCTTTTAGATTTTTGTGCTCTTCAGTAATAGTGGGAGTCCTCGCCTTTTAGATTTTTTTTTTTTTTTCTTAAAAGTGATCTTGCAAGTTTTTTTTTTTTTATATGACTAGCTAGGTCGTACGCTTTACACCGCCAGCTGTGCTTGATAACGTAAACCAATTCAAGATAATTTGAATCTTGTATTGGTTTTGTTATCTAATTTTAACGTATGAAATTAAAGAAAGAAAGTTCAAAAAATATTATATAAAAAAATTAAGTTAATTTGACTAATCTACTGCACGCAAAATAATATCATAAAAAAATTAAAAATAATATAGAAAAAAAATTGAATTAATAAAAAAACACTTAAATAACCTAACTCCAGGATAATCTCATAAAAAAAATCACAAAACTTAAGGAGTAATGATTTAATGTCAAAAGATTAAAAAGAAAAAAATAAACTTAAAAAAAATTGAGAAAAAAACATGGGTTAACCCGACTAACTTGCCACCTGAAATATAAGATCAAGATAACCTCATAAAAAAGACAAAACAAGTCAATAAGCTCAAAATCCAATAACTCAATGTCGAATGAAAAAATTTAAAAAAAATCAATATGTTAAAAAGAATCTTAAAAAAAAATCAAACTTAAATCGAGCTAATATTTAAAACCAGTAATTTGGGTCATGAAACCATGATTAACTCGTAGAGGAAAAAACAAAAAAAAATAATGAAGTCCACAATAATTAAAAAAAAATTCAAAAAGCTATTTTAGAATATATGATGGTTGTTCAAATTTGATTGCTAAACGTCATCACACGTGTTACATGAAAGGTGTTGACAACATCCACTCGCTATTACTTGCATAACACACCAGTGTTTTTTTATATATATTATTTATTAAAAGACTGATTTAACTCTTATCCAAACTGAGAATCATAAAAAAAAAATATTAGAAAAAAAGGAAAAAAAACCTCGGTAGCATGTTTAATGTTTTAGTGTTTTCTCTTTTTTTTAAAAGGTATTTTAGTCTTTGAACTGTTTTGAAAAAAAGTAAAAAGACAATGAAGCCCTTGTTAGCCGGACAACGTTTTTTAAATTAGTAACTTCGTTGTGTAACAAAAATATAAATGGACTGATTTAACCTGTTCATTTTGGAAATACCAATTGAACCTGTAAAAAGACCATTTTGTCCAAAATGAATTGCTATTGCTCTTCCTTTAATGTTATTGTGGAGGGCAAAAACATTATTATACCACAACAATCCACGATGTAACGAGTTTACCGCCATGATGAATTCATTAAGCACCCTTGACTTTTTTTATATAAGGAGTCGAGGCAAAGAAACTATAGTAAGACAACAAGATAGTCATGGTAATCAAGAAGTAATATATAACCCATTTAATGCGTAAAAAGCTACAATTAAAATCAAGTTTTTCTCCTTTTTTTTAATTAAATTCCATAAAAAAAAAAAAAAGCAAATAACATGGGACTGTACCCCTTTCCTCCTCGAGTGTATTTAAAAAGGCGGTTGAAACTATATTTTTAAAAAGTTTGAAATTTTTTTGATTAAAATGAATTTTTTTTATGTTTTTATATTGTTTTGACATGTTGATATCAAAAATAATTTTAAAAAAATAAAAAAATTTATTTTTATATATTTCTAAACAAAAAATATTTTAAATTATCACCGCTAGCACAATTTTAAATGTTAAATAAGCATGGGTATGATGGGCTATTAATCATTCTCACGTGATAGAGAGTTAATGAATTCATGAAGGCCTGAAGAGCCGAGATAAATCAGATCTGGACTGCTAACTACTAGAACATGACTAGAATAATACTACATTGTCCCCGTTTTTTACGCTGCTGAAACACCCTTTATAAAAATTAAGAAATCCTATATTTACGTCTTGATATTTCCACTGCAACCAATAAACCATGAAAGTCATAAAGATTAGATTCTAACTCCCAGATCTTTTCTCCTTTTTTTTTTTTTTTTTTTTTTTTGATGTCATGGGATTTTTGGGGGAAGTGTAATTAAATTTAATAATGATATATTTCAAAAAATAAATTAAAGATGAAAGAGAAATTATTATGGTACAAGACATATTGCTATCAACTGGAATAGTGATTTGATGATATTATTTCTAATTAAAAAATAACTTTTAATTAGATACCTGAGATAAGATGGTCATTTTATCGTGACACAATTATTTTTTATAAATTATATGGTGTTAGATTGATCATTTTTTTTTTCATAGTAAAAACACAAATTTAACCCTATAAAATAATATAATGCATATAAATAGTATAATTACTTTGATATCTTTAAAGACAAAATCAACTTAATTCTCTTACAAGTTTTTTTTTTATCATTTTACATTGGTTTTATTGTAGATTTAAAGGTTGTTCATGGGATTTTTTTTTGTTGTAATTAACGTACATTAAATATATTTATAAAAAATATGGTGGCACATGCATGACACGCGCCAACGTGTGGGCGGCCCCTGCATCGTTTAGTTAGCGCGTGTAGGGCTTTTCGAAAACCAAATATTACATTACAAAACAACGTTTAAAATGTCTCGACACTTTTAATATGAATAGGCTATGCTTATTTCAAGATTCAAGATGATTTGATATCGATAACTATTTATTCTCTTTTTTTCTCTCTCATCTTATTTAGATTTTCATGTTATTTTTTTTTTAGATTATTCTAATTTTAAATATATTGTTATGGAGTTTATGAATTAATTTAGTTTAACTAAGTTTTTATAACTTTTTTTTTTATGTTTTACCTTCAATATTAAGTTTTTTATATTTTAAATTGGCTCATGTCAAGTCTTTTATTTCTTTTGTGTTATCATTTTTTTATATTAATGTTATACTTTTTTATGTAAATTATCAATTGATCAGCTAACTCATGTAAATCAGATCAAAAAATTATTTTAACATTTTTTTTCCTTCAAATTTTTACCAGCCCGCTGCGAATCACTGAACACAAATATAGTGTAATAAGAAAGAGATAATCTTCAATAAAAGTTAATTTGGTAACAGTAATTATTGTTTATTTACATTTGAACTGCTAAATTTGAAAAATAAAACTATATTCAAACAAGAACTTGGCAACTGAGAAACAAAAGATGAAAAGATGGATCATGTCAAATCATTGAAATTGATTGTTATAAAAATCAAACAAAAAGGACAATCAATATTCAAGATAGTTGTTCTTGAACAGCAAGAAAGATCAGCTTTCTCATCCTGTTCTGGCTCATTCTATATATCCCTCCAACGAACACATATTGTCTAATTGATCACCACTCAATAAATATTATAGTACACAGTAAGTTGTTTAAGAATATATATATATATATATAAAAAATGACAGAATCTCTTAAACCCCAACATCATCAGCTGCAAGAACCAAAACGGCAAACAACAACCATTATGAACCCCAAACCACAGCAAAAAAGACTTTGTGATTACTGTAATGACACCACGGCTCTCCTATATTGCAGAGCTGACTCAGCTAAGCTTTGTCTCTCTTGTGACCATGAAGTTCACTCAACAAACCAGCTCTTCTCCAAGCACACTCGCTCACTCCTCTGTGATGTTTGTCACACATCCCCTGTCTCAATCTTCTGTGAAACAGAGCACTCTGTTTTTTGCCAAAACTGTGACTTGGAAAGACACAGTCTTTCTTCGTTTCCTTCAACACACAATCGTAGGCCGATTGAGGGTTTTACTGGGTATCCTTCAGGGAATGAATTGATGGAAATTTTGGGGTTTGAAGATCTGGGTCTTAAGCAGTCTATGCTTTTTAGTGAAGAAACGGATGGGTTTATGAGGTCTGGACTTGATGATGGCTATTCGGATTTGTTCGTTTGGGATAGCACTGCTGTTAGCATTGATGATTTCATTATGTCCAGTGATTCGGGCCCAAATCTCCAGGCCTTAGGAGTACCTCCTTTGCCTAAGGCAAGTATCCATTTTTGCTTCTTAAATTAGTGCGAGCGGTTTGTTGTTAGGTTCAGATGATTTTTATAGTCAGTACTATGAAGGTTCCAATTCTGCTCATTGCTGTAGTGAAAAGTCTCGATCGAAGTATTTAACAAAGCCATTTAGTTAAAAAAAATTACTTCGAAAAACAAAACGAAAAAAAATTCCGGATTACCAACCAAACCCAGCTGTATGTTTTTGTTTTTCAATTAGTTGACTGATTGTGGTTCCCCTTTAGTTTCCTTTGTTGATATTTGCATGAATTTGATTGAGATTTCTTGAACCTTTGTTTGATTTCCTCATCACTGTATACTTTTTTTCTCTGGCTGAAAATTAGTCAGAATGGTTGTGGGAAAGATTAAACTACAAGCTCGATCAGCCATTGCCGATAGATTTTAGTTTTCTAAAAATTAAATCTTTATGTAAAAATTTTCTGTTTTGAAAATGAAAGGCCTTAGGTGCTAAAATACTAGTCAATTTTTGTGGATGGACTACTGTGGTTTTGACCTGGTTCAGGATGTCATTCTCGAATCAGAATCGTAATGCTGCTTGTAGGCAGCACAAGGACGACATACTTTGTCAGCTTCGCGAACCAGTGAGATTGAAGCCTGACTCGTATGGAAATGCAGTCATTTATCTTATGAAAGTTTGTTTTAATTAAATAAATTATAGATAAAAGAGAAATTAATTTATTTCTTTTTTAATTTTTCTATTAAATAAATATTTGATTATTTTATATTTAATTTTTGATTTATGATGGTTAATTAAAGATTTATAATTATAAAAATAATTTTTATTAATTTTTTAACCTTTTAACTTTCAAGATTTAGTATAAAAAAAGATGTAGGAAGAATTTGTAATTTGAATTTTTTCAGATCTTACACTTTTTTTGGTCTTATTTTTAGTGTGTTTTCTCTTCTTTTTATGTTTTGGTTTTTTTTTTCAAATCTAGAAATTAAGTTTATCTTGTTAAGAGATATTTGAGTTATATATATATATATATAAACTTTGATTTATAATCTTAAGGTTTCAATCTTTTATATTAGATTTTGTTTAGTTTGTCATATGAGAAAAAAAAAATTATTAATGAAAATAATAATATAGATTAATTATAAAAGAGGTTTTTAACATTTTTAAAATTTAATTTATTATTTAATTTGCTTTTAAGTGGTTATATTCTCACATATAGATTTAATTTTATTTTTATATATTTTAATATATAACATTTTGGTATGTTATGATTTTTTTTGTTTAATTTTAGAAAGTTGTTATACAGATCTCTATTTTAAAGTTATAGTTTATCTTCTAAAATTGTTTTTCATGTTATTTGGATGATATTATATATGCATAGCATAAATCTTATTGATTTATATTTTCCGTTAAGTGAATCATTGTTTTATTTATAATAGTTTATGTTATCTTGTTTATATTCTATAAGATTGACATCAAAGTTATCTGATCGGTTTTGTTCATGTATACATCATTATTCACATATACAAAAAGTTAGTGTGGTGAATAGATACGGTTTAGAAAATTCCGTCTAAGAAGATTAAGTTTTCAGCAGAATTATTTGTGACCCCTCCAATTTTTTCTAAGAACTTTCTTAGTGAAAGTATTATTCACATAATATTATTTTTATATACGATACATTTCATAAGTGAAATGGTTATTGGTTTTATCTTGTATGATTTAAATATTTTCATTTAAAAAATTGTTTTATTACAAGTTTTTATTTTATTTCTTGTTTATTACGAAGCTGAAATATTTATTTATAAATAAGATTGGCTATTGTGTTTTCCTATATTATATCATGTCTTTTACTTAAAATTTGGTTGTTCCAACCAATGTTCTTTCGGCAAGTGTTATTTTGTTTTAGAAGATTCTGTCATCACCTTTTATGGTGCATAGTAAAAAACTTGAAAAGTTGATGGATTGAACCTTAATAAGTGACAACAAAAGATAATATTTTATCTAACCATCTTGAACTTGATAAAGTTCTTAACTGAGAAAGTGATAAAATTATCAGAAAATGAATCTAACTCCATTATGTGGCAATTGCAGATGCATGGAATCATATTGTTTTTGTGTGCTAGAACTACATCTTGAATGGAATGGACAATACATTTTATGATGTGTATAGTTCAATCAAGAGAGCAAAAACACTGTGAGAAGTTTTAGATAAAAAATACAAAGTTGAAGATGCTGATATGAAGAAATTCATAATCAATAATTTTTTAGATTTCAAGATGATTGATTTAAGGATCGTAATGAGTCCAGTTCAAGAGTTTCAACTCAACTTGCATAATATATATGCTAAAAGTATATTTCTAAGTGAGTCCTTTCAAGTGACTGCAATCATTGAAAAATTGTCATCATCTTGAAAAGACTTTAAGAATTATCTTAAGCATAAGTGTAATGAGATGAGAATTGAAGATCTCATTTTGAGAATAGAAAAATAACAATAAGTTATCTGAAAGGAAAATCAACTTTTTTGGTGTCGCAAAAGCAAATTTTATAGAACAAGAGGTAAAGTCCCACAAAAAAAAGGTTGTTGTGAAAGGTAAAAGAGTTTTCAAGAAGTTCAATGACAAGTGTTTTATCTGCAATAAGACTAGGCATCTTGCCAAATATTACAGAAATAAAGGTAAGCAAGAAAACCTTATTAAAAAAATTATTCAAGTCAATGTCATCAAGGTTCATCATTTCACTAATAAAGTTTTATAAATGAACTTGTCTTATGTTGTTTTTGAAGTCAACATTATCAACAATCCTGAGTAGTGGTGGGTTGACACTGATGCTACAAGACATACATGCATTGAGAAGATGTTATCCAATTACAAAGAAGTGGATATAGAAAACCTATACATGGTGAATTCATCAACCTCTGAGGTACTAGGTATTGAAAAGGTTGATAACCTTTGAAAAGCTTCTTACCGTCAACAATGTATTGTATGATGTTGATATTAGAAAGACCTTTAGATCATTGTTGAACAATAATGGTTTTAAAATGGTTTTTTAGAGTGATAAATTTATATGAAATACGTATTTGTGAGATGATATTTTTAAAATGAATGTAATGATCATTGTAACCAATTATCAAAACAAAAATAAAAATGTATTTTCTTCTTATTTGTTTGAGTATGGGTGGCATAACATGTTAGGTCATGTGAATTATAATTCTATGCAAATATCAATAATTGAGGAATCATTACAAAGTATGATTTAAAAAGAAATTATAAGTGTGAAATTTATGTATAATCAAAATTAAAAAAAAATATTTTCAAACAATTAAAAGAAGTAGTAAACCTTTAGACTTGATCCATTAAGATATTGTTAAATTAAAGTTTCTGTAAAATAGAGGTGGAGAAAAATATTATATTATTTTTATATATAATTCAATAAGGTATTGTTATATTTATTTGCTTAGGAGTATAAATGAAACTCTTGAAATGCTTAAATATTACAAGAATGAAGTTGAAAATTAATTTAACAAAAAGATAAAGGTAATAAGATGTGATAGAGGTGGAGAATATGAAGTACCATTTGGTGAATTATGTATACAAAATATTTTTTTTCCATTAAACTATTACTCCTTATTCACCACAACAAAATGACATTGCGAAACATAAGAACTGAATATTAAAATAAATGATAAATAACATGTTGATAAGTTTAGGAACACCTTAAAACTTGTGGGGGGAGGCAATTCTAACAGTCAATTATATATTTAACAAGGTATCCCCATCAAATGTTACAAAAGACAATATATGAATTGTGAAAAGGTAGAAGATTTTCCTAGAAATACATCAAACTGTAGGGGTGTCTTACAAATCTAGTAATATTTTATCCTAAAAATATCAATATATGATCTAAAACTGTGGATTGTGTATTTATCGGATATGCATACATTAGTAATGCATATAAATTTCTTGTACACAAGTCAAAATTAAAATATTATGTTCATCAATTGATATAAGTGTATATTTGTCCAAGAATAGAGGTAAACGAATAAATCAATTAAAATATTTTTGAAAAATTGAAAGTTTAATGTATGTTATGAATTGAACAGGGCGTAATATTGCTTATTCAATTAGTAAAATTAGTAGATTTACAAGTAATACAAGTATAAATTATTTAAATAAAATAAAAAGGGTACTTAAGTATTTGAGGTACATCTTGGATTATGGGATATACTATACTAGTTACTCAGCAATACTAGAAGGGTATAGTGATGTCAATTGAATATTTGACCCTAAGGATTCAAAATCTACAAGTCAATGTCTTCACACTTGGTGGAGCAATTGTATTGTGAAAATGCCCCAAACAAACGTGTATCGCTAGGTCCATGATGGAATCCGAGTTTATTGCTATTGACAAAGCTGAAATAGAGGTTGAATAGATTCAAAATTCTTTAAAGGATATTCCATGTTGGCCAAAATCAATGCCAACTATTTGTATCCATTGCAATAATCAGTCTATAATTAGAAAGGCACAAAGTAGTATATATAATTGGAAGTTTAGACATATATGTCATAGATATAATATTGTTAAACACTTGCTTTCGAATGAAATTATTTCCATTGACTATCAAAGAAAAATATTATGGATCCTCTAACCAAAGATTTTTCGAGAGAGCTTGTGTATAATTTCATCAAGAGAAGTGGACTTGAAACCTTTAAAAGATGAAAGAGTGTAATGATAATAACCATACCTAGTTGATTGAAGATTTCAAGATCTAGGTTCAAATGAAAAACTAAGCCATATAGTATTGTGGATCCTCTAACCAAAGATTTTTCGAGAGAGCTTGTGTATAATTTCATCAAGAGAAGTGGACTTGAAACCTTTAAAAGATGAAAGAGTGTAATGATGATAACCATACATAGTTGATTGAAGATTTCAAGATCTAGGTTCAAATGAAAAACTAAGTCATATAGCATTCTCGATAACACTAGGAAATTATTATTTCATGCTCATTCTTATAATGAAATAAGTGTTAGTTATAGCGTGATAAACGGTGAGCTGAGTTCTTAATGATTTTTATATTTTGGTACACCGAGTCAAGTATAGCAAAATACTCTTAATAAAAGATCACGTATATGAGTGAGAAATGTGGTTGTTTATTTATGAATTTCAATAAAAACTGAATTATTTAAAACACTCATGAATCTAAGAGTTGTTTATGGCTAAAATGTTCACAACAATAAAAACCAAAGAAAATCTCTAGGTAGATAATTATATGAGTAATATTGTTTTAGTTTACATAAAAGACTAAATAGCTTAAGACATCACGTTCATTATTTAGCCGAATAAATCTGATAATATTTTACTAAGAAAGGTTCAAAGTAAAAAACTATTTATTCTGATGTAGTAATCTACTAAATCAATAATTTTCAACAAATCTTTAAGTTGTTTTTAAACTGGTGAGTTAATTTCTATTCACGTGGGGGATTGTTGGAAATTTGTTATAATTAAACAAATTACAGGTGAATGAGAAATTAGTTTTAAAAAACCCATGGTTTTTCTACTCAAAGAATCCTTAATTTTTCTAGATTTAATTCTTGATTTATATTGGCTAATTAAAAATTGATATTGGTGGTAATTAGTTCTTATTAATTCTTCAATCTTATAACTTTAAGAATTTACTACAAAAAAAGTATGAATAAAGAGTTTTTAACTTGAATTTTTTATATTTTACACGCTCTTCCTCTCTTTATTTTTAGTATTTTTCTTTATGCTTTGATTTTTCTCCCAAATTTAGCTCTGGTAATTATCAATGTCACATGTTGTTTTAGTGTAATAAAAGCAGACTAATTTATCTTTGCTTCATTCAGGAAAATGGTGAAGCTGCAAATCAAGTTTCTTTTCCTTCGACATTACCAGGAAGCAACTTTGAGGAAAGTTATGCAGTTCCTGAAAAAGAGTTCAACATCAGTGACAGTGCAAGTCACATAAATGATGGCCATGAAGCAGAGCCACAACCCTCTACAATTGAAACATTACCAGTTCTCCCAAATGTTGGGACACGTGAATTAAGCAGCCAGGAGAGAGATTCTGCTATTTCACGATACAAAGAGAAGAAGCAAACAAGGAGGTATTTGCACCCCATGTTTGCCTTCAGTAGCATGAGTGTTCAATGAACATTTCTAGTTAATTTGCACACTATTCAGCTTTGGTTTTTGTCTGAACTTTTCTAAAATCTATGTGACGCCAAGAAAATGAATTGACATTAGCATCTTCTCAGTGCATTGACATGACTGAGAAATTAAGATTCAAAATGAACTCCTTTTTTCTGGTCTGAATAAACTTATGTAAGTTGCATAATCTTAGCAAGGATGATTCATTAGCACGGGTTGTGGTCTTAGACGTCGTTCTTCTGGGAATCTTAAACCAGCATTCTTCTTGTGAAAAAAACAACAGGTACGATAAACGTATCAGGTACGAATCCCGCAAGGTTCGGGCAGATAGCAGAACAAGAATCAAGGGGCGTTTCGCTAAGCTGGATCATTGAAAGTGGTAAGCAGTTGTTTTGGCTGTCACTGTTGACAATTTCTGGAAAAGTTTTGAAATTGTTAGTCAAAGTAATCTCTGTACGCATCGGATGGCTACACAATATCACTCAGAAAATATCAAGTTCACATGTCTGTCTCAGAGCATGCTACTTGCACCATATTGTTAAAGCAGAGCAAATTAGCACGACTGATGTTTTGATGGTGGCTATACATTTACCCGCCATGACTTCTTTATTGTGAACCAGCAGGTCAGGTCTCAGGTGTAGTGTAGCTCAGGAGACGGAATATCACAAGAATTACTGGATATTTTTCTAGGATGGATTGCTGAGTTATAGCATATACCGCAATGTGTGTCATTGTTTCTTATGTTAGGGCATATTATACAAAATATCAGTTCTCTATCTAGTGTAATGTATCACTCTGTTTATTGCTGCCTCAAACTTAAAATGACTCTTGTATATATTCAGCAAAATGTAATATAAAATAGGTTTTTTTCTTCTCTTTATTTTTCGGTCAGCCTACAGGCTCATCAAGCTGTTCTTTACTCTTTTTTTGATCGGCTTGACTTCACTTTCGTCAGGTCAGATTTTTTTAATATAAAAAAAAATATCTAAATAATGATAACTCTAATCAATTTGTATTAATTTGATTGATAAGGAATCCAAGATATAAAATCGACATAATCCACAAAAAATATTTAAAAAGAATTGTAAAATTCAAGGCCCGATAATTTAATGATAAAGATAATTTAATGTTAAAGAATGAAACAAAGAATAAAATTATTTTATTTTAAAGTAACGAAGAAAAAAAACCCAGGTCAACCCGAGTTAACTCTATTAACATGTCACTCGTGATATAAGATAAGGATAAGAAAAAAACTAGATTTAAAAAAAATAACCTAGCAAAAAAGACTGAAGTTAAATAAGAAAAACACTGAAAAAAATATGGAGTTAACCCTAGTTCATTAGACTAACCTGCACTTGGAATAACCTCACATAAAGAAAAGCACAAAAATCATAAAGCTCAAGAGAAAATAATTTAATGCGAAAAGATGAAATAAAAAAATTAATTTCATAAAAAAACAT
>Ga0325410_1007716_pt1 | contig 11733 bp, 3 predicted proteins | sample PopdelMetagenome_16_FD_206182 | JGI IMG/M metagenome (GOLD analysis project Ga0325410, IMG submission 206182) | Populus deltoides microbial communities from Bellville, Georgia, United States - Xylem-PdIQD-R3 | ecosystem: Host-associated > Plants > Phyllosphere > Stem > Wood/Secondary xylem... | reverse complement strand
TGAATATGTCCTAATCAAGTGAAGGGGGGAGGTCAAATGTGAGTTTTGAGATTAATTTGATTTATATCCAGTTTTTTAATTGATACGAAAATAGCACAGATTTGTCCTCAACTGTTTATCCATTTCTGTATTCCTATACAAAAACATTTTCCAATTAGGTCCCATCCACCAAAAGAAATATTAAAATACTAAAATATTTTTATTGTCTTGTTCAAATTCACTTAAAGCCGCTTTAGTATGTTTCATAATAATTAATATCTTGAAATTTTGAATATAAAACTTGATTTAATCAAGTTTGAAAACTTTTTTTTTTTTATAATCGATACTACCTAGTGCAGAAGAAAATAAGAGAAAATAATGTTTAGCCTAAAGATACAAATAAATTATTTATATTAAATAATGGGAAAATAACTAAAAATATGAACAATTTATGATAAAAGTTATTTATGCAGATGCTTGATAGATAAGAAATTAAATCGGGAATTGTTTTTGGTTAGGGGACTCAATTGAGAATTAGGTGAAAATTCGGGACTTATGTGTACATAAATTAATATGGTTTTTTTATTAATAAAGAAATAAAGGAAAGAAATGGGGGAGTCGTGAATATAGCTGGAAGCAACGGTAATTGAATTATAGATAGAGAGGGAATTGCTTTCAGACATGTATAGCCTGACTTCATTCTCCCTGACTGTCCATCTCCTCTCTCTTTTTTTCAATGTTTTTTTTTTTCACTTTGCAATTTAGTAATTAAAGGAAACATTTTCTAATAAGTTATTAATGTAGAAGGCATTTGTTTTATTTAAAATGTTTTAGAATAGTACCATAAAACATTTTATATATTTTTTTTATTATGTTGTTTGGTAAGTTAAAATATAAAAATAAAGCATAATGAAATAAAAAAAAATTGAATTAGCATGTTGAGCTCGACTAATCCCAAGGATGCACAAGCTCTTGGCAAGGAGTTTTTTATGAGTTTTTCACAATTATACCATAGTTAATTCATGGACTCTTCCCATATCTAATGGCTCTCTCCACTTGCCCAGCCCTAAAATAATAATGATATATGGTGATGATAAAATTGTAATGATGGTGATTATGATAATAGTAATGATAGGATAAGGTGAAGATATAGTTCTAGTTGAGTGATTGGGTTGTGAGTAGTTGTAACTATAGTTATTAAATCCGGTTCGAGGGTGATCCGGTTAAGGAGTCGGGTCTCGGGTTTCATGGGTCAACCAGGAAAAATTAAAAAAAAAGTCTTAATATTTCATATGAAAAAAATCCATGTAAATATAGGTTATACATATTGTAAACAATGAAGTTTAAAATAATATTTAAAAAAAAATTATCTCACATTAAAAAGATATTATGTTAGTTTTTAAGTTGAAGTATTTAAATAAAAAAAGTTTTTTTATCCCACATTGAAAAAACATAACTTCTTTCTTGGGAACATAAAATATATATACTAATAGGTTTCAAATCCCACATTGAAAAAACATAACGTTTTTCATGGGAACATAGAGTATATATACGAAAGGGCTTCAAATCCCACATTGAAAAGATATTGTGTTATCCTTTTAAGTTGAAGTATTTAAATCAAAAAAGTTTCAAATCCCACATTGAAAAAACATAACGTTTTTCATGGGAACATAGAGTATATATACGAAAAGGCTTCAAATCCCACATTGAAAAGATACTGTGTTATCCTTTTAAGTTGAAGTATTTAAACCAAAAAAGTTTCAAATCCCACATTAAAAAAACATAACTTTTTTCATGGGAACATAGAGTATATATACGAAAGGGCTTCAAATCCCATATTGAAAAAATACTGTGTTATCATTTTAAGTTGAAGTATTTAAGTTGAAGTATTTAAACCAAAAGATTTTTTATCCCATATTGAAAAAACATAACTTTTTTCTTGGGAACATAGAGTATATATACTAATAGATTTCAAATCCCACATTTGAAAAAAAAAAACACCGAGTCTCGCCCTGGTTCGACCTGGCCATGGGTCAACCCACCGGGTCGCCCGAGTTCGGCTGGGCTGTTGCCTTAGCCGATCTTTTATTAAACCCGAACCGGTCCAGCTACCGGGTCGACCGGGAGCCGGGTTTAATAACAATGGTTGTAATACTAGTAGTGTAATGATGATAGTAATAGCAGCGACAATATTAGAAATCATAATGATGAAGTTGTGGTGGTAATTGAAATTGTATAATTATATTACGAGTATATTATTATCTATATAATGTTTTAAATAATTTAATGAGTTGAAAATATTTTTAACAAATAAACTAAGTTTAAACATTAATTATAAAATATTTTATGTTAATCACTTTTCTTGTAAAATATTTGCAAGAAACAAATAGAAAATATTTTCTTATAAATTATTTCACACTAAACTAACACCTTAATCTATTATTATATACTATTGGACATATTTTTTAGCTTATAATTATGACTTTTCTTAAATGGAGAAAGAAGAGTGATGTTAAATTTGTCACACTTGTCTCCATGATTTAGGACCATCAAACTTGTAAATCTTATATGCAATTGATTTTGCAATTGTTTTTTTTTTCTATTCTTATATATTAATCAAATATAAATATTTTTCTCCTAAATAATTTTAAAGATACACTTTTTTATCGATTTAATGCATTTATAAAATTTGATTAAATTCTTGTGATTCTTAGTGATAAATCCAAATTTATCTAGCCTTAAAAACCCTTCAAAAGGCTCAAAAAAATTATCATGGACTCAGGGCTACCACCCCTAGCTCAACTAATATCAAGGTGCATGAGATCGAACATGTTGGGCACAAATGGACGTCCACCCATGTTGGTGCACACCCATTCTTATTGGGTGTGCTGCCCAACATGTTTGAATCCAAACAGCGCATCTGAATTTATTTTTTACCTTTAATAAGCTCAGACAGCTTGTCCAAGCCCAACATTTTTTTGGGAATTTCTCTAAGACCCTACATGAGTCCCTCAATATTTTATACCAATTCAATATATATTATTTTATGTAAAATACAACTTAAAATATCACAAGGGTGACATTATATTTTAGTCCCTCATTTCCACAAAAAGACAAAATTCATGGATTATAAATATATTATGAATCCTTCAAACTACAGATTCATAATCTTTTCATCCTTAACTTTTTTTAGCATATATATTTTCATAGTCTATCTATCTAAAATATTATTGCAGTTTCTCTCTATAAAGTTACTAATTTAAACATCCGAGAGTCCCCACATCTATTAAATGAGATCTTTTGTTGATATTAGTTATTACCTTAACTTACTAGACATCACTAGCTACCAATTACCCGGGCTTTCAATATTACGGCATCATACACCATGAGTAGAAAAAATGAGATTATTTAAACTAAGATATTAACTAATTATTCAACACATGAATTTTATTTCTAAGATTTTAGAATCTCATTAATGATAGTTTCATATGAACAACAGCAACGAAAACTTCCAAAAGCAAGCAAGATTAATATAAATGAGAAAAAAAATTATCACTTATTTTTATATTTTTTTCATGATTATTGAGATCTAAGTTGACTACATAATTATGTGTGTATATCAATATTTGTGAAATAAAAATCTTATTAAGAATAATATAATAATGTCATTTGGTATTTAGCTTGTGTAGTTTTTTTTTTTTTTGATGTTTGTCACTAATTGAAAATCTAATTTTGCCGAAATCTTGTGTGGTTAACTTATTAGGGGAAAACAAACAATAAAGTGTAGTTAGAAACTTATTAGAATCCCGAGCTTCTTGTATGATAGATGATGTTCCTGAAAAGCCTCAATTTGTATTGTTACTGAAAGTATTGTTTTGCTATTATCTTAGAACATAAAAGACAAAGATATGAAGAATATATTTCATTGAATTTCTTGTCTTGTTTTGAAGGTATAATATTTACTCTAAAATTATTTAAAAAATAGATTTATTTTATATCTCATTTTTATTTTTACAATCAAATATATTTTTGTATATGTTTATTTTGTCATGAGATACTAACTAAACACAACCAAATAAATAGTTAATTGATATTTAACTATAATCTAATTAAATTTACTAATAAGAGTTGTAGCTCCTCATATTTCCCTTTTTATATATATATATTTTAATGGTCCTCTAATTAAAAGCAAAATCATTGAATTTGTGCTTCTCCTTTGTAATTTGACTAAAAATTCCAATAGTATTTATAATTAGACTCATCATTTTTTTCTCACAAAAACTATAATACAAAGACTACACATATCATCTAAAATTTGAAAATATTATATAATACCTTTTATATCCAAAATATGAGATTTTAAAAATATTAAGGCGTTTTTGGTACAATGGAAATTTCTAATATTTAGTAATTTTGTTGATTAATATGAAAAAAAATGTGTTAAATATTTCCAAAAAAATTTATGGTTGCTATATTATTGCAGGGACATGTTGATGAGCTAATTAGGATTGATGGGGTGAATTTGAAGAAGAAAAAAGTCGCCATCTAATTTTATGACAACTAAAAACCTTAACTAGTCTTTAAAAATTCTAAATAAAAAGCTAGTTATGTATTAGAGAATGACAATCAACCTATATATTATACCTAAAATAAGCTAATTTGTGTTCGTTTTAAATGATAATGGATTTTTATTGTGCTTATATGATAAGAGTTTACCTAAACTAATATACATGAATTTGCTAGTGATGGCAAAATACTATATAACCTAAGGTAGTGATTTGGGACCTGAGCCTGATTATAGGATCTAATCCTTACTTTTGAAGTACGAGTGTTGAATCCAAGAGGATAAAGATTATTAATTAGGCTTTGGCCCATTATTATTATGTTCAAAACGGACCTTGAGGTCGTTCTCACTTTTGATGGCCTATGTGGAATTGCATCAGTCCAATCCAAATTCACTTATTATGTCAAAATGAGCTACGAACACAAAAACAAATTTATACATAACAATCATGAATATAAACTCGCATGCATTTAATATGACATCTAAGAAAAAACTTAATTAGAATTTACAATTCCTACACCGATTTTGACTTGCAAGGAATATACAATTCAATAACATAAAAAAGGAATAAAAAATAAATATAGTGAAAAATGGCAACACAAAAATAAATGATGCATCAATATCTAAAATACAAAATCATTTATCTTTAATGCGATATTTAAAGAAAAACCTAAATATGATTTAATTTTGAGTGGTAAGAAAAAAATATAGGTCATCACAAAAAAAAGAAAAATAAATATACTAACATTAATATTCACAATACAAAATAATCTACTATTAATGTGATATATGAGAAAAGACCTAATTAGAATTCACAATTCCTATCTCAAATTTGAGTTATAAGAGAAATACAAATCAATCATCATGTCAAAGAAAGAACAAATTCACACACGTCAATTAAATGAGCAAAAACATACATGTCACATCAAGACTAAATCATTACATTTTAGATAAGTAATTTTATTCTCATCCTCCCAACTTGATTACCGATCTTATTTTACCTCAAAAAGTAAATCTTTGATGGCTTTTTACTTTTGGGGTTATCTCACATTGATGTGGATCACAACATCTCAAGATATTATAAAAATAAGCAAGCAAGCGCGCGCACATATATATAGACACACATAGAAATAAAAATATTGTTTTCACTCTTGAAACATCATTTCAGAGCTATGTAAGGGTGTTTGAGAGTGTAGTTACAGTTGATTTTCAAAATGTTTTTCACTCTTAAATGCATCAAAATAATATTTTTTTTATTTTTAAAAAATTATTTTTGACATTAAAATGATTTGAAAACACTAAAAAAAATTAATTTGAAAGAAAAAAAAATTTTTTTATCAAAAACACTTTTAAAACGTAAAAAAGCAAACAAAGTCTAAAATTAAACAAAAATTACCGGGACTTAAATTCAGTGGTGATACATGCGGTCCATGTGCTAACACATTCGATCGTATGAAGTGGAGTAAGGAAGAGGGGTGTGTGTGTCTCTAGGTTTATTTTCATGTGCCTTCTAGGTTTGGCTAATGTCAGTATTCTCTAGGGTTGGTTCATATATTATTATTTTGGTTATCTCTTGTCCTAATATATAGTGTTGGGGTATTTTCAAATTGAAAAAATAAAATATAAGAATTTTTTTACATTCCTTCCTTAAATAATGAGGATCTCTAATTTGAAAATTTTGTGGTGAAAGATTAATTAATTTTTTTTTAATTTTCTTGAATATACAAAATCTCTTTTTATGATTTTTTTTAATTTTGTTTGAATCTCTAATTCATGAAAAAATAATGCATATTTATTATTTTATTTATTTATATGATATTTCATTATATTATTTGATCTTTTTTTTTTCCTTACTCGTCAGTTTGCTTCCTCGTTTTTTTTCTCTTTTCTTTATTATTTATTATAAAAAATAAAATAAATATAAGTGCTATGGAATGATTATCTAATTTGAAGGGTAAAACTAATGCAAAAGTTGATTATCTAGATTTTAGCAAATGGCTACTCACTTAACTGGTGTAATTGTTTAATAATAAATATATTTTTGGATAAACCTTCATGCATCATGACTAAATCGTTATTCGTTATATATATATATATATATATATATAATTTGTTTTTACGTTTAAAATATGTATTTAAAAATAAATAAATTTATTTATTTTTTATTTTAAATTAATATTTTTTATGTTTATAGATTATTTTTTATTTTAAACAAATTCACACACGGTTTATAGCTTCTTATTTCTTCGTTCTTGAAGAAAAAGGAATTAAAGATTTTATTTTAATCCAATTTGCAGCCTCACTAGTTCGTATTCGGTCAATAACAAGAAGCTTAATTTTAAGAATCAAAATAGATGAGAAGGGGAGGGAGGGACCCATCATTTTCATATTTATTTTCGGTTTATTTTAGCATTTCAAGAGTGTATTTAAAAAAAATTAAATTTTATTTTATATTTTTATACTTTAAATTAATTTTTTACTGGTATTAGATCGATTTAATATATTAATAAATTTTAAAAAATTATTATTTTAATATATTTTTAAATAAAAAATATTTTAAAAATAACTGTTATCATAAACAATATTTCTTTAATACGTATCTCGTTCAGTAATAAAATAAAAAATATTTGAGTCCATTGAATTTTGTTCAATCATGTCATTAGAGCCTCCATTTTGGAGAATTTGTTATAGAAATACAAATTCTATTGAAATGTTATTGAGAGATTAGTTAATAAATAATCTATAAGGAAATCAAATCCCAATTATCTCCCAAGTTGTCACGCAGAGCTATTAATTTAAATTGATGATGCAAGCTAGAATTGACTGTAATATTTATAAAACGTAGCCCATATGAAGTGAGTCAACACGGCAGAATTGGCATTTCGTGTACGGTATATATATTATTCCATCAGCTACTCTTGTAACCTTTCCCACTGCACAACTTTTAAATCTGAAGAGAAGTAGTTTTAACTCGTAAGATTTTAGATTATCAATTTAAATTTTATAAATTTTAGAATTATTAAAAATTTATATGATTATTAATTTTAAGATCTGTATAATTAATCAAGATACGCACAAGTTTTTAAAAATCTTTGCCGAGCCATATTATCATATATATATATATATATATATATATATATATATATATATATATATATATATAAAAGAAAATAAAATAATTATTTTATTTTTAATTATAACTATATTAATTTTACGTAGGTCTAGGCATTTCTTTTTGTTTATGCTTCACAATAAGACTGGTGTTTTAAAGATGCATCCATCTTAGTATTTTTATTTTTATTTTTATTTCTTTGATGTTGGTTTCAGAATTTAAGTTCAGAAAACCGAAGAAGGAAGCAATTTTTTATTTTTATATGATATAAATATCCCTCAACCTAAAATAAAAGTATGATTCCTCACCTATATATAAAAATCCATTTATTTCACCAAGAATAAATCCTAATAATTAATCATGGATCAATGATTCTTGCAAACTAAGAAGGATGCAAGTCTCGATTTTGAATTTTATCTTTTCAATTCATTCATATTGTTGTTAAAATATAGTTTTTATATATACACACATAACACTTGGCATTATGTAACATAAATAACAATAATAATAATTATTATTATTGAAATTAATTGATTTATGTTAATTAATTTTTCAAAATTAATTAATCTAATAATTATACATGACACCTCCTATCCAATTGTTTAAATAATTTGAATGAAAAGTTGTCTTTTAAACTCTACAGACACATTGATCTGAAATGATGTTATCTTATTTATAAATACCAGTTTGATGCTGAAAGAAATTAATTAAAAACAATCTTCTTCTCTCTCTAACTTTTTATACAAACTCAATGTTTATGTTTATCAGAAAAAAAAACAGAACTTTTTAATAAATTTATAGAAGTTGTTGTCCGTAAATTTTAATGTTTTGCTATATTTTAAAAATATATCGCTTTAACCCGCATTAAATATAATAGGAGTAATTAATACCTTAAAGATAATAATCTTTACGTCTCAGAGCGTGTTTACATCGATCATCCATTATGTATAATTAAAAAATCTTATAGTAATGAAGAGAGATGGCAAATGCAAATGAAACAAAGAAAAAAAAGAAGAAGAAAAATGAAAAGATTGGGCGAGATTGTTGGTGGAGAAAATGTGAGTGAAAAAAAAGCCCTAATTGAAGGAACATGCGATGACTGGATTGAAGGCCAAATCATGGATCCAAAGAAGAGAAGACATAGACTATGTTCGGGAACGCGACATCTTAAAAATTTTGAATTTTTTTAATTAAAATTAAATATGATTTGTATTTTTTGAATTGTTTTAATATACTAATGTTAAAAATAATTTTTAAAAAATAAAAAAAATATCATTAATATATATTTTAATATAAAAAATTATTTGAAAAATATCCGCAATCACACTCTAAACACACGCTCATAAAAAATGTTGGAGGTCAAAAATGGCCGCAAATTTCAAGGGATGTGGACAGCCATCAATTTGCATGTGGATGCATGAGCTTATGGGCCCCATCTATTAAACCACTCTTCCCGTGAGAACATGCAACCACGTCATCTCATCTATCACTAGTTTTGTACACTAGCATCGTCACCGGGCCTCTTTTTTCTTTTTCTTTTTCTTTTTCTTTTTCTTTTCATTCAAGTAAATAAATAAATACGTAAGCCATTCCGATGCATTTTTGGATATAAAAATATTCCCAATTTCAAATCCAAATGCTTATCCACATGTTTAATTGATTAAATAGATATTTTATCAAAAGATAACTAAGATTAATATAATTCTTCTCGCAACATTACATAGTTGTATTTAATAACTATATTAAAATATTATTTTTATTTAATAAAAAAACCATATATGTCAATAAAAAAAAAACCGTAAATGAAAGTGAGCTGACTCAAACAATGAAGCTCAATCATAAAACAATTCAATGTTAAATAAAGAAACTAAAAAAAAAAAATATGGATCAACATGCATGAACACACTAGCCTTGTGATTATGAGCACATGATTGGGATAACATCATAGAAAAAAAAAAGCACAAAGTTCAATTATATAAAAAAAACTGTTGAATGCTAAAATTGATAAAACCAAGGTTGTCAAAAAAATTTTTTTGACACGACACGGAACATATAATATAAACTCGAATCGTAAACTTGAATCGTAAAATCATAAAATCTCAAGTAAAATATTTAATTAAATTGCAACATCCAATCAAGTAGTAAATAATAATATAACACAATTAAAATAAATTCATAACCGGAGACAACCAGAGGAGAAATCACAGCATGACCTGGAGTGTACAAATGCTACAAACAGAAAAGAAAGCAAAAGGCAGTGGTTGAGCCAAGGTGTTACCTTATCCTGATTCAGTATCCCATTCACTAGTGCTCGGTATATCTTTGAAATCTTCCTCCTTTGGCTCTGCTCCATGTTGGCATTGGTATAGATGAGGGAATCAAATACGTTTTATCAGCAAAACATATCATGATAAGAAGGCGTGATGAGCAATACTTAAAAAAGGCTTTCACACAAACAGAAAGCTAGTAAGATGCATGGTTTAAAAGAAAAAAAAATTTCCTTCAATTGCTCAAAGTTGTCAATCAGTTGCTGGTCTAGTGAACCATCTAAGAAATCAATTTGGATACAGTTGCTCTAAATTTTGTATTACCTGGAGTAAGCAAAATATACAGAGATTAAGGGTGACAAAATGGTTATTAGGCTGAATCCAGTCAGCTGGATAGGTTCAGTAAATAATAGCCATTATGTTTTTAGAGGATTGAAATCTCTTCCAATTCGTCTAAGTCCACTAAAAGAATTCACAAAAAAAAATAGTAACCTGCTGCATTGGAAGCATTTACCCTAGGGGAGTCCATTTCTTTCTTCGTTGCATCTTTCTCTTATATGTGAACATAGAACATAAAAGCTAGGCAGGACAAGAAATAATCTAACGTCCAAAAGTTTCCTACTCTTTTCAATCGACAATTCATATGTACTAAAACTAATACTGATATCTTAATTTGGGTAAAACCAAATTTCAATTAGCTATGCAAAAAATTTCTCATTGTTCGAACAGATGCTGAACCAGATAAGGAAGTTAATCTACGGCCACAGAAATACTAGGCACCTTCTAACTGATAGCCCCAAAGAAATATGAATTTTTTTAATGTGAACTGTGAAGTCAAAATTTTCATTGAGAAATAACTCTAGGTGGAAAAAGGCAAGATGAAACTCTGCCGAACTGCTTTCTCCAGTATGGGATGTCCCATCAGCAAAATATGCAGCAAGGCTAGTTTTGGCTACGTTTGTCTTTGCGCAAAGTAGTATTCCTATAACTCAATTAGTAAGTGATCATCAACTCATAGAAAACTTCACAAAAAAAGCTGGTGTGTTCCCAGTTACTTTATTAAAACCAAAAGAGCAGAGTTCAAAAGTGGAAGTTGTCAAGTAGAAAGAAGAATAAAATGTTGGACATTACTCGTGCAAAATAAAAACAAGAAGCAGTCATCATTTAACATCAATTTCTGGTTTACAACCATGACATTTGACTGTCACGCTATTATATCAAGAATTGCTTATTCAGTTAAACCATGAAATTCACTAAAAGCTGCAAACTCAATAAAATCCTTTATTCTTCAAAAAATTTTTGTGCAACTAGAATATTTATAATAACATCTTCATTTCATTTATTTCATTTAGATACATTTCTCAATAAAATCTCATGAGTTAGAGATGTAGCCATACATGAACATCATTTTCATATCCATATCCATTTGTGATACACACACAATCTAGCGGCAAGAAATTATCTATCTTGGAATTAATGGTTATCTTATTTAGTGGTAATAATTTATGAGTCGTAGAAATTCCTCCTGCCAAAGCTTTCAAGCTGTCATATATATATATATATATATATTAAGGAGGGCGTTTGATTGGAGAAAGCATCCAGCAGGTATTTTATTTTCCTTGACCTTCTCTTGTTTTGTCAACCAAACCATGCCATGCACATTAGGGTTGGTGGACAACTTCTGAGGGTTGGTGGACAACTTCTGAGGGAGGAACAATGTCCTCCTATAGCTCTCACATGGAATGGAGGAGGCACCATCTTCACCTCTGCACAATCCATTTGATCTTGTTTTCATATTCAACTTGGTCTTG
>Ga0325410_1007714_pt1 | contig 11733 bp, 5 predicted proteins | sample PopdelMetagenome_16_FD_206182 | JGI IMG/M metagenome (GOLD analysis project Ga0325410, IMG submission 206182) | Populus deltoides microbial communities from Bellville, Georgia, United States - Xylem-PdIQD-R3 | ecosystem: Host-associated > Plants > Phyllosphere > Stem > Wood/Secondary xylem... | reverse complement strand
GGTATAATCCTGCTCAGGCTTCTTATGTTATTGTCGGAAATGACTGTCTTTTACAAGGCAGCCGAGAATGGCAACTTGATGTCTAACACAAGCCAAGAATAGTCATATGAATTTTCTCCATACAAAGGTTCAGATGATGAAGATGACGAGAATACATTTTTTCCATCATGGGCCAGGTAGGCAACTCAATTTTGTTCTTGATAGAAATACCCTTTTAAGAAAACTAGGCTTTTAATTCACACAGGCACTATGCATGCATATGCAGCAGTGCTGTTCCTCCATGATGTTTCTTGCTTATTATCAGTCTTCCTTCTCTGGGAATTACTGCAATAGATGAATTGACAAAAGCCATTTTCCATTGAAAATATACTTAATGTTAAATTTATATCCTCTTTTGCCTTTCGAGACTTCAATATCTCTCCATGGATTAATGAAGCATTCATAAGCAGCTGTTTCTTTCTGCAGTATAAATTATGTGACTCTGATTGTTTCTTCCCTGCAAAGTATAGACCCACAAACCATTTTCGCCCCAGAAAGCTTTCCAAATGTTGCTGAATGTATATTCAGATAGTATAGTATCTTGAAATCTGACATTTATTTTGGACTAAACTGTATTACTACTTCGTAGCTCTTTTGCCCAGAAAGCTTCAGCAAAAACAGCGGGCTCAGCAATGAAGTTTGGCAGCACTGTATTCCTTGGGTTCTTCAGCAATAACTTCAAACCCTTTGTACATTAAAAGGTTTGCTTTTTTTTTTCTCCCTCTGGAAAATAGCAAGACTGTTTGGTTTGATGCAGTGGCACTGCATATTGCTGTGAACATCTATGTAGGTGCATCTTATGACAATGACATTCAATCCTTTGTTGTGGCAGTTTGCCGCCACAACCTACCACCCTTTGTTCTCCACCTCAACCTATTCTGTCTCAAATATCTGTAGGAAAAAAAAAATAATCCAGAAAGAAGTTTCACTCTCAAACTTGGTGGGATCAATTGTTTGGATCCATCTTCTGTATTATGTTCTCTTAATAATGAAACGTTTTTAGTGCATCTACAGGCCCGTGTTAAGAATGGCAAACCGAAAACCATCTAAAACTACTGCCCCATATTTTATCCTCCATGGTTGCCATAAATTCCATCTTCAAGTACATGCACTTATATCTTATCTAATTCCTTTGCTGTGTTTTTGAAGTTCATTCTTTGAATCCACTTAAACAAACATGTATCTTTTTATATACAACATTCTCATCTTAGTCACTTCACAGACTTCATCACAGCAGAGCACTTATTATCAACGATAGACTGGACCTAATTGCATGGAGCTTATCTTCAGTCCAACACGGATTTAGCAATCATATCACTTTAGTGAGACTTCCTGATTTCAACTTGACTTTTAATGCTCTCACATCCGCTCCTGTATGATGGAACTTCGGTGCCAAAAGTTGGGTTATTGAACTCCTGTTTGAAAACAGCAGTAACGGAACTAGAGTGATGGGCTAAACCAGAGGTCATTTATCAGCAGAAGCCATCCGAAAAACAAGAAAACAAAATCGGTCTATAATGAGATTTAAATTGCATAATTCTTGCCTTCAGCTATAAGTCTTTGGTCACAAGAATCAAATTTATGAAAGATAAACTTTGGTGTTTAGTGTAAATGTATTTAACCATTTGTTTTTAACACAATCATGAGAAACTGAAAGAACGTGGTTGCTGATTTTCTGTGATGAAGACTTGTATTCGGAGTGCAAGGGTAGGCGAGTGTTCTTAGCACGTAAGTAGCTTGAAATCTTAGTTTTGCCACCATGTGAATACTTTTATCATGTCTCAATCAGATCCTTTGCAAAGCGAGCACGCATAAACAAACTATCCCGTTGTGTTGTTGCACATCTGGTTGTCCGGTGAGCGGCCAAAGTGAACGAAGCTTCATCAACATCAAGTTACAAAAAAGAGTTCTTTTGTGTGGAGGAAGAAATTGTCTAACCGAGGATTTAGAGGAGTCTTAATTTGTTTAACGTCCTGATGCTCAGCTGGCTGCTGCCATTTTCCAGCTGCAGGAGAATCTGGTTGAGTGATAAAACCTAGACTAGACCAGGAACCAATGGTAATGCTGTCTTTCAACCGCAACAGAAACAAACTGTAGCTCATCGAACCAGCACGAATTTTATGTTGGAATGGAAATTATTAACACAAAACAGCGCGCATGATGAGTAGAAGAACTTCAGCAAAGTTTAATCTGATGCAAAATCTCTAGTCACTTTAGATCAGATAATCATGGCTTTTTCAGTAGCATCTCAAAAGCTCATATGCAGTGATCGATCTTCTCATTGGCTTAGCTGCAAACCATTTGTTAGCATTCACCTCCAGTATTCCCAGGTCTTTGGGTGGGTGACCGGCATGCATTGCTCCATTTTGGTTAATTATTATTCCTCTTACTTAGTGATTAGATTAGAACTAAAGTGACATATATAGATAGATGTCGTCGACAAGATTTTGATCCATGCAACGGCTAATTACTGACGTGTAAGAAAAACCATTTCCCATTTGAATTTCTTGGACCCACGCTCACATGGCCTCCTTCTGTCATTATTGAATTCTCCAAATTCACATTGCGGCTTTGCATGTGACTCGCCTTCCAAAGCAATTCCATACTGATGATGCACTCACTTTCTATGTTGCCGTTTAGATTCCAAGTGTCTTTAAATCTTTAGGATTCCAAGTGTTGAAATCCATGACTCCAACTAAATATTTCATCATAGCCATACCCAGCTCCTGTGCACTAGCAGCACCCACCATAAACATGATTAACGAAAGCTGTATTGGGTGGGGTAGTTTAATTGAGGAGATTTTAAATTTGTTTTTTAATAATTATAAATTTAAATTTTTTTTAAATTATTAGAGATTTATATGATCGTTAATATTAGAATCCGTAGAATAAATCAAGATACACGCAAATTAACTGAACATCCATATTAATTAAAAAAAAGTTGTATCATGTGGTAAGTATTTAGCCAGTTATCTAGTCGTATAGTGACTGATATCAAGAGTTGTAATATGTTTACCTCTGAAAAATATAACTTAATTGGTCAGAAATTAAGTTTGCTATATAGAAATCATCAATTCTAGTACTATAAATTTTAGGACTATTGGAGATCTAACTGGTCATTAATTTTAGAATCTCATAGAATTAGTTGAAGAGCGCTTGACATCTACAATTAAAAAAAATAAAAATAAAAAATAAAAATTACCTCTTGGTTTGCTTTTTACTTCACAGTCGCAATTTGACTAGTAAGCAGTGCATGTATGAACAAATGAAAATCATCAGCATCTTTAAAACGGTCTGTTGTCAAAAAAGTCCACAAACTGATCCCCAAAGTGAGACCCACATCTGATTTCATTGTCATTTTGACCCCCATATAAACTATTCTTTCTTCCAACCACCCACGCTCCCATGTCTTTCAACCGCTTAAACCCCCATCTTCCCTTGGCAAATCCTATTACTCGTTCAAGAAATCGAAAACAACAAGTCTACCGTTTAAGAGAAACAAATTTCTCTTTTTCCATCGTGAACTCGCTCTTAAAACTTTAACAAGAGAGACAAAACCCTATCAAGATTCAGTGACTATGAGTCCAAGAAAGATACAATTTTGCATCTTCCTCTTCATTCTCTTCAACTTGAAAGTTTCCCCTCTTGTGTTAGCAAGCAGTAGCAATGTAAGTTTTGAGTTCCCTTCTTTCAATCTCCGGAATCTCACTCTCCTTGGTGACTCTTATCTCCGGAATGGTGTCATTGGCCTCACCCGTGATGTCACGGTGCCTTCTTCAAGTTCAGGCACTGTAATCTACAACAACCCTGTTCCCTTTTTTGATCAAGAATCCAATACCACAGCTTCTTTCTCAACAAGGTTCAGTTTTTCTATCCTTGGTATCAATGAAAACTCTTATGGTGATGGTTTGTCTTTTTTTCTCTCACAAGATAACCAAACTCTTGGTAGCCCTGGAGGGTACTTGGGTCTCGTTAATTCTTCTCAGCTGACCAAGAACAAGTTTGTAGCAATTGAGTTTGACACCAGGCTTGATGCTCATTTCAATGATCCAAATGACCACCATGTTGGTTTAGACATTGATAGCCTTAATTCAATCAAGACTGCTGATCCAATCTTGCAAGATATTGATTTGAAGAGTGGAGATTTGATCACATCTTGGATTGATTACAAGAATGATTTGAGGGTCTTGAAAGTCTATATGAGTTATTCAAGTTTGAAACCAGGAAATCCCATACTAACTGTAGACATCGATCTCTCTGAGTATCTTAAAAGGGATATGTATGTGGGGTTTTCAGGTTCTACAGAAGGAAGTACTGAGCTTCACTTGATTGCAAATTGGAGCTTTAGAACCTCTGGGTTCCTTCCTGTGAATCCAAATTCAAATCGTCACAATGTATCTGATAGTTCAGTGACTGTAACAACACCAGTTATTCCTATATCAAATGCTGCGAATAAACGTCACAAGAGACTTGGTTTGGGTCTTGGGATTGCTGGTCCGGCTTTCTTTTGTGCGTTCCTAGTGGCTTTTGGTTATTTTTCTGTCAGGAAGTGGCAGAAGATCAAAAGAGTCAAGAGCCTGAAAGCAGAGCTAGTGACAGGGCCAAAGGAATTCAGTTACAAAGAGTTGAAGTTAGCCACGAGAGGGTTTCATTCAAGCAGAATAATAGGTAGAGGTGCATTTGGCAATGTCTACAAGGCCCTCTTCAACTCTTCGGGTACCCTTGCTGCGGTGAAAAGATCGAAGCATTCCCATGAAGGTAAAACTGAATTCCTTGCTGAGTTGTCAATTATAGCATGCCTGAGGCACAAGAATTTGATTCCACTACTAGGTTGGTGCGTTGAGAAGGGTGAAGTGCTGCTTGTATATGAATTTATGCCATATGGGAGCCTTGATAGGATGCTATATGAAGAAGGTTCTGAGCTAGGAATATTTTTAAACTGGGCACATAGGCAAAAGATTGCAGTTGGCTTGGCCTCTTCGTTAACATATTTGCATCACGAATGCGAGCAGCAAGTCATTCATAGAGATATAAAGACTAGTAACATAATGCTGGATGGAAACTTAAATGCAAGGCTGGGTGATTTTGGATTGGCAAGGCTAATGGAGCACGACAAGAGTCCTGCATCAACGCTTACTGCTGGGACAATGGGATACTTAGCTCCTGAGTATCTTCATTATGGGAAAGCAACGGAGAAAACTGATGTTTTTAGTTATGGAGTGGTGATACTTGAACTGGTTTGCGGTAAGAGGCCCATTGAGAGAGAACCAGTCAGCCAAAAAATGGTGAATTTAGTTGACTGGGTATGGGGATTGTATGGTGAGGGAAATATAATTGAAGCAGCTGATCCTAGGTTGAATGGGGAGTTTGAGGAAGAAATGAGGAAGCTATTACTTGTGGGTTTGAGTTGTGCTAATCCGGACAGTACGGGGAGGCCTACGATGAGAAGAGTCCTTCAAATCCTCAATGGTGAGGCCGAGCCTATTGCTGTGCCGAGGAAGAAGCCGAGCCTCACATTCTCTTGCGGCCTTGCATTGACGCTTGAGGACATTTTTTCCAACTGTGATTAGTGTCATATCATGTTGCATATTATGGCTGACTCAAATTTTATTGATTGTTTTGATTCTTTGAATTCTTTTTGTTAAATTTGTTAGTTCATATTCAGCGATTAGAAAGTTTAGCTACGAGATTTTAGGCCATAGTTCAAAACTATTGTATTGAACTGTGTGCTCTCTGCCACATCCTGGACATGTTATAGGACAAGTTCTTGCAACACTTTGAATGTGTATTTGATCTCTACAGTAATCAAACAAGTATGTTTGGGCACTGGATTTTTTTCTCTTCCGAGTCATCTTCTTCTAATTTTGGTGATGGTGTTCCATGAGTATAAAATTGATTTGCACATCCCCACATGTTTCATTTCAAAATACATCTACTTCAGTAATTGTTTGCATGGAGACTTTGTGAACGTTTAAGGAGGCAGATGATGATTCTGATCGCCACGCTGAGCTGAACAGTGCGGAAAAGGGTTAAAATCAGCATCTTCCCTTACCAGCAAAAGCTATCAGTTGTCTTCCCTGCCTAGAGGTTCATTTAAATCTTAAAAAAAAATATACTTTCCTTTGTTAATTGTTATCATTTCTAGGCTGCAACCAGATCCCTTGAGAGAACAATTTTTTTTTTTTTTTGGAGCTGGATGAGATTATAGCAAACGGGACAAAAACATGTTACTGAGCAAGATTACCTGGACCAATCTGCTTCTAAATAGCTGATCCCTCTGGACTTTGTAATGGAAATTATGATGTGTCCTGAGGTCTTATGACTTGATGGTATTGATCTGTAACACTGTTAGATAGGACCTCTGCCAATTGCTTGGATCAAACTTTTGAAGAAATTCACTCCTTTTGTATTCTCCAATATTCAATATTCTTCCACTTGAAACTTGATCCCCCTTTCTTTCTTTCTTTTTTTCTTGCAAAATATTTAACAAGATATCCATCATGCTTCCATTGAAATATAGGACATCTAAACACAAAGGAAAAGAGAAACTCGTTGGATTTACAAAGGCTTACTCTGTTTGATGATGTGATCAAAGCAGATGCAGAGTTTAAGTGTGAGGCTGTGAGCAACAGATGGGAGTCTTTGGGGACCATCTTTTGACCCTTAAAAGGAAATGATTGTGCACATTTCATACCACAGTCAACATCCTATCTGGTAATACCTTGTGAAGCCATATTTTTAATTTTCTTCTTTTTAATGTGTATCAGGTCATCGATTGCCAAACTTTTGATACTCTCTCCTCTGTGTTTCAAGCGTGCTCTCAAGTCCATTTTTCAGTGTAACTCGTTTTAAGCCACCTACTCCAGAAGTTGCACTCTATTCTGTTCCTTTTCATGCCATGCCTCTCTGAAAGTGTATTTTGCTTGGACGAATGTCCATGAACGTTGCAGAATCATCGGTGTGCTGAAGCAAATTGTACAGTAGAAAATATACTATACTTAATTTTTCAGCAATCATTGCTTTTAACTTTATGACAGAAAATAATTTATAGATCTGAAAATCCAACCGAGGTCACTTGTATTCCAGGAAGTACAACATCACACATACAGCTGAAGCATGGTTCACAACCAGTACTTGCTACATTCAATGATCTACACTTCAGCCATGAACCTCATGGTTTGACATTGAAGAATGTCAAGAATCTGTGAGGAATGCCCGAAGTCCTTGGTCAGTAAGGGTCTAAAGATGAGTTTAATCAGTTGTACTTCATCATCTTTGTAATCCCAAGAGGGAAGGAGTGATCTCTTTGCTGCTCCGAAGATGTAGCGGTGATAACTGAATGTATCCTGTGTAATCCTTTGGGTTTAGAATTACCAACTCATTTTTTTTAGAGGAGGGGACTGAAGAAAGGGTTAACATATAAAATAAATTGTTTACATTTTCAGTACATCTTGAATTCAGAACATTATGGATTGTGCATCTTATGATGTTTGTATTCACAAGCGTCGATCGAATAGCATGAATGATGCAATTACTTGAGGCAATGAAATTCAAATAAGATAATGCGACGTGACTGCCCTTCCAGGACAAATTAGCAGTAAATGATCATTGAAACAAGCTATCTTCCACTTTCAGGATCTGTACTGCTACTGATTTCTTGATTTCTCTCTTTAATTGATTGCTTCCTTGTGTTATCTGAAATCAAAATAAAAGAAACGGTCATCAGTCCCTAAATCAAGCTGAATTTGTATATTCTTGTTTCTATGTAAAACCAAAATAACCCTTTCATAATGAACCAAGTTGGAAGCTGCAGGGAGAAAAAATAAATTCCAAAGCCAGGAAGTTCTTAAGACGCCGATTTGATTTGGTAGTGGATCACATCAGATCAGAGAGAAGATACTGTGTTGGTTGGTGACAGAAGAAGAGAAAGCACAGTCCAACAAAAGCAAAGACTCTCTTTAGCTATTACAGGGTTGTGCTCCCTCTCTTCTGTCAGCATGCATAACTTCACACCTCCTCTCTTCTTCTCTCTCTCTCCCTCTATCTCATTCAAGCCCTAGTCGCCTTGCTCTTCATCATCTGCCATTAAAGACATTGACATGTTAGCTTGGCATGTATTCTATAAAAATGCAAAAATACAATTTCGTTATGTGCAGCCCTTGATGATACATTCTATGACTATCGTATCTGTTTGTATTTTGTATATTTATATAATAAAGGAAGGAGTCGCTTGTCACAGACCATATATAGGAACTCCATATATACATTTACAAACCAATGAATTTCTTGTCCCTTTCACGGCATGTGCGCGTATATCCAATACTAGTATTATACAATGTTTGTAATATATAGAGAAGCAAGCAATATCACTAACCTTAATGAGCTGTTGAAGACTTTCTTGGCTGAACAACAGAGAGAGAGGGAGATCTTGAAACTTGAAAAGATTGAAAATGTATAACTTTAAGGACCGGGACTACTACTTATGAATGTTTAGTTTAACATTGGAAAACATGTATATATTCATATTGCATCTTCAAACATGATATACGTACAGCTGACTCTTCTTTTGAAATGTTTCTTCTCTAAACAGCAACCACTTTTCAACGAAACAAACAGACGAAACCCACAACGAAAAATCTAAAACAACAAAAAGTAAATGAAAATGATAAGCATAGAGAGAGAATGAAGATGACAATATCCACCGGCAAGTGTGTGTGACATGAATGTGTATTCATGCCCCCCCTCTCCTTTTATAGCCATAGGGACTGACTTGCTAACCGGCTAATTACCCATTAGCATAAGCCAAACACCGGCTAACCACGGTAGATTACTGATGCTTGGGAATGAAGATGGTGAATGAGACATCTTTTTTTTTTGGTTTTTTTTCACCTGGCATACACTTTCTACACTAATGTGTTTCTTTTTTAAAGAAAAGAAAAGAAAAGGTTCACTGTCACGTTTATTGAAATAGTAAAAGCATTTTGCTAAATATTCATGCATTTACTCTGTCTTAGTCATGTAATGTTGGCAAGTATCGTATAATTAGCAATCTCAGTCATAAAAGTATTGCCAAATCTAGGAGGTTATTGTGACCAGCTACAGCATGCAGATCAAAGAAAGGGACTAATAATACAGAAACCGTGAACGAGGAGGTTATCGTTGCATCACGCGTGCCTAACCCAGGAGGTTTTTTTCCTTTTCTTTTTTGCTCTTCTTCATTTTGGCACGTACTACACGTTCATGGCAATGACAGAGATCTTGAGCGGTCCCATATTAGCAAATATTTGACCGATCTAATTTGAATGGTTACTTGCGTTTTTTCTTAGCTCCAAGAAAGACGAAGGTATTCAGTACTCTTTTGTTGAAACTGAAATCACTTTGTTTGGAGACAAGAACATTGGAATGCATTCGACAAGATCACAGAGTATATGTCAAATCCACCATCATATCTGGTACCTTCAAAACTAGGAGGATAATGGAGGTAGAAGAGAGCTCGATTGGAAGCTTGTTGGCTGAAGCAAGACTAGAGCAAGCTGTATATTATTCAAGTATAATTCTTAATGATGCCAAGAGTAGATATATACTATCTAATATTATATCTCGTACATGTAATTCCTCAAACTAATACAACTGAGAAATTGTATGTCTTCTACATGCTTACCAGGATAGAAAAAGCTCCCGGCCCCTCCCCAAGCTTCATTGCCTTTTAAGCTCTATTTATATACCAATACATTGTAAATGTAAACCAAAGCTTTCATATACATTGATCCACATAATCCACATTCAAATTAGTAGAATATCACTAGCATCATAATAATTCTCCTTCGATCTTCAACCAACAAGGGAAAGAACATAAAAAGTACACACCAATATAGCATCCAAGTACTTAAGTTATATTACATGCTCAAATAAGTGCAAATATGTTTCAAATATATTGCAAATAGATAAATGCAAAATGATGTGTGAAAAACTTAGATATCATATGAATGCTAGATGGAGATTCTTCTTTATGTAAGCAAACATAGCATTCATAGTTTTTTTTTTCACTCTACCGACATCTTTATGAATATAGATCTTGAAACCAATAAGTCAATCCTAGTACCTTGCATGGCAAATAAGCTAATAACAAAATTCATATATTGAGTAGCATCCATCAATTGCCATAGTACTCAATATATACATGTTGTAGAAATAGCCTTAGGACCAAACATGAATACAAATCGCCTGTCTTGGTTGGAAAACCATGCTCCTTAATAAAACCACTTGTCTTGTAAATTTGAGGCATATTAGAGAACTTATACCCAAAATAATCATGCAAAATCCTATGTGTAATTAAGCATTATGTCTACACCATTAGTTCTATTAATAATTCTCTATATATTAACCATTCTATTCTCATCATATTCATAATTCAAGTAAGCTTTGAATTGGTTAACTAAATTAGAACTCCAAGACATTCACTTTACCCAACACTATCATCTAAATCATTAAAGTTTATCATTTTATACTAATGGGTGAGAAACTATCACCACCACCACTACTCTTGTGCCAATTGATTTTATTAGCAAGGTAAAACTTCAAAGCATTGAAAGAATGGGTGATAAACTTTTGTTTGGTTTGAGTTTTGATTTAGTTTTAGTTGTTTTTTTAGGTGTTTTTGAGATTGGGAACTAGATTTTCTAGTTCTGTGATGAATAGTAGCTGTAATGGAAAAAAAACGAGTGAGAAAATCAGTTCAGGATAGAAAAATCAAGATAAAATTTGTTTGCCAATTTTACTTATACAGAACCGATTGATTGGTTCCGAGGACCTAGTCTGCTAGTTTCTTTATTGTTTAACGGGTTCTTACTTCAAAAATTTTATTTTTGCTTTCTTTTAGTTTTTCCTTCTTTATTAATCTCTAAAACCTTTATATTTATCCCAAAAATCCATAAAAATTATATCCTTGATACACATATATTCATCTACTTCAAACTATGTTTGATATTACCAAGATATGCATGAACATGACCAAATAAAATGCAATGAAAACATGTAAGCTTTAAGCAAAAAGCATTACAAACTCTAATTTAATGTCTAAGAACATAAAATTGGTCATTTGGTAAAGGTTTGTAAAAATGTCAACAAGTTATTTCTTTGTATCAACACATTGAAGAGCAATATCATCTTTTTATACATGGTCATGTAAGAAATGATGTATAATATCTATGTGCTTTTGTGCAATCGAGAATACTCACTACTAGAAAATTATTAAACATCGATGAAATGTTCCATCGATGTTTCTGCTTGATGTTCATTGAAATTTTAATTCGTAACAAAATTATCGACATATTCATGTTGTCGGTTAGCTTGCTGTCAAGGGTTTGATGTTCATCAACAATTCCATCAGCGAATTAACATGCTGATGGAATATTCACACTAAAAAAATTACCGACCAGTATTCATCGGTCAATTCATTAATATAATAATTATTGATGGACGTTTCCATTGCCGACATGTTAGCTAGGTTGTGAATATCATCGACGATATCACCAATGTAATTCTCTAAAGAGGTTTACATCGTTGATTCAGTCGACAAGTCCAAAAACTCCATAATGTTTTATAATTCTCTAACAAAATTGGTTTGGATATAACTAATAGAATATAAATCTCCATCGATGATTCTATCATTGTTTCATTAATTTTTTTTTTTTT
>Ga0325410_1007712_pt1 | contig 11735 bp, 7 predicted proteins | sample PopdelMetagenome_16_FD_206182 | JGI IMG/M metagenome (GOLD analysis project Ga0325410, IMG submission 206182) | Populus deltoides microbial communities from Bellville, Georgia, United States - Xylem-PdIQD-R3 | ecosystem: Host-associated > Plants > Phyllosphere > Stem > Wood/Secondary xylem... | reverse complement strand
AGTTTGGGAGGGGAGAGGTGGGATGAGAAAGAAGAAGAAGGAGAAACAGAGGAAGAGAGTGTCGGCAGATGGGGGTATATAATGGTTTTTTCCGACGGAATCACCGACGGAATACGTCCGTCGGTGAAAGCGCCACGTCATCTCAGTTTGAATCCCTCGGTAATGCCCGTCGGTAAAATCGCCTGACGTCACCATGCCGTTGTGTATTTCCAGACGAACTGTATACTCCGTTGGTAGCACCGTCAGTATATACCGATGGACATATTCCGTCGGTATATACCGACGGTGTTACCGACGGAGTATTTTCGTCGGTATATACCGATGGTTTTTGAGACGAAATTATTTCCGTCGGTAATTCCGTTGCTTTTCTCCGGTTTTCTGGTAGTGATCAAACTTCGACTTTCGAGGCGGTGTTTGATTCGTCGTGGTGCCCTCTCAATCACTAGACAACACATGTGGTCAATAGACCTTCTGTGTGGTGTGAATGACCTTTTGTTTTCCTTTTCTTTTATTTCTCCTCTTTAATTTTAACGTCGGACCCTATAAATCTTAAAATCAACATTTCAATTTGTTTTTTTTTTTTTTTCTGATTTGGTCCATGTTCTCTTGATTATTTTTTTATATAAAATCATTTATAAAATTGGATTTTTTTTATTGCATCCTTTAATTTTCTCATATGTTAGATTTTGTCCATATTCTCTTGATTGCTATTTGTTTTATTTGAGATATTTTTTAAAATTCATTTTTTATGATTTTATTTTTTTTCTGGTTTTTTCCTATTAAATTTGATTTCTATTCTTTTGATTGTTATTTTTTTATTTTGAAAACTTTTTAAATTGATACTGTTTTTTCTGTTTCATTCTTTAGTATTAAATTGGTTGGGAGTTCAGATTCTTGACTGAGTTTAGGTCTAGGATTTAATGGGTTGTGAGTTTGAGAGATTAATCCAGTTTTAAGAGATTCGTCTAAGTTTGCCTTTTTTTTTTTTCCTTTTTTAAAGCTTATGTTTTTTTTTTCCGATTTCATTCTTAAGCATTTATTTAATTGAATATTGAGCTCTATTATCTTTTTATTATTTTCTTTGTATAAGATTTTTCACTAATTTTAAAAATGACATAGGTTTTCCCTGTTTTTTTATTTTATTTTTCATTCTTCGTTGAATTTATCCTTTTTCAAATAACTGTTTTTTAATTAAATGAAAGTATCTGATAAGATATAAACACTAAATGCTCATTTCATTATATTTTCTTTGGTTTGCTTTCAAGGTATTTACTTTAATGGAGCATGCAACTTTTTTTAATGTCGCAGACTCGCAATGTGGCCTTTTACAACGATGTTAAAAACCATCTCGGTGTGATCTTTTTGGTGGTGGAGCGGTGTCAACGACAGAGTGACGGTGGGTCTCCAATGAGCTTTTTTCTTCTTCTCTAGATTATGATATTGGGAGCTCATTTTTTATATTTAATTGTTGCTTTTTTTATTCCTTTATTTATTGTTGATGATTTTTTTATCATATTATTAAATTAAACAAGCTAATTGAACCCAGTTAAGTCACTGAATCAAGTGTATGATTTCTCTTATATCCTTAAAAATGTTGGTGTCGCCTAAACATCCTTTCTTTAGGTTTGAAAAAATTTATCTGGTCCCACGGCGTAACATAGATCAGCTATCTAGTTACTACTATACTAAGAGAACCAAAAATTAAAAAGTTGAGAAAAGAAATTGATGTTATAATATATGCAATGTAAAGTGTGTGAATTCATTTAAATTTATGTTATCAAGTTAGATATAAAGATTTATATAATTTGTACTAAAATAAATCTTGGACTTGTTGATTGATTTTTTTCATTTAATTTTTCATGCTTGTTGATGATCTTCATATAAACCTGTTTAAACTTGTTCTCAATAGTTGAGAATAATAGAATGGCTTAGGTTATACCTTAGCCAACCTTTCCTCTCTCTCTCTCTCTATATATATATATATATGTGTGTGTGTGTGATGGGGGGCAAAACATAGCAGTAACTGTAGGGATTATAACATTGGAATAATCCTACATTAATTTTTTATTCAGATATATACATGCTATACATTCTATAATATGCCCCCTCAAGCTAAGGGTGGAGGATCCACCCGAAGCTTGAATCGAAAAGCAGTAAAGGACACAGTAGAAAGCGGTATGGTGAAGACATTGGGAAGTTGATCCTGAGAGGGGATAAAACAAATCTGAATCTTTTTCTTTACAACTCGGTCACGAACAAAGTTATAATCTACCTCAACATGCTTAGTACGAGCATGGAAAATAGGATTCGCGAAGAGATAGATTGCGCCAAGGTTATCACACCAAATGGTAGGAGCCGAGACGGAGGGAACCTGCAGATCTGTTAATAAATATTGAAGCCAAATGACCTCAGCAGTACCGTCTGCTAAGGTTTTATACTCATCTTCAGTAGAGGAGCGAGCAATTGTGCGTTGCTTGCTGGATTTCCATGAAATCGGCGTTTGACCAAAGAAGACAAGGTAGCCACACGTAAACTTGCGATCATCAATACTACCAGCCAATCTGCACCTATAAAACCATAGAGAGCAAAAGAGGAACCGCGAGTGATATGAAAATCGTAAGATGTCATACCTTTAAGGTAGCGTAAAATACGTTTAACAACGGTCCAATGAGAGTCTGTAGGAGCATGTATAAATTGACAAACTTTGTTAACAGCAAAAAAAATATCTGGGTGGGTGAAGGTAAGATATTGAAGAGCACTCATGATTTGATGAAACCTTGTAGGATTAGAGAATGAAGTATCTGGCAATATAATAACTTTCAAATGAGAGATTAGAGTGTCAACGGGTTTGCAAGAAGTCATACGAGCCCGAGTGAGGATGTCAAGAATATATTTGTGCTGACGAAGCATCAAACCCATACTTGTAGACTGAACTTCAATACCTAGAAAGTAGTGAACTGTGCCTAAGTCACGAAGCTTTAAATCAGAGCTTAGTAACTGTATTAGGTGATGGAGCATAATAGAGTTGCTACCCGTAAGCAGGATATCATTAACATACACCAGAAGATAAAAGATATTAGTGCCATCAGAGAAGATAAACAGGGAGGTGTCAACCTTGGAGGCAAGAAAACCAATGGAGAGCAAAATATCACTCAGATGAGTGTACCATGCCCTCGGTGCTTGTTTTAAACCATACAATGACTTGTGCAATTTGCACACATGAGATGGAAGAGTAGAGTCAACAAAACCTAAAGGTTGTTTCATGTAGACCTTCTCAATAAGAACGCCATTGAGAAAGACAAGTTGATGAATCTTTTAATTGCACGAAACCGCAATGGAGAAGACAATCAGATGATGGCTTGCTTAATAACTAGGCTGAAGGTTGCAAAATAATCAATGCCTTACTATTGGGTAAAGCCTATAGCAACGAGGTGTGCTCTATAATGCTCAATGCTGTCATCAGCACGATGCTTGATCCGATACACCCATCTGCTGCCAACAATGTTCATCAAAGGATGAAAGGGAACTAAAGATCGAGTGTGATTAGAGTGCAAAGCCTTGATTTCATCACACATAGCATCATACCAAACGATATACTTGTCAGCATCAGAGAAAGCAAGAGGTTCTGAAGAGGGAGAGTGTAGTACCCGGGGGGAAGCAGTAACAGTGGTAGCGGAAGCAACCAGATTGGCTGTCTTCGGCTACCGCGGTCGAAGAACCATAGGGTGTTTGCTGGTTAAGGGCGGCAACACAGGAGAAAAAGATGGCTATAATATGTCCTCTGCAGCGGATACGAGGAGAAATCAACCGCAAGATCTAGGCCAGCCGAATGGGTTAAGGGAGAATCTGCTGCAAGTAGAGGACTGGCGGCAGAAACAAGACTGTCAGCAGAGGTAGAGTCGGTAGCAGCTTGGACACTGGCCAAATAAAGAGGAGCAGAGGAAGAACCAGAGGTTGTCCCAACACCAGCAGAGGGGTCACGCTGGAAGGTGGGGGTGACTGATTTGCAAGTTGTATCTGCAGCAGAATGGTTAGATAAACATGGATGTGATGATGGGTAAGAGAGGGGTGAATGCTGTGGTGGGCGGGCTGTTTATGGTGGGAAGGCTGTATGGGTAGGGAACAACGGTGAATGGAGTAGATTTGGGAGGATATTAGTGGCAGTTTGGGTGGGTGGAGGGGGGAGTGGAGGAAACCTTTGCAATCTGTTTAGAATTATCAAATGGAAACACATGTTCATGAAAGCGGACACGACAAGAGATATAAATGCGTTGAGATGCAATGTCAAAACACCGATAACCAAGGTACGAGGAGTTGCAACCAAGAAACACACATGGAGAGAAATGAAAATCCAATTTATGATTGTTATAGGGATGCAAAAAAGGGAAAATGGAGACACCCAAAAGTACGCAAAAAATGATAATCAAGAGACTGTAGAAACAAACAATCAAACAAAGATCTATTTGCAAGAACAGGAGTAGGCATGCAATTTATAAGATAAACCGAGGTTTAAAAAGCACAATTCCATAATCAGAATGGTGCTTTGCATCGCCCTAGAAGAGTAACTCCTGTTTGCACAATATGCCTATGACAACATTCTACTGTGCCATTTTGTTCATGGGTGTGGGGACAAACCAGACAATGTTGAATATCAATGATCTTAAAGAAAGTTGACAGTTTGCGTTATTCACCGCCCCAATCAGTTTGAATAGATTTTATTTTTAATGAAAGTTGAAGCTCAACGAGAGTCTGTAATTAGTGAAAGACAAAATAAACATCAGACTTGGCAACAAGATGATAATACCATATATATTTTGTTTATGCATTAACAAAGATAACAAAATAACGATAGCCATCCAAAGAAAAAAGGAGAGCAGGACCCCATACATCACTAAAAATTTATTTAAGTGGAGCAAAGGTTTTGTGACTCGTAGGTCCTAAAGACGAACACGATGATTTTCCTAATGGACAACTTTGACATTGAAGATTAAGACGTTTGTTGTTATAAATAATCTTATTTTTTAAGACTAACAATTGAAAAACACGAGAGATAGGATGACCTAACCGACGATGCCATAAATTGGCAGAAGCAGAAATGCAGAGAGGCCAATAGGCTAGAGGAACTAACGTGAAGAAAGACTTGGACAAAGTATAAAGACCATCTTGAATCTGACTTGAGAGAAGGACTTCATTGGTGTTGAGATCCTTGACATAAAACACAAAAGGGTGAAATTCAAAATAAACATTGTTATCAAGATAAAATCTCTGAACAGAAAGCAAATGTTTCCTGATTGCAGGAACATGAAGAACACTGGACAAAATGAAACAACGATGAGGTGTATATATTTTTGAATGACCGATATGAGATATGGGGAGTCCCTTACCATCACCAACATGCAAATTATCATTACCGAGATATGGTTATGAGGCAGCCAAACCTGCAAGGTCAGGTGTAACGTGTTGATTTGCACCGGCATCCAGAAACCAATTGGCAATACCTGTTGAGGAAATATTACGCAGTGCCAGATTTGCACTAGGTTGCTATCCATAGCCTCGATGCTGGAGTTGAGGGCAGTGAGGGGTTGTATTGCCAAATGTTTGGCACAATTGGCAGCGTGGATTTTGCCCCCTGTTGCACTACCAATTGCCCTGCCAGTTGCCTTGCCTACCATCACTATTAGAGGAGCTAGGGATGCTGCGGAAATCAAGTCTGGATGTAGCAGACCTGTGCCCATTGATGTTGAACTGCTGTATGCCATCAATCATGAAAACAACCTCTATTGCGGCCAAATTTCTAGGAGACCAGCAGTGAGAAAAGAAGACTGCAGGAGGGGTGTTGGGCGTGGGCAACAGAGGTGTATTGATGACAGCAGACCCCATGAATGAAAGGGATGTTTTGTGAAGGAATTTATGTGTTAGAAGATGACTATGAAGATCGGCATACGAGAAAAGCTCTGCTTTGGTCATAATACTTGTTACTAAGTCCTTAAACTCTCCTCGAAGGTTACGAAACACATATAAGTTGAAATCCTCCAGCGATACCAGCCGGCCACCAGCGGCTCATTCATCAAATAGGGCCTTAGCCTTTTGCATAAACTGAGTTACCGACTTATCACCTTTTTCATAACCTAATTTTTGACAAAAAAAAAATAAAATGAACAAAAATTGAGGTTTGGATCAAGACAACACAAATGGGAAGCTTTGAGGGGTTAATCATGTTGGTTTATGACTTTGGAAGGTAATTTGGAAGGAAATTGAAAGAATTAACTAGTATGGGGTTTTAATTAAACTTTGATTGGGTTTAATTAATGATATCGGGAGCTTGATTGAATAACGGATAAGTTTGAGGATTTAATTAGGCTTAGAATTAGTTTAATTAATGAAATCAGGGGCATAATTGAATAAATATTAAATTTTTGAGTTAATTAAGGGCAAAATTACAAGTGATTAAGGTCCAGGGACCATTTTGTAAAAGGTGCTAAAATTCTGTCCAGGGGCTCGATTAAAAAGTGTCGAAACTCAGAAGACCAAATGGAGAGATTGCCACTTCCAGTCAGAAACGACGTCGTTTGTCATTTCCATTCTTCGTCTTCTTCCCTCTAAAAACAGAGGAGGCTCCCTGCGACCAAGCAACAGTGCAAAACACCACCAGACACAATACGGAGCCTCGAAGATAGATAAAAAGACTTTGAGAAGAATAGCTATGGAATTCTACATAAACGGGGAGATTTTGTATAAAAGATCATTTGATGGGACCTTGCTGAGGTGTCTGAGCGATCTGGAAGCCAACAAAGCCCTGCAAGAAGTGCATGAAGGAATTTGTGCTACCCATACAGATAGACATATGATGGCCAGGCAAATGCAAAGAGCGGGTTATTTTTGGTTATCTATGGAGAAAGATTGCATAAATTTTGTTTGAAGGTGCCACAAATGTCAAGTGTATAGCGACAAAGTCAATGTACCTCCCACACCTTTATTCAACATGGTGTCCCCTTGGCCTTTCACAATGTGGGGGATAGATGTGATCGAACCTATTAACCCGAAAGCCAGCAATGAGCATCGTTTTATCCTTGTAGCAATTGATTACTTCACAAAATGGGTAAAGGCCTGCTCATACGCCCATGTGACTCAGAAGGTTGTCAAATGGTTCATCGAGAAAGATCTAATCTGCAGATACGGTGTATCTAAGAGAGTAGTAACTGATAATGCTCAAAACTTCAATGAAAAAATGATAGCAGACTTGTACACAAATTGGAAGATCAAGCATTCCAACTCATCTCTTTACAAGCCTAAGATGAACGGCGTCGTAGAAGCTACCAATAAAAATATAAAGAAGATTGTTCAAAAAATGGTGATTACTTATAAAGATTGGCATGAATGGCTTCCTTATGCTCTCCATGCATATCGAATAGCAGTGAGGACATCAACAGGGGCTACACCATACTTTCTAGCATATGGAATGGAGGCAGTGGTACCATTAGAAGTAGAGATTCCCTCTTTAAGGGTCCTTATGGAATCAGGGCTCGAGGAGTTGAGTGGGCCAAGATACGATATGAGCAGCTAAATATGATTAGCGAGAGAAGGTTAGCTGCGATGTGTCACCACCAGCTGTATCAAAGAAGGATGGCTAAGGCATATGATAAGAAAGTTCGACCAAGAGAGTTCAAAGAAGGAGATCTTGTATTGAGAAAAATCATACTACTACCAGGAGAAGATCGTAGTAAATGGGCGCCCAATTATAAAGGTCCCTACATAGTGAAGAAGGCGTTTTCAGGGGGGGCATTGATACTGACAAGAATGGATGGAGAAGATGTAGTTAGGCCTGTGAACTCTGATTCAGTAAAGAAATATTATCCATGATGTATAAGTTATCGAATCAATAAAAATGGGAGAAATGTGAAAATGGTCGCTTAAAAAACCATTATTTGGCAGAGTTGTTGACAAAACACACCTAAGAGCAATGACCAGTACAAGGGGGCAACATTATGTTTGGAAGGAAAAATCGATCCCTTTTAGAAAAAGAGATGAACATTTTCTACGACAAGACAAGGGTGCATCTTGGTTTATAAAAGACAGCTTGATCCTTTTAGCAAGTGACAACGAATGTTTTTAAAAGTGAGACGGGGATTAATGAATGATCCTTTCAAATTATTGGATGAGATGAAAAATCTTTAGCAAGCAAGTGGGTCACGATGGGCACCGTAAAGGCTAAACTGTGTAAACGAATCAGGGAAGAGACTTGCATGGGCCAACTCGAGTAAGGTAGAAGCCAAACGACAAAGATTACCCAAATCAGAGATGCAAGTCGTCATCAATCAAGCAAACAAGAAGATTAAGAAGAAATGGGGGCCTATATTTCAAATCAGGTAAAAATGCATGCATATCATCTAAACTTTGAGACATTGGATAATGATTTTTGCAGACTCCACAAGAGACATCCTAATTTTTGACAAAAAAAAATGAGATGAACAAAAATTGAGGTTTGGATCAAGACAACACAAATGGGAAGCTTTGAGGGGTTAATCATGTTGGTTTATGACTTTGGAAGTTAATTTGGAAGGAAATTAAAAGAATTAACTAGTATGGGGTTTCAATTAAACTTTGATTGGGTTTAATTAATGATATCGGGAGTTTGATTCAAGAACAAATAAGTTTGAGGACTTAATTAGGCTTAGAATTAGTTTAATTAATGAAATCAGGGGCATAATTGAATAAATATTAAATTTTTGAGTTAATTATGGGCAAAATTACAAGTGATTAAGGTCCAGAGACCATTTTATAAAAGGCACTGAAATTCTGTCCAGGGGCCCAATTAAAAAGTGTCGAAACTCGAAGGACCAAATGGAGAGATTGCCACTTCCAGTCCGAAATGACGCCGTTTTTCATTTCCATTCTTCGTCTTCTTCCCTCTGAAAACAGAGGAGTCTCCCTGTGACCAAGCAATAGTACAGAACACCACCAGACACAATACAGTGCACACGACCTCCACCACTAGCTGCTCAGTTTGTGTCCGTATCCCTCGTCGCAAGAACAAACCATTGACGTATGAAGAAAACCACTTCCAACAGTCCGACAATGGCAGGACTGTTGATGTCCCCATCTGACATGACCAAAAGATTGATATCTTCTCCCAAGTGCAGGAGTGTCAAAGTAATAAATAACCCGGCAAGACTGGGGTCGAACCACAGGGAGGTTAACTATATAAATTATAAATAACAACAACAAGTTAAAAAGAGCTTTGAGATGTGATATTGATGTAAGGATTAAACAAGGATAAAATAATTGTTAAGGTTAGAGGATCCATTAATAGTATTTCAAACAAGTATAGTATAAACTCTTTTTATTACTCAACTGGAAACCACACACAAAGGAGGTTCCAATCGGATTATAAATTGTTAACATGATTACATTAGTTATCTTATTCGAATAATGCTAATACTTGTAAATGTCAAGCATTCATGATTATAACTTATGTTAACAATAAATCAAGTTCCTTTCATAGCACAGGTGTCGGTTATACCATACGGTTGGGCTATGAAAGTGCCAAGTATTTGTTGTACCAAGGGTTATACAACATAAATCTAGATTAATCATTTAACAAACAAAGTATTAAAAGTGAACAAGATAACAAATATAAAACATGTTAGTATCAAACATTAAGGTTCATGTTGAGTTTATATTATACTTATTCTTACACCATTAGTGTAACCTTTTCACTTTGACATGATAAACTTAGCTAAACATAATGAAAGAGAAACATAAATAAACAAGGAAAGGAAATGAAAAGCATAAGCAAGAGATTAATATAAACAAAATTTAAGCATTACAAAATATAAAGAGAGAGCAAGAGCATGATCTTGATCTGAAAACCAAGATGCCTAAATACATGGCAAATGCCTCCTTTTATAGTCCAAAATTCAGAACTATTGATTTGTTGACTAATTGTTGAGTGGGTGACCACATATTGACTTGGTGACAATCCTTATCTTCTTGTCTGCCAAAAACATCATTGATAACATCATAATTTGAACAAACTTAAATCATGAAAGTTCTAGGAAATTATCTTAGCATTCTAGGATAAAAAAATTAAGGTCATTTGGACTTCTAGAACTTGAGATATAGGCTGAACACTGAACAGTGTCTGGGCTGCAAGACAGATTCGGACTTCTCCGTTGTTGCTACAATTTGGACTTGAAAACTCCAGTTATGACCCAATGACCGAACAATGTTCCTGTTTGGATTGAACCAACATCTCTTTTCTAAGTTTGACCCTCTCTTTTTCCTTTCAATTTCCGTACTTAAACTCATCAATCAATCCTTTCATTTATGTGATAGGCTTGCATTTAAGATGAATATTTACCATAAATTAAATATATCTTATGCTATCAGACATGTTATTATAAAACATACTTTAGTTAAGGAGTTATTGATACTTCAAATGCAAAATGATGATATAAAACCTTGATAAAAATGCACTTTTAAATACTAATCACACCCCCCTACCAGCTTATTACTAGTCCCTAGTAATCAAAGCGTTAAAATAGAACAACAATTTGCAAATTCCACAAAGTAAGGCATTCATCATTCAACTTCCATTAATCTATCCACATAAACAAACTCTCATTAAATTTATATATCTGCTCAATACCTCTTAAACAACATATTAATAAACCTTCATCTTTATGTGCTCAATATATAAAAACATAGATGATGGGGCTTTTATTGGAAGAAAACAATATTCTGTTCTAATGTTTAAGGTTAACTTCCTTGGGTTGGGATTATTATCTTCTTCTTTTTTCTTTTTTCCTTTTTTTTTCAATATATATACATATAACTTTAAACACAATGCATCTTTAAACTTATCTTCATTTTTATTATCATCATTATTATCAGTTTTTTTTAAAAAAAATACTATCCCTTTCCCTTAGTTGTTACCTTTAACAAAAGAACATAAATAATGTAATAATTCAATGTGCAACCCACAATCATATGTTAAAGTGTGTGTGTGAAAATGAAGGTTTAAGAATACTTGTTAAATGAGTATATGAGCAGAATCAAGTGATAACAATGCGAGAGTTTGTAAACCTGAATATTTCAAGAAGTATTCTAATAGGCCTTGTTATGAATATTGCAAATAACCATTGGAAAATGTTTACTAAGATGCGTCTCAAGAGTCACTAAAATTCCTCCTTACTCTGCCATCCTAGTAATAACAGTTTTGTCAAATGGCTTTAAAAACAAAAGTAGTTAGTTTTTTTTTTTTTGTCAACTACTACTACCCTCTCCCCCCAACCAAAACGAGACATTGTCCTCAATGTCATAAGGTAGAAAGATAGAGTATAGAAAACATCACCTGAAACAACGAACACTGACAAACCTGAAACACACTTAAACAAATATAAGAAATAACAAAACAAAATACTATGCTATTAATAAAACCAAAAGACATAAGGTTTCACAAACGAAGGCTCAAATCCAATCTAAGCTTTTTACGGCTTTCCTTAGTTGACCAATTTATGTGACTCATGGAAGGATCAATTACAGGGATGAAAGATTGTAGTTGGTCAATCAATTGTTCAACAGTAGCAGCAGAGATTATGATTTGTCATGCCGAAGATGTTAGAAATTCCTGTTCCACAGCTTGATCAAGAAAAGACAACAAATTATCATAAAAACCATTAACATTTAACAAACCTATAGGTTTATGGTGAATGTGCAGTTGGGCCCAAGAGGAA
>Ga0325410_1007709_pt1 | contig 11740 bp, 11 predicted proteins | sample PopdelMetagenome_16_FD_206182 | JGI IMG/M metagenome (GOLD analysis project Ga0325410, IMG submission 206182) | Populus deltoides microbial communities from Bellville, Georgia, United States - Xylem-PdIQD-R3 | ecosystem: Host-associated > Plants > Phyllosphere > Stem > Wood/Secondary xylem... | reverse complement strand
AGAAATCAGCAGCCCAACACTGACTCTGACTCTGTTCCAAAGAAAAAGACAGAAACACGTATTTGGACGGAACCATCAGCAAAAACAGCACAAGCACAACAGCACGCCACGCAGTGTCGAAATCTACTGTCTCTGACCAAAACATGAATTTCGCAGAACAGGAAGTGGATTTATTTGGGGAAGAGGAGGATGACAATAATGGGGCTCGCCGATCGTCCCCTTCCTCTTCACAATCATCATCGTCGTCGTCTTCCGGCTCGTCGTCGTCATCTTCGTCTGCCGCAGCTTCATCTTCTTCAGATGGCAGTGATGGCGAAGAGAGCGATGGAGGACGCGAAGGTGGGGGCAGTAAGAGCGGCAGCAGTGGAGGGGAAGAGGAGGGTGGTAGAGAAGTGGAAACTAATAATCAGTATTATAGTAATTATAATGATAGTAACCATGAGAGGGGCTCTGATGTGAATGAAGAAGAAGACGAAGAAGAAGAAGAAGAGAGAGATCTTTTTGGGTCTGATAATGAAGATTATGTTAAAACCACTGTTATCAGTCCTCACCCAATCCCTGGTATAACTTTTTATTTGGGTGATTCTGTTTTGTCTTGGATTGAATTGGCTGTTATTATGGGATATTAGTGGGTTTTAGGTATTTCCCATTTTGATATGCAAGATAATTACCACTACAGTTGCTCAAACTGTTTATAATTAATTAAAAAAAAACTGAACATTAATTTTTTTTTACTGGGTTATAGTGTTGTTGGAGCTTGATTTTTGAGAAATAAAATTTAAATTTTTGATGTCATGGATGATTTTGACAACATTAGAGGAAAATGCAGTCTGGTTCTCTTACTTTCAAGTAATAAGATGCATGATTGCCTGTTTACCATTTGAAGCTTTTGATTGTGGGGTGGACTAACCTAGTTCTACTTCACAATGAGCAACTTATAAATGTATTTATTCATTTCGGTTCCTTTCTTGTCTTGCAATCTGCTTTTCCATATATTCATGATTTTTTTTCTCAAAATTTGTTTGGCAGTGTTGCCTGCCATGCGCCATCCACACAATCCGGGTAGGGGGAACTTTGGACGTGGTCGTTGGCACAATAATAGAGGAGCAGGCCTCCTTCCCCGGCCTGGATTTCCACCCAGACAGGGCTATGGCTATGGTTCTAAATTTGCAAATGGTCATCGTGATGAAAGATTTGTTTCTGAACTGAAGTTTTCCAAGAGTGATGAAACATTATCGAGAAAATGTGTTGCCTTTCAGGAGGTAGACAACTTATCTATACTTTGTAGTAATGTTTTTTTCCTCAGTAATCAATCAAGTACTTTGCTGTTTGATCTGCTAACAGTATCAACCGGTATATCAGAACTTCTAGATTTTAATATCTCACCATGTGATGGTTGACCTAGTTACCAAATCTAAGTGTTCTACATACTGGGTATTCTTTTCTCTCTATAGCATCCCCAGTGAATAAGATGGGAGGCAAGTGACACAAAAAAAAGAGTAAATTTGGGTGGTTTGAACTTTATGTCCTTGTACAATTTGGCAGTTTTATTTGGACTTTTAGACCCTGCTGGTGTACTATCTGTTACAATGCAAGATCACCTTGCAGATGTACTTTATACTGGTGTTAATCTATTTTGGTTGCTTGGTGAATATTTCTTAAACCATTTATTTGTCATGCTGATGTTTTCCTTTTGCTCTATCCATAGCCATGCGAACTTGCTTGCTATAGTCGAATCGAGGGTGGAGAAGTCTACTTTGATGATCGCAGCTTGGTAAGCTTTCCACACCTCTTTATCCTTGAATTTATTATTCTTTCTGAGGTTTCAATTATGAATGATATACTCTGTTCCTATGTTTAGCGCATTCATATTAGTCTTTATTCCACATTATTAGAGGCTTTTCAAGCGTCTTATTTCGGAAGATGTTGGAGCTGATCTGAACGAAGGCTTTGATACTTTCATTGAGAAAAGGGGTATGGCTTCAATCTGGAAACTGTTCTTTGGTTCCATAGCAGAGATGCAATGGACATCAAATATTCAATGTCTCTTGCATTTATGCATGTATTTGTCTGGGATATATTATGCTGAGGGCTAATATATTCAGATGCCTTTTTTTCTCTCCTCTGTTCTAGACTTGGGCTCCCAGGGATTTGGTGACCTTCTTGCATGCATAAGAGACAAAAACATTCCCCTTCAAAATATGCATTTTGTGGTAAGAAATGTATTTTGCCTCTTTAGTTTCTATATTTTATTTATTCCTGTGTTACGTTAGTGAATTCTGTCAACTAAAACTTTTATTCTCCTCGTCTTCTCTCAGACTTTCCGTAACAACCTTAACAAGGTAATTTCTAATCTTTTTTTGCTATATGATATCTACACAATATCACCTGCCAACACTAGTGGTGAATCTAAGTTAGCTGGTTTGGTTGAGCTACACAATTCTCTTGTTAATCTTTTCTGGGTCTCTGTTTGGCTTCTCAAAGAATACAAGGAAAATCAGCTTTCATTCAGTGTGCAGCTTAATGAACTATCACTCAAGCAGAAAAAGAAATTATAATAGATTCAGTATGCACCTTAACACTTGGAAAAGGAAAGAACATGAAAGTTAAAAGTTCAATGGGTTTTTAATGGTTTTAAAAAACCATTAAATCTTTTGATGGCCTTTCAGGTTTTTTTTTTCTTCATACACAGATACTCGCAACTGCTTATATGCGACATGAACATTGGGAAATGGGGGTGCACAAAAGGAATGGAGTTGTCTATCTTGATGTGCATAAACTACCAGAAAGACCGCAAAGCGAGTTGGAGCGTAGAAGGTATTGGACTTGCCTATATTTTGTAATGATGCTGACCTGTCTGTAGGTTCTTAAGGTCAGAAAGCTGCATACATAATGATGTGTTTAGGATTGAAGGATAACTCCTTTCTTTGCACATACACATCTGGATGCTATCTCATTGTAAAAGTCTTGTTAAGTGTTCTTGTTGATTATTTGATTAGAGGTTCATTATGCATATTTATTTTGAACTGTTAAATGATGTTCGCCATCTAATTAGAGTCAATGCAGATAGGTTGCTTCTTAACATGTGTAAGTTCTTTATTAACTTAGATGTTATTGGGGATATTGCTTTGAGAGCCTTGCCACTGAAGATCCAAGGAGAGCTAATGGAGAAGCGATACATCATGTTGATTCCAACGTTGAATATTGTTCTGTGATTAAAACTAAATTAGGGGCTCATCGTATTCTAATGGGTGCTGAAATGGATTGCTGTGATTCAACTGATAGTGGGAGGAGGTTTTATGTGGAGTTGAAGACTAACCGCGAGGTTGGCATGCATGTTTAATATTTTTCATTTCATCCTTTGTTTACTGTTCATCAGTTTAACCTTATTTATACTTTGATAATCTGTTATCTTGTCTCTTTATTATGCAGATAGATAATTATCATCAAGAGGAAAGATTCGAGAAAGAGAAACTGCTGAAGTGTTGGGTATATTTAGGCTCCATCACATATTTCCCTTTTTCCTTATGTTTACTGGCTCTATGTTATTTCTATACTTATGGATGGACACGTGTACTTTTGTGTGTTTTTCTTGGGATGCCAAATAGTGTCATTCATCTGTAAATGGTTTTCTTGGAATGCCAAATTGTGTCATTCATTTCTACATTTTTTTGTCATTTTAGTACATCCAGACATGATATTCTGACATCAAAGGTATATTCCCTTTGCTTTTGATTCTTTGAAACCAAAGGAACTGATTTTCTATTCCTCTTGAGTTTTTGAGCTGAAATTTTATTGAAACCAACCCTATGCAGACACTGGGCATACAAAGCCTAAACAAGGCATTTGAATGAAGCTCTTTTAAAAGCTTGAAACTCTCAATCCCAGAGATGCTTTCATGTTGTGGCTCTGGTTATGGGTAGCAGTTATTAATTCCTGGATAAATATTATAGCTTACCACATCTTAGAGATCCAAAGGAGGCAAAAATGCAAAAGAAGTAGAATGATAACTACTACATAATGCAAATTTAATTTGTTGATGATCATGAATGGGTGTCATCATTAGATATTTATGCTGTGGTTTTTCCCAAAACCTGTTTTTTATGTAATTGATGTGTCTGTTTCTTAGCTGCTTGGCAAACCTAGATGGTGACCCATTTCTGTGAAAATACTGGTTCATACGAATGAGATTTTCATTTTATTCTGGCAATGTATGTGTTGAACAAATACCACCTTTTATATTTTTTCTAACATTCCTGTAAGTTCACAATTTTCATTGCCCGTGTCTAAGTTGTCTTTTTGATAATTTGGTCAAAACATTTTGTTTGTTGACGCAAGATTTATGCTTGCCTTTTGTGGAGTTTCATTATGTGATTATATTATGAAATGGAGTATATAGGCATTTACTTTTGGCCTGTATTGCACGTGAAGGAAATGACTTGGATTGATTTTCTTTTGCAGATTCAAGCTTTTTTAGCTGGTGTTCCTTATATTGTTATTGGATATAGGTAATTTCTAGTTCTGTTGCATAAAATCTTGAGGTTTCTTATGGGACATTTTACATCACATGCATTTTGTGTCTGAGAAAGTTATTAATTTTTTGGGCAAACCTCAAAAATACCATCCAAGTTTTTGTATCAAACAGTTTTTATTTTTTATCAATTTTACTATCAAACTTTTAAAAATTCTCAATTAAGACTTCCATCCATTTTTATGGCTTTCTGTCCATGTTTCCGTCCAAATTGTACATTTTTTTTTTTCAAACGATGTCATTTTATATGGAACTTAATGTTTTCTGTTAAGTATTCTAACAAAAGCCCTTGATTGAGAAATCAAAATAGTTTAGTGGTAAAATTGATACCAAAAATAGTATGGGTGAAAAATTGATAATACCCCAATACTTTGGTGGTATATTTGATGTTTGGCCTTTTTTTCTTCTTTTGCTTTTCTGGCCTATCCAGCAAATACTCTCTTTTAATATAGATTGTAGAAAAATCCACTTTCCATGGAAGCACATCAGTTTTGGGGACATTTCAGAAGGAATTATTGCCATTTAATGTCTTGTGCAAACCCACTCAAACATGCTTTGTGCAGAGTGATATTGCTTAATGAGTCTTGGTGGGTCTTCTATTATTTTGAGAAAAATCTGTGAAGTCATTTTGTCTCTTTTGCAGGGATGATGCAGGCCGACTTGTCCGCACGGAGAGATTAACAACCAAGGATATAACACAGAGAGTAAAAATGAAAAACTACTGGCAGGTTAATGCTGTTGTCCTTTAAATTGCTTCATGATTCTAATAGCTACTTTTATTCGACTTCTTCTTGTAGCTCGTCAAACTGGATGGTTCTTTTCTCACTAAAGAAAATTTTCATTTAAAGCATTGCAATTTGTGTTAGTTAGCAAGCCGTTCCGCCACCCCATCTTTTGGTTCCCTCGTCTTATATCTGAAGAAAGGGTTTGTGGTCAGTAGTTCTTTTTAACCTTTCACAGGAAGGCAGTGAGCTTCACAAGAACACACACCACCGACTCTGCTATTTTGAGATCCAATTTCCCATGGGTCTTGTCAAGAGTTGTGCTTGTGCAGCCCCCAGTGTAGAATGGGGATGTTGCAAGCTAGAATGTATTTTGGGTGGGGTGGGGGCTTCCCTGAGGATCATACAAAGGGACCAAAGTAAAGAAAATTTGCAAGGATTGTTAAAAGATGAAAGATGCTGATGTCTGCAATCAAAAACATTGTTTAGATATTACTGTGAAATTCGTGTTCAGTATCACTTTCCTAATATCCTGACTTTCACAAAATTGTTTGGCAGGGAGGTGTGTGCCTAGCATTCGCTGATGAGGTATTATGCTGGCTTTATGGAACAGTCAAAGAAAGTGAGTTTGTACCTTTCTGTTTCTCTTTACTGAAAAAGGCATCGGTTACATGCCGGGGTTAGCTTCCACCCCCACCCCCTATTTCTGATAATTAATATGCTTATTTTTGGTTTTGCGGCTTCAGACGAAGATTACATATTGCAGTTTGCTCCGCCTTTCACACGTTTAGAGCTTCTGCAAGCCCAATCTTGCCCTGAAGCGATCACCAGCCATGTTGAGCAAATGTAGAACAGCTGGATACTCCCTGATCAAATGATTTAAACACGGATTTAAATGGGTTTATGATATTGACTTGGGTTTTTTTCCCCTCCCCATTGCTGTTGTAATCTACAATGCAGTCTCAGCTGAAATCTTGTGCCCGTCCTAAAGTGAATCGGCTTTTTTTTCAGTGAAGTGGGCTTCTCCATAAAAAAGTTTGACCTTTGTAAATTCAATGCATTGATGAAGAGAGAAGATTAACCTGTGGATCCTCTCTTAAACATTGCATCCCCCCTCGTTAGTTGTTGCCATGAGATCTTATATATACCTTGGATAACCATGAAAGAGTTGATTGTCTTGTCCGCGACTGATTTATTTAGAAACTTCCAAATTTAAAGCATGTGGTAGGGGAAGTTAAGAGGAGAAAAGACAGGGACAGCTTCAGTCACGAGGGTTTTGTCGAAGAGAAAAATTACAGGTAGCTGCTAAAAGGGATGCTGGAGAAGTCTATAGATTGTTCAAAGACCTTTTACAAGTAATATGAAACCACGTAAAACATAAATAGATTGAAAAAATGGGGGTTAGAATCAAATTTATGATTTGGGGGAAGTGGCCAGCCCCAAATTCAGTGAACGTTCTATGCTTTATCCAAAAATATATGGAGAAATGCAACTCTCTAACACGAAAGCAGTTGATTATGCTTTGTTAATTTTTTTTTAAAAAAAAGGGGGAGAGGAAAAGAAAGAAAGAAAAAAATTCAAAAAATAAATTTAAAAACTTTAATTATAAGATGAGATTTTTTGAATAATTTTTTTTTTACCTTTTTAATTTAATTTATATTAACAAGTTGAGAGCTCTATTATCATTTAGCTTATTGGATTCAAACCTTAAAACTAGTATTTAAGAAAAAATAATTAAGGTTTTTTAAAAAGAAAAGTCATACCATAGAATCATGCGAAGAAAAAAAGTTAAGGGGCTAAGATTGCGTTTTAACTTTTAACGACTTTCATAATTTCTATCAATGGAAAGATTAATGCATCTTAGTTATGTTTATTTTTGTGATTTGAAAGTGTTTTTATAAGATTTTGAATTTTTTTAATGTTTTTTTAATTATTTTAATATATTAATATCAAAAATAAATTTAAAAATATATATTTTAATAATTTTTAAAATAAAAAATATTTTTAAAAATAACAGCAAGTACGTTACGAATGAATACACCCTGACTGGTTATATCACATCGGGTGACATGTCGGTGGTCTTCTGTCCGACAACAAAACACCGACCACAACAAGCAGGCGAACTAGACAGACGCTGCTTATAAAAGAGAAAACGAGAGACAAGCTCAAAATAGAAATTCACCACCAACATATCAGAAAGGAAAAAATGCAGCAGCGAGAGGTAGAGGGAGAGGGAGAGCGAGGAAAAGAAGTGAGGAAAGAAGCAATGGAGAGCATGACAGAGAGGCTCTCTTCATTGGAGAACCTCTATTTCCCTCGCGCTTTACAATCTCACGCCACTAATCCCTCTCAACGCAAGTCTATCCTCCTCGACCTCCTCTCTCGCGACGCCGCCGTTTTCTTAGGTCCCTTTTCTAATCATTTTAATCTTCTCTTCTTTAACTGTTGTCTCTCTTAAAAATAAAACCCTAACCAAAAAATTAATTAATTTTTGAATGAAAGGAATGAATTATAAGCCTTATGTGATAAAATTAGCTGATTCGAGCCAATCAACTGAACATTAGTTTCCTAGATTTCTCTGTTAAATAAAATTATTTATTTGTTTGTTTGTGTATTTATGTGGAATGCAGAGAGATACGGAGCGCAATTGAACTCTGAGGAGCTACGGGAATTTGATATCCTAAATAATGACTATGAGATAAACTGGCACCTTAAAAATATTAGAACCAAGATGAGTCCTACTTCGGAGGAATTGAAGTCCAGGTCTGTGACCGTGAAGAACCGCAGGTTGGCTTACTTGGATAAACTCGTACTTGATGGGAAATATTTCTCAGAGGATGCCATGAGGGAGAGAGAGCCGTATTTGCATCATGAGTTTGTTGGCAAGTTTCAGGATCCAAGCGCTAGGGGAATGGCCAGGCCTGGAGAGAGGTGGTCGGAGACTTTGATGAGGAGGTGTGAGGAAGCCATTTTGGTTTCCAAGATTAGGGAGGAGCAGCAGAGGTTGGGCGTGGATGAGATGGAATGGGTGGGTAATGAGAGGAACCAACAGCAACAAGAGGAGGAAGAGGAGGAGGAGGAAGAGGAGGAGGAAGAGGAAGAACACGATGTTGAAGAGGGGAATGAAGAAGCAAAGAAAGTTAACGGCGGTGTGAGTGGAACTGAGGTACGTATTTGAGCTTGTTCTTTGATGTCTAATTTTAATTACCTTTTTCTTTTTAGGGTGCATTATTATGATTCTTCCCGATGCACATTATTAATCTTTTGTGCATTGTCAACATTTCAAAAATTGATTGTTATTGCTTCTTGCTGTTTGTATGTCATGGTTATTTCTTCTGTTCCGTCTGATTTATAATTGTTTTGATTATTCAAATGCTAGTGAAGGACTGAGAAGCATGAGTACACTGTTCTTGTATTTGGCATTTTTCGCACTCAACTATGATAATTGGATTGTTCTAGTTTCTTTTTCTGAATTTAGATTCTTTATGACAAGGGCACTAAGCTATGGGTTTTCTTGAGCTGTAATTTGCTTTCATTTCTTTGACAGGAGCTCCCTGTAATTCTGCTTTTCAGCTTTATTTCCATTTTCGATTGCTAAAGCAATGCCGGACTTTTCATTTTTTCCATTTTGTTGGCGAAACTTTCAATGTGGCCACCCAAGTTGTTGTATTACACCTGTCTTTATTAGAGAGACAGTAGTCTCCCAGTCTGCACATTGAATATCAAATGAGTCAACATTGGGCTATTATTAAATATATATAATCACCATGACCAACAAGAATGAATATGAGAACTTGGTCAGCCATTCATGAACCGTGATAATGAGATAATATGCTGCTGGTATGAAATAGAAGGTTTAAGAAAGCATTTTACCTGCATTATATCGCAGGCCCAGTAATGCATGCTATCACGAGACCTAATAGGGGCAGATATAAGGAGACGGTCCTTAATTTGGGATTGTAGTGCATGGCAGCACACTGCAAAGCACCCTCTCAATCCCAACTAATGCTTATCTCATTGATGTTACACATGCTTATTCTTCATGATGTGATTTATATGGTCCATGCTCATTTCTTTATTTTCCTTTACATATTTCGCTGATGTAACACTATTATATAACTTATAAATTTAAATTCACTGTTTAGAGTTGTACTTAAACAGCCGGTAGAATGCATGTCAATGATTTTTTGTTTTCCATCATCTTCAGATGTCCGAAGACAGCAAGCTTGCTCAATCTAGTAAAGCAGAGCATGATGAGGCAGCAACTTTATCGGCAGAAGAGATGGGAGATATGATGGGACAGTTTACCTATATCATGCACCAAAAGTTCCTTGCCGGGGAAGATCACCAGCATTTAGATTACTCAAAAATAGATGATGACGAGACCTTGGATGATCACTGGCTGAGGGAAGCGAACCATGATGCTGAGGATAAGTATTTTGCTGAAGATGAAGAGGATGGCTACAATGATTTTGTGGAACCGCACTAACTCCGTCGCTGCCGCTCTTTTTTTGTATATATAGTTAATTATTGCCTTTGTTTGCTGAATTTACTTTTGTACATATATACTCAATATTTCCTTCTGGGGTCAGACGCCCATTTTGTCTGAGACGCTGTTTTCTACTAATATTTTAGGGGAGGCAGTAGCGAGAAAGTGAACAATTGAAGTATACATTTCAATGGAGCGGACTCAGTCGCTAATGAATAGTTCTATCACAGGGTTAAAGCTCTATATTTTGAAAACTGCATGCCAAAGGCTTGTTGTTCCAGATTATGTTGTAATCAGACATCAAGTGATCGAAGTACGTATAAAATTGCAATAGCATCAGAAACCAATATATGCATTTCCAATGTGATGGCTTTGAATCATCAGTGTATTCAGAATTGGAGATGAAAATTTACACGGAAACTCTTGTTCATAACTGAATTATGACCATCATGATTAAATTAAAAACAAAGCTTACAAGCTAATTAAGGAAATAGCTTGCATACAGCCAGACATCACCTCTCCCAAAAACCACAAGCATGATGCGTTGAACAAATAAACCTACATGGTGGTCTAGCAATGCAAATATGCTATGTTGTGCTTTGCCAAAGGCCTTCTCACCATTGACATTGGCTCCATGCTGATGTTATTCTAATTGAAAAACCAAAATCAAACACGAAAGAGAAGGAGAAAAGGTGAAAATACAACTGAATTTGATCATCCATTCTCCAAGAATCACCAGCAAGACTCTCAATATACCACCGATGAGCACTGCTAAAGAACCCCAGAACATGTGATGCTTTAATTAAAGCTCTCGTCTTTGGTGTTGAAACGTATAATTGGTCCATGTGCTTGCAGCACTATCAAGGAATCCTGATCATAACTTCCCTCCTAATAACACAAACTAGTCTGAGATTGGGAACAGGCATAGAGTTGAGAGATCCATCAAATAATGTTCTAACAGCTACATGAAGGTCAACCTGGCACTTGACAAGCCATCCAGAGTAGTCTCTCCGCATCCCATACACATCCGCTTGATGATTTGTACCAGTTCTTGATCTGGGAACAAGATGCAAGTGGCTTCCAGACTCCCCGAAATATTCAACCCATCTGTACGGATCATATGAGCCAGCAAGGAATGATGGCATTGGCAGCGTTTCAAGTTGCTAGCTCCTGATCAACATTGGAATACATTTTATACTCTATATGAACTTAGTGCAAGGGCATTTACTCTTCGCCGCCCATATTTTTTTTTATTTGTTTATTTGAGAAGTTCTTAGCTCTAGCCTCTATGGACATGGTTGGATGGTGATCTCTAAACTAGATGATAAAAATATGAGCACTCAAAGCGGAGCAGGATTTTAAAAACTGAAGCTATCCTAGATGTTCCCCCGGACATTAATAAGAGCCTACAATGCTCATAGCTTGCTAGGTGGAAAATGTCCATATAATTCTTTCCATACATATATACACAAAAACATAATCAATGCCATAAGCAGCAATATGCAAAAGGCCTTCAAGCCTGCACCCACAGTGCAAATCCCATAATAATGACCTCTTGATCGAAATCTTAGCTCGCTTACCTGTAAAATCTCTCCTCTGATTTAAATCCGCATCCAGCCTTAGGCTTTCTCTCATCTCTGGTCCAGACTTGAGCAGCCGTCTTTGCCATGACAACCACTATGTGTCTGGCCTTTTCTTGCCCGTTCATTACCCTTTCAATCTATGGCAAATCCAGCCACTCGCTAGAGAAAATCAATCCACCCAATTAAAGAAACCCCAACCAACCCGTCTTGCTTTCCCGTGTATCTCCTTTTCTTCTCAGTTTATTCCCAAATCAATTTAGCAAAACCCAAACGCTAGATTTTAAAAACAATCCAGATGAGTCACCAGTCCATCTTCAACATCATCATCATCTTCTAAGTTGCGTGCTAAAAAACAACAGAAGTTGCTCTGTAAATAATTGCTGCAAGATTTCGAGCAAGAGTATCTTTGTAGATA
>Ga0325410_1007707_pt1 | contig 11742 bp, 8 predicted proteins | sample PopdelMetagenome_16_FD_206182 | JGI IMG/M metagenome (GOLD analysis project Ga0325410, IMG submission 206182) | Populus deltoides microbial communities from Bellville, Georgia, United States - Xylem-PdIQD-R3 | ecosystem: Host-associated > Plants > Phyllosphere > Stem > Wood/Secondary xylem... | reverse complement strand
AGTGTTTTGTTTCTTATGAACAATAATTTCCGGATTCATGTAGGCCACTTCAACTAGCTTAGAGTTGAGGTTGGAATCAGTGTGGTTTCCAACACTCACCAAAAGTCATGGTGGGGTTTAGCATATAGTTGCTGATAGTGAATTCCCAGAAATTCCTGAAACAACTTAAAATTCAATTTTGCATATTTCGAATTAGGCCATGTGATGGCACTGAAAAACAATGTCAAGAGCTAAATGTTGTCTGATTGTCTACTCAATTTCTAAGAGATTGAGACATTGTCTACTCAATTTTGCATGGTCTAACTCACATTGCATGAAAACAACAGATATTTGAGATGGTTGGCCTACCCGAAAACATCATCAAGTAAGCATATCTTGGATGACCCTTCAGCCATTGAAGATGGGAGATGCATCTCCCTTAATGGAAGTCCAAATTGTGAAGCTGTCTCAAGAGTCAGTTCACAATCTCTATGCCTGTTAAAGGATTTCCTGAATGAAGTTGAAGGGCAACATCTCCAACAACCTGTAGATTTACACAATTAGCAGAGAGAAAAAACAGTCCAAATAATCTAAAGAAATCTACATCGAAAAGGGCTATGATAAAAGATTGTGTGTCTGAGAGAAATTAAGTCAAGATTTCATACTTCATTTAATATTTAAAACACATAACTCCTCAGCTAATTTATTATACCGGTCATATTGGCACTGTATTAAAAGAAAATGTAATCCTTGATTATAGAAGGTGAGAAAAAAACATTGGGTGCATGGCTATCAGAAATATTTGTTGGCATGAACACTTTTGAGAACCTATAAAGGATTTAAATATTTCTGAAGAGTTAGATGCAATGATCTTAGATTGCATCTATCACTTGCCTAAAGTTGTAACTTAATACCAGATTATTCGTTATCACCTCAAGAATCCGGTGGATCTGTTCAAGGTTCATACCTTAGACATGGATCTGTAAGAGTGTTCTGTAACCCCTGCAACATGAGGACTGATTATAACATTGTTGAATTTGAGAATTGGATCATCAGGATCAAATGGCTCAGTCCAAGCGACATCAATTCCTAAGCCCCCTAAATGTCCAGACTCAAGATGATGCACAACAGCGTCGTAGTCCAAGAGACCTCCTCGAGCAATATTTACCAATAGGGCACCCTGAAAAACATATATTAAAGTGTGTTGAATGATTAGGCAGAGATGTAAGAAATTAGCTAGACCAGATAAGAAAAAAGCTGATATGCTTTATTTATTGACCATCACCTATACATAATCATTAAGAACAGTAGTTCTAAGCACCCTTGTCTATTGCACCTTTTAAAAAAGAAAACAAGTGTGGATCATAAGAGAAAATTCTAAAGGAAGAGGAGGCATCATAATTTCATGCAAACAAGGAAAGTTTCCAGTGCAAAGGAGTACAAGCAACACAAACCTTTTTCATTGAAGATATGAATGATTTGTTCACAACACCAGCCTGAGAGTGCAATAACCAAAAGTGGTGAGTTAGACAATCAATCTTGTAGCACAGACATACTATTGGATTAGCCAATCAATTATATAAAATAGACATTTGGAGAGAAATACAATACCAAGTATGATGCAAAAAAAAAAAAAAAATACACATCTCAAACAGAAAATGAAAAAGCATAAATATCAGTTGACATTATTTTAGCAAGTTCAAATTAAAAATTAGAATAGGAGAAAAATACAAGGGTTGAATAGAAATATAGGACAATTGTTTTCACATTCAAATTCTTTGTCGCCCAAATTGCTCATTGATATCTTCAAGCAGTTCATTGAATAGACCAATCAGTTAAATCCAAATCTAGACCTCCAAAAGTAAATAAATAAGCTAAAAATGTTACCATTTAACTCATGAACAGAGTATAAAATTAGAAAGAAAAGCATGGCCTTCTTTCATTTGACATATAAAAGGTATGAAACCAATTTCAAGAAGGAAGTACAGAAAGAGTTAAAAGACAACAATTAACAAATGATGGAGAGGGAATAAATTGTAAGATTTCTTTCCTTCTCTATGCTATATTAATTGAAAATTTTCCTTTTTTGATAGGCTAGAACTTTTCCTTTGATGTAAGAATTTTGGAAAAATACACTGAAAACTAACAATGTATGAGAACATTTTCCATTATGTAATAAGATTTTTGTTCTAGACAGGAAGGAGGTGGTGAAGCAGAAACGAAGTCAAATAAATACTTCTTTTTGCCATGCACTCGGGATGAATGCAATTGATCAAGAATTCGTTGTGCTAGCTGGCAACTTGTCCGAATGAGCCAACTCCAAGTCCACTGAGCATCTCCATTTCAATGCAATCCAATAGGAAATCTTTCCAAAGTACACAAAGTACAGAAGAGAGCATAGGCTTACTGTCTCTTTATTCATCCTCAAGCAACAAACAACTATGTCCGACTCTCCAGCAAACTTGTAAATATCTTCATGACTGCCCTTCTCGTCAACCAAATTATCATTGGTACCATTTTCAATTAGGAAACCTGAGCATATGTAATGAATAAATAAAAAGCCTTCAGACCAATTTTGTTATGTTACAGTGAACTCTTGCATACCATTGGATTGAAGAGAACCTTCAGAATGCAGTGCCCAGTTCCTTTTTGTGGCAATAATCTTGACACCGAATGGTCGCAAGCGCTTTGCCAAATCAATCCCTATATTTCCAAACCCCATAATGAATACCTACAGAAGCCAAAAAATCCAGCAAGGATATGTGATTTTCAAAAATCAGAGAAGATCACAAAAAGGTAGATGGAAACAAATATAAAGACTTTTGAACTAATTGTTAAATTTTAATAAATAAGTAACCATAAATTCAAGTTCAAATGGTAGAACAGAGGTCTTTTCCAATTAAAATTTTCTCAGTAGACTTTGACTACCACCACTGATGAGTCCTTTCCTCACAGACTGCTTTATTTACTAGAGGAACTCAAGACTTGTTACTCGAAAAGAACATAGTTTTTTAAGCTTCTGTCTCACATCCCCAAAGCCTGTAATTTTATAATTCTTGCACTAATAAATGACTTGTGCTCTCACTTTTAAGTACCCTAAAAAATATTTTGAATTGTAAAAAGAGGCTTATTTGAAGAAAAATGACGGACTTTAATTGGAGCTAGCAATTTATATTTTGTGCTGTATGTGTCTGCACACTTGCATAAACACATACACAGTTTTCTATTAGCATAAATACAAACAAGTGCGCATTTGTTTATATACATGTACTGTTCAATCAAACTTTACATAGAGTTATGGCCTTTTATGTCTTCAATTTAGGATTGCCATGCCAACAGCCAGATATCATATCTCCATGTTGACACCAGGAGCTTTGTTATCAAACCATTCATTATATATTTTTGCATAACAGAACTTAATAAACAGAGTTCTCATTTCTTTATTCAATTTGCAGATTGTATCAAGAATTTACATTGTCAACATTCATTCCTCGTGTGTTTTTGTGAAAATCACATAAACATTAAACCAAGGAAAAGAAAATCTAACTGCAAAATATTCATGAAATTTTTAAGAGAAGTAACCAAGAAGAATATTAGATGAGGATGTAAAAAAAACCCGTAAAGATCTATACTCACTGTCTTGCCAAGTAGTGTCTCACCAGCTGGTTCTCCAAGCCTTTTCTGCTTTATGGAAATCTGCATCTCATTCTATAGCAGTAACACAAGTTACTCTGATGATATAATAAGTTCATACAGAAAATACGTAGCAAAGCAAATAAAATAATCGCAGCATGCTAAAGTGAAGATTCATTAAAAGAGTGCTACCACAGTGCATAGACAAAGCCAATTTTATTCAAGAGAAAAAAAGGACAAAGCCTGCTGCTTCGGGAAGCCAAACAGTTGTTATGTAACTGGTGCTGATGTGCACAGATTTTACAGATACATGACCTCCTAGTAGGGATGGTAGTGCTCCCTGAAAAGTAGCCTGACATGGTGATGCATGCAGGATGACAGAGTCATAAAAAATTGGACAACTAAACAACAAATGAACAACAACATTGGAAACGGGCTTAGAATCGGGGGCCTTAGAATCAGGAATGTGCATAGAACAGAAAATGAGCCTGTTAAGATTGTGCATCTCAATATCTTCATTTGCCAATCAGCAACTTACGTTGTTTGTTATTCAAGGACTCATAAGAAGCATGACATCTTTATAACCATACACTGTATTTTAAAGATGTCACTCAAACGATATCAAGGGAAAGTTAGATACTCTATCGATTCAAGTTACTTTTGATTCATGGATCATATAAAACCATAAGTAAACAGAAAATTTTGTGTTTGAAATAATTTGTCCACTTTAGTCTATATGTTATTTAGGGATTTTAACTCAAATTTCACTCAAACCTCAGAAAGTTGAATTAGATTTTGAATAAAAGATCATCACATCGAAGAAGCACAAAGAGAAATAATTAAAGCACCCATGTCAAAAGAAAAGGATTTTAACATAAAACATAATTATCAAAACTTAAGGAAGTACATTTCAAATGTGACTAAAAAGCCATTTGCAAGTCAAACAAATTATATACTACCTGCCTTTTCTGAACAGCTAGTTCCAGACTCGAAATGATTTGGTATCATAACAGCCAAAAAGCATTGTGGCCCAAAATAAAGCTCAATAGTGGAAGAGGATCCACATAACTGAGTCAAACTTTGAGATTGAGTCTTAGTTTAGTTGAGCTGAGATTAGAACAGAGTATGAAAGTTATTTCTAGTAACTAAATAAGCACAGAAACCTGTTTCCGAAGAAGGCCCAACATTAAATATATGGCCATCTCTGCACATGATGCTGCATTTCCAGTAGCATCACCTGGAATTCTGGCAACTTTAATTCCGTACTTTGTAGCAGCATCAATATCAACTCCTTCATGCAAAGATTTATGATACGCAATCAATTTTGATAGTGATGATGCAACAGGATAAAGAAAATATGAATGGATCAGGCTGATAGGATACTAGAAACATCAAAATTATCGTAATTTAGATTGTTACCTTCAAGGCCAACACCAAACTGCATAATAAGTTTCATCTGAGTTGCACGGGATATAATGTTTGAAGTTAGCCGCATGTTTTTTACTATGCAAATGTTGTAGTTTGATATAACATCAGGCACGACAGCAAGTGGGACATCATCAACCTACAAGAAGTTAGAAAATAGCAATATAACAACTGAATACATAATGAACAGGTAGTAGAAAAATGATCTAAACAGTAAATATGTTTTAAGTAATTATCTTGTTATTATTTAGGAAAAAAAAAGAAGGAATAGAACGTATAGGTTAAGCAAAATGTCACAGGCAACTTTTGGAAAATATCTAATATACTTTCATGGAATGCATTATGTGGTTAGTAAAAGCAAATAACGCCTCAGAAAGAAATGAATTCTTTCAATCTACAATGCTAAGAATATGTATAAGAAATCAGCCACGGAGAAATAATGCAGACAAGGACATACCTGGATGAAAGGGTACTTCTGCAAGTATTCTTTAGTGTACTGATGAGAAGCAGGGAAATATGGCCCACAAAAGAGAACACGAGTGATGTGCTTGTCACTGTTCCCAACCATTTGCTCCACCTCACTCAATGTATCTGCAATGAACAAACATTATGCAATGAAAACAGTAAAAGTTATAAATAACTGTTCTTTGTATTATCTACAGGAAAAAAAGAAGAATATTTTTGGTTGATGAATGTGCTTGAAAGGCCAGGTAAATTGTGCAAAGTGCAAATTCCATTTTAGTGAAATCATGTGGTGAAACTTCCTCATGAAGGAATATGTGAAATCACTCTTTTTTAAATAAAAGGAACTTACTGCTAGCCTTAGTTGAAATAGATTCAAACATAGTCACTGGGAGCGTGCATTTCCAATAAATACAACTAAATTTTATATAAAAAAATGGATTTCGCATGAGAATAGTAACATGTTTCTAATGTCATTACTGAAAATCCAAATATCAAATAATATACCATTGTCTAATCGGTAAAAACTAGATTCTGCGAGTGGGATTAACAAATCATATACAGCTGGCTTAAATTTGAGAGTCTGAATTTAACACTACAACCAAATTGCAGTTATATGGCCTCTCATCTTTACATCTTTAAATAAAAAGAAGGCAAATCAGTGCAACTATATGTGGACTTCCCATCCTCCCCAAGACACAAGCCAAGATTTACTAACCAAAGCGAGCTCAGCCATGCCATCTCTCTCATTAACCAGCACTCAATCAATACAATAGGTACAGCATTTTTATGCTCAGAGTAAAGACATTCATTTTGATGACTAGTTGAAAGATCTAAAAAGTACGAGAATAATAAGGATTCTTTCATTGCTTAATGAAAACTCAATCTTTCACATTCTGATTCATGTTCTCCGCATTTTAAAGACTTCACCTGAACATCATCCATTTCCCCAAATCATATCTCAGGCCAGAGCTGCGCAATCAAGGATAAGTTGACAACAATATGAACTTGCAATTAGACCCTCTTGGCTCCAATGTATATATCCATATTCCAAAGCTAAAGAACATTGATTTTTAAGAATTTCTAGCTTTAAATCAGACTAAATTTGCAGCAATCCAACATCACTGAGCAGCCTCATTCAAAAGGAATGGAATGAATATTAACTAGAAATAATCATTAAGGTCCAAGTTCACAATTATAGCAAGTATAAAGCACACAAAGAAGCCACTCATGTCTCATTCAAATAGCAGGACCAACTCATTAATAAAACTAAAAAAGAAATCAAAACCATTCAGAAATGTTAGAGAAAAACACTTTAGAACACATAAAACCATCACCAGATTGTCCGAGAAACAAATAGACAAGAGAGAATCTGAGATGACATAAAGAAGGGAAAAAGAAAAGGAAATTTAGGAAATGGGTTGCTGCTTACCAGTAGAGAAATGGAGAGGTGAGAGATTAGAGAGAGCGAAAGCACAGGGGAGACCGCAAGTTCTCTTCACAGCACTGATCAGTGTCGTCTTATTAAGACGGTTGCAGAACATCACCACGCTTTGGTTTGTCGTTATAACATCTGAAACCACAGAAGATTCTTTTGGTGGATGGCACAGGGCCAAAGGCACATGCTCCTTTGGTTGTTGAGAAGTGCATTATTTGAGAATAATTATTATTTGGGGACCTCATTGCAACTTTTTTTTTTTTTTTTTTCTAGTAGTTGCTTTTGATAGTAATAAAGCTTTAAACTGTGTTGTCAGTATTCCAAACCGTATTTCATTAAAAATATATATTTTTTTAATGTTTTTAGATTTTGATATATTAATATTAAAAATATTTTTTTAAAAATAAAAAAAATATTATTTTAATATATTTCTAAATAAAAAATATTTTAAAAAATAATTATTATTTCACTTTCAAACATCCTATAAAATTAGGCTGCAAAGTCCTACATTTTAAATATAAAATGAAAAGATAAATAATTGTGCTGTCGGTGATATTTTTACTGCTACAAGGGGCAACATGTATGTACATATGTGATGTGACCATGACATAATAGCCATAAAGTAAATTATAGAAATTTAAACTCTATAGCATTTTGTGAATTTTGGTACAATCAATTGACATGTCTTGAATTGTCACTGTAACTCTGTAAAATTCATTTTATTTTACATTATCAATTTTTAAAATATATTAGATGATGTTCAAATATTTAAGAACATAAAATAAAAGGTTATTTGGTATTTGAAATAATAATTGATTTATACGTCAAGTATTTAGATTTCTTTCTAATCTAAAGAGCTTCAAATCCACTAAAATGATCTTAAATACATGCAAGAAAAACAATTTCAATTGGAAGAACTTTAAGAACCTGCGATGGTAAAGTCAGCATTTTATAAAATATCAAGGTTGTAAAGAGTTTAAGATCGTGAACGTGAACCTGAACCTTTTGTCATGAAACCCTCATGGTATATTTTGTAGCATATAAAAGGAAGGTCTGCAAGATAATTATCCTGATAGCATTGAATGGGGGATAAATATTCTTTATCTGATAAGAATATAGTGGGTCCATGAAGGACTTTTAAACACCTAAAAAGGTGTAGCGAGATTTAGAGTTTAAGACGTCAAATATAGCTAAGCCTATAGAGGCTGAGTTCTTCCCTAATGTTTAGACTCAAAGGAGGTTGGTCACTCCCCTAGACATGCCAAGGGAGGAATATAATTTTCTTGGACTTGATTGACTGCCAAGTTCAAATGCCCTGAGTTTGACATGCGTGTCAGACCTATTCTATCATGGGTTTGACACACTGCCAAGCCCAAGTGCCTTGAACTTGGTTGACTGCTGAGTCCAACCATATTTGGGTATGACATGCGTGTCAGGCCCACACTATCTTGGGCTTGGCGCACTACTAAACCCAATAGCTTTGGACTTGGCTAACTGCCATATGTAAGCGCATTGGGTCTGACATGCGTGCAAAACCCACACCACCGTAGACTTGGTGCACTGCTAAGTCCAAACGCCTTGAACTTGACTAATTGTCATGTCCAAATGCATTGGGTTTGATATGTGTGTTATACCTATGCTACCTTGGACTTGGTGCACTGCCAAGTTCAAGCGTAATGGGTCTGACATGCGTGCCAGATGCTACCTTGGGCTTGGCGCAATGCCAAGTCTAAGTGTATTGGGTCTGACATCCATGTCAAACCCACGCCACCTTGGGCTTGACGCACTGCCAAGTCCAAGCGCCTTGGTAATTATCTTGGACTTGACTGACTGCCAAGACCAAATGCCTTGGGTTTGGTATGCGTGTTAGACTCACGCCACCTTGGACTTGGCACGTTACCAAGTCCAAGCACTTTACCCAAGTTACCTTGGATTTGGCTAATTGCCAAGTCCAAGTATATTGGGTCTGGCAAGCGTGCCAGACTCACGCCATCTTGGATTTGGCTAATTGCCAAGTCCAAATGTATTGGGTCTAATAGGGGTGCCAGACCCATGCCACCTTGGACTTGACGCACTACTAAGTCAAAGCGCCTTGAACTTGACTACTTGTCAAGTCCAAGCGCCTTGGTAATTATCATCGATTACCAAGTCCAAGCGCCTTATCCACGCTACCTTGGATTTGACTAATTGCCAAGTCCAAGTATATTGGGTCTGGCAAGCGTGCCAGACTCACGCCATCTTGAATTTGACTAATTACCAAGTCCAAGTGTATTGGGTCTAACAGGGGTGCAAGACCCACGCCACCTTGGACTTGGCGCACTACCAAGTTTAAGCGCCTTGAACTTGACTACTTGTCAAGTCCAAGCGCCTTGATAATTATCATGGACTTGGTTGACTGCAAAGTTTAAACTCTTTAGGTCTAGCATGCTAGCTAGACCCATACTATCTTGGGCTTGACACACTGCCAAGTCCAAGTGTATTGGGTGTGTCATGCATGTTAGACCCACACTATCTTGGGCTTGGCGCACTTCGTCTTCAACTTGGCTAATTGCCAAGTCCAAGCGCATTGAGTCTGACATGTGTGCCAGACCCACACCATTTTGGACTTGGCTAAATACCAAGTCCAAACACTTTGGGTCTGGTATGCGTGTCAGACCCACACTACCTTGGACTTGGCTAATCTGCCAAGTCCAAGTGTATTGGGAGTGACAAGCGTGCCAGACCCACACTACCTTAGACTTGATGCACTGCCAATTCCAAGTGTATTGGGTCTAGCATGCGTGCAAGACACACGCCACCTTGGACTTGACTAACCACCAAATCCAAGTGTATTGTGTCTGGCAAGCATGCTAGACACATGTTAAACACCTTGGGTTTAACATGTGTGCCAAATCCATGTTATTTTGGGCTTGACACACTGCCAAGCCCAAGAGCCTTGGATTTGGCTGACTACCAAGTTCAAGCATATTGAGTTTGGCATTCGTGTAGACCTATGCCACCTTAGACTTGGCGTAAGTCCAAACACCTTGGACTTGACTAAATGTTAAGTCCAAACGCATTGGATCTGATATGCGTGCCAGAACCACACCACCTTGGACTTGGCACACTATTAAGTCAAAATGCCTTGGACTTGGCTAAATGCCATGTCCAAATATTGCACACTGCCAAGTCCAAGAGCCTTGGACTCGGCTAACTACCAAGTTCAAGCGTATTGGGTTTGGCATTCGTGTAGACCCACGCTACCTTAGACTTGACGTACTGCTAAGTCCAAATGCCTTGAACTTGACTAAATGCCATGTTCAAATGCATTGGGTCTGACATGCATGTCAAAACCGCACCACCTTGGACTTGGCACACTACCTTAGACTTGGTGCACTGTAAAGTTTAAGTGTCTTGGACTTAGCTAATCTGTTAAGTCCAATCATATTGGGTTTGACATGCGTGCCAGACCAACGCTATCTTGGACTTGGTACACTGCAAAGTCCAAGCACATTAAACTCGACTAACCACCAAACATAAATATGTTGGGTCTAACATACTTACCAGACCAATACAATTTAAAATAATAAATTAACATTTAATAAAATTGACTCATCAATATTTTTCTTAATCAACTTTTATATATATATATATATATGTTATGTTTATATAAAAAATGATTAAATTAAGTTCAAGGAATAAGTACTTAACAACAACAATAATAATATATATTTTTTAATTTGTTTATCAGTCAATTCATGTATTAATTAAGATTTAAGTTTTTCATGATTTTAAGGTTTCAATGTTTAAATTCAAAAACTAAAAAATAAAAAAGAAAGTAAATCTTTTTACTTATCAAGGTAAATATTATAAATAATATAAAATTCAAGAGTTTTTTTTTTTTAAAAAAACTAGATCCTTTTCAAAAAGAATTTGAGAAAGTAGTACATGTAGAAAAAGATTTTGAAAAATAAAATAGCTAGGAGTTGAAAAGAACAATTTTCCAATAATGTTTTCTCTTAAAATACTTTTTTGTAATATAAAAGAAATAGATTTTGAAATAAAGTTTCTGCAAAAATAACAAACTTAAGCATGTTTTTTTATTTTTTTAACTGTAGAAAAGAATAAACTGTTCTTTAAATAGATTTTGCATTTTATTTAAAAAACCAATTAATCTTTTTTTAATAAGAAAACCTTGTAATTAAGAATCCTAATCTAGATAATTTTTTTTCCTTGAATATTTTTTTAATTTTATAAAAGAATAAATATATTTATTTAATTAAAAAACAAATACAATTTTTTAATAAAACTTGTATACAAATCTTTTTCTAACCTCGATTTCTCAAAATCTATCTTCCTAATTTTTTTTTTGGAAAAGATCTTAGTTTAAAAAATATAAATAAAAAAAATTCAAAAACTAAAATTTTCTATTTATAAAAAGCTTATTTGAAATTATGATAGCGATGATGGTTTAAAGTACTTTTCACTTAAATATACATCTAAAATATAATTTTTTATTTTTTAAAAATTATTTTTAATATTAATACATCAAAATAATATAAAAATATATTTTTTAAAAATTTTAAAAATATAATTTAAACCTTGTTTTCCAACAAACCCCAAGTCTTGGAGGAACGACTTCTCAAAAGTCCTCTAAAATACTGACGGACGGACCGAGTGAGTGGCCCTCCGAGACTTAGACATTCAAGTCAACCATTCTTGTCTTTTTTTCCTTCACCTTGGAAGCCACGAAACGTTTTTGTCAGCTGAATGGAGAGTAAAAAGCAAACGAGGAGACAGAGAGTCTACTCACTGGGCTGCCGAAA
>Ga0325410_1007705_pt1 | contig 11742 bp, 4 predicted proteins | sample PopdelMetagenome_16_FD_206182 | JGI IMG/M metagenome (GOLD analysis project Ga0325410, IMG submission 206182) | Populus deltoides microbial communities from Bellville, Georgia, United States - Xylem-PdIQD-R3 | ecosystem: Host-associated > Plants > Phyllosphere > Stem > Wood/Secondary xylem... | reverse complement strand
GCAAGGCCAGATCGATCAAAGCATAAAACAAAAGCTCAGATCGAAAGTCAACATAATTCCAGACCATGAAGGGAGCATCAAGACTGGAGCTAATTACAAGGGAAGTGCAGCAGAGGAAGACTTAGCAGCCAGCCAATCAATGAAAACACCATAAGATAAGAGTCATAGGTAATTAGTAACTCGGGATGATTGTGTTGGAAGTGACAATACTTATGGTTAGATCATGGGTGAGATTTTTCACAATTATAATAATGAAAGCTATATTGTTCCTGCATAAAAAAAGGAACAAGGTCACATGCAATTCCTATTGTTTTGACCAGAAAAAGCCAATCATTTTTTTTATTCATTAATCACACTAATTTTGTTAATAAAATACAGTCTACTTGGTGCAAAGTAGGTGTGTTATGATGTAATGGCGACACTCATAATTCTCTCTCTCTCTCTCTCTCTCTCTCTCTCTCTTCTATTAGAAAGTCAAAATAAGGTTGGATTTATACAAGGCAATGATGATAGTCATTTTCCTTCTTCTTCTTCTTTTTTTTATTATCATTACATTTTCCTTTTTTTATTTTATATATATATATATCACGCATGGTGGTTCTTTAATGTGAGAATTTCCAAGTTTAATGATGGATAATATATCACGGATGGTGGTGCATCCAGAAGCTGTAGTTTAAAGTAACAACATGATCTATATATCCAAGTTTTTTTTTCCAGACAAATATAAAAAAATATAGATCATAGATATATGAAATATTATATAGTGATTTCACTCATTCCAATGAAAATTATTGTAGGAAGATAATATATGTATATATACACACACACAACTGTGAACTGCCGGCTATAATTAGAGCATATCTTTTTTTTTTATTCTCATTTTGATTTCGCAAAGCTTTTAATTCTACTAAATGACAGAAAATATGTCGAAGACAAAGAGCATCCAATTCTCATCCCCTTAATACTACCTGATGAGTCTTTAGTTCAGCAATATTCACTTCTACCGCAAAGCAAAGCAAAGGGAGAGAGAGCAAAAGGTCTCGAATCTCTGATCTTGTAATTCCTTCCAAGTTTTTTTCTAAAAGGAAAACGAAAGGATCGAATATGTTATCGATCCCTCTCTATCTTGTAGCTCCAACAACGTACACTAACCAGATAAAACTTAAGCACATAACTCTAATTAACATGGCATTGAAAAGTATTTTGCATCATTTATAAGTAATTAAATATGATCTATTCCATTGCTACATGGAGAAACTTGTGATCTGATGTAGAACTCTTTGTACAATTGCATTCAAGAAGCAAATTTGCCAACTATACATGCAGATCTGTGATATCCTAACAAATCCTTCTAAAATCTTCTATTACATGCAATCCCACAAAGGAAAAATCCAGATCCATTTTTTCTTTCTTTCTGGGTGATAAAATTGATCCGTATTTGATATTTCTTCTCGGAGAACCCAGGCTAAAAGTGCAACTCTTCCCTTTCTCTTTCTGATCTCTTCTTCATCTTTTGTTAGGGGCCTCCTGAATTGCATGTGTGAGGCTTTACACAGCACAACCCAAACCTCTAGCTTCGGACTCTTTCATGATTCTCAGCCTCTTACATGAATTGATGAACATACTGTATTCAGGGGGGGAAAACAACTGTAAGTTTAGCTAAACAATGGAGTAATTGATCGACTAATCTCCTTTTCTATTAATAAGGAAATTGCAATCTAAGAGCAACAAGAGAAGGACTTACTCCCATGGAACATCTCCAACCAACATCCAATCTCCATCTTTGTCTTCATACGTTGGTACATGTTCTGATCCATTATACCCTTCCCTCTCCGAATACTCACCTGCAAAAAGAAATATACGTGTATTTAATTTTAAATTCAAAAACATATATATTTTGTTCTCATATTAATCAAATCAACCTCTTTACAATGTTGTGTAGTTAGTTTGAAGAGAAAAAAAGGGAAAAAATGATACGTACCAACTTTGGATTTGAACATCTCTTCTAAGGCCTTAAGGAGTTCTGGATATCCTTTGTAAACCTTCAAATCAATCTTTCTGAGATACGGAGCACCATCCATGCTAACTTTCACGTAAAGTCCAGCAGCTAATTCAGCCTCTAGTTTCTTTGCTTGTAGACAGTTTTTCCTGTAAGATCTGATTGGTGGCCACCCTACCACTTGTGCCCTATAAAATCACACCAATCCACCCTATAATTAGCTCATTATTCAAAACCATGAATGCATAACCCTCAAACATCTAATCATCAACAAATTACTAAAAAAACCCAGATCACTAGAAGGCATAAACAAGAATATATATATATATATATTTAACATGTTTTGACACAATTCATCGAGGCCTCTAGCTAGGGTTTTCTCATTGCGAAGAGAAGAAGCTGGCAAACTTACTTGATGGGTGGAGCAGTTTCTTGGTCATGGCTTTTTTTGTCATTTGATGAGACGCTAGAATTTTCCCTTGATGATCCTGCGGGCTCTTCATTCATGTCAGGCAATGATCTTTTGTTGCTCTTGGCAAGATTTGAGTTAGGCGTTTGCTTCTCTGACTGTTTTGTGGCAGTGCCCGGTAGGCCTAACCTAAGCTCTGTTGCATCAAGATTAAGATCTCTCTCAAATTCCATACTCTTCTTTTCTTTGTTCAACGATCTTGAATGAAATGAAGTTTGTTCTCTTCCAAAGTGGCAGCGAATTAACTTCTCTGTATTTCCTGTGTGGTTGTGGAGCACTCTGAGATGGCTGAAGCAAATGCATGCCTACGTTATATAAGCAACTTGGCAATTGAAATTAAAGGCAAAGAACACTATTGTTTGGGAAAACAAAAACAATATTATCTTCACCCCTCATGGCGCGTGGATAACAAATTAAGTATGTTTCTAATAAATTCTTTTAATTTTAGTTAATTGATATAACTACTTATCTTTAATTCTAATAACAACTCCTATGAGTTCAAAGTTAATATATAGTTCAATAATAACTGGAAAAAGAAGAAGAAGAAGAAGAAGCATAATTAATGCTTAGGGCCTAATCTCGCAAGGATAAATTAAGTTATTAAGGATACATGCAAGACAAAAATAATTCATTATAAATAAAATTATATGTCCACCATAAAATTATAAAATATTTAAGATATATAGCATAAATGATAAAAGATTTAATTAACTTTCAGATTTAATCATGTAAATGAGGTGATTCATGCCCTAAAACGAATTCTTTTCTTCTCTCTTTTTAATAACGAAATCATGGGGTTTCAAATATTAAGACTTGCATGCATTAATTTTTCTTTTTAAAAATAAAAGATTTTGACCTGGGAAGTGGACTACACACACCCTGAAGAGAGAGTGAAGTAAGAACATTGGAGCGAGGAATCTCAAAGCACAAATTTGGAGATGGGCAGCAAATTGTCTTTGTCACATGAACGGCAAGATAGAGAAAGTTGTCATTGCATTTTGGGGACAAGGAGGGGACAAAGCTGAGCCGATCACATTGAATACCGTGACTCTCAAATGAGCGGTCAAGATGAGACCATGGATTCCGCTGGAAGAAATGAGGAGCATTGGATTAATCATGAGTGGAGGTTTGGTGCCGCCCATGTGAGTTGGGCCCACATGGGTTGTCCTTGATGGTTAAGGGCATGGTGTTTGTGGGGGAGACCCTAGGGCTTATTATTTTGGTCTTTAGATTCGGAGGAATTCAAGTTTTTGCATATTTACATGTGGGCATGGTCAAGCCCCATGAGCCATTGCCATGCATTAAGGAATTCTTTCTCATATTAATTCAACCTTTGAAAACCACAAGTCAATAACCCACCTATCCAATTAAAAATAAAATTAACACTAAAAAATATAATTTAACTAGTAGGTTTTGAATTTATCTTTTAAAAATTATCAATTCAGAGTATCATAAATCTTAAGACTATTTAAGACTAACATGTTCATTAACTTTATGACCTCAGGAGGTTAGTTGAGACGCGGTAAGCTACCCTGTATACTCACAATTATAAGAAAAAACAGTTTATCAAGCCTATGATTGAATCATAAGTTAATATTGATTGATTTGTTTCAAATTGTTTTTAATTAGATTCTTACTAGATTATTTAGGTTAAACCAAATCAAATTTTGAATTAATTATTTTTAAACTTAACCCAAATTGGACACGAACTCTTGGTTAATTTGTTGACTCTGTTAGGTTTTATAATTATAATTACAAATTAAAAGTAGACACAAAAAATGCAGATTTCCATTTTATTTTATTTGGGATGATGAAAAAAATTAATTATGTTGGGGATTTCATGGATGATCATGAAATCGAAGAAAGGCTATTTTTATGCCATAGGAAGAAGCTATGGCGTTTGAAAAAAAAAAAAAAGGCAAACTAATTAATTTGCCATTTTATTTTATTTTGAGATTAACGATAGATCGAGACAACTTTTCAAGTTACAAGTAAAAGTGTCCCTTTTCTCTCTTGATTGTGTAACATTACGACGTACGTACGTGTGTGATAAACTATATCGATCCCTCCAATTATTTTAAGAAGATAAGCATCAATAATTCTTATTAATTACTCATTGAGATCGCAGTTAAAAATGTGCATTAATTTCCTGATCCTGCCAAGCCCAATAAACACTTCAGAAACGGCCTTTGCACGTACGTAAGAGTAACGCAATGCATGTCAATTTGCGAAGCTAATCTCTAAAATTATTGGGATTTGGATAGGATGAGCTTCGTTGAAATACAGCAGAAAGTGTCGAGCTAGTTGCTTTTAATTGATAGTGATCATAACCCATTGTTTACAGTAGCTATATATCTTGAAAGGTAAAAAGATCAAGTTACTTGAAACTTTAGTCCAGTGATTACTCATATATTTATTTGATTAGACTGAGTGGATAGGTAACAAAGAGTTAATTAAGATAGTGAACAAATAACCATCTAATAGTTAGTTCAGTGATAACAGTTTGGGATCAAAGAGTTTGCTCTTCCAGTGGTTTCAGGTTCGAACCATGTGATTGCTAATATGATGATCATTAGAGACTTGCATGGTCGTTAATTTCAGGACCCGTGAGATTAGTCGAGGTGCACACAAATTAACCCAGATATATATATTAATAATAATAATAATAAAAGATAGTGAACAAATCGTCTATACGCATGTTAATAATAATAATAATAAAAAAATAGTGAACAAATCGTCTATTGAGCTTCTCTAATGACACAAAATGTATGCATGCGATGCAATCCAATTACTCTAAGAGCGTGATTGGCAGTGTGGTTGCGGATGCTTTTCAAATAACTTTTCATGTCAATGATTTTTTTTATTTTTTAAAAATCATTTTTGACATCAGTACATCAAAACGATCTAAAACGTACAAACCATATTAAATTTTAGTTAAAAAAAATTCAAATTTTTTGGGAATGCAGGTTGAACGGCGTTCCCAAACACTGTCTAAGACCCTCCAAAATATGAGTTAGGGGGTAGCTTTTTTGAATATTGACTATGTTGTTGTTGTTAAATTAATTTTTTTATATATTTTAATATTGTTTTGATATGTTAATATTAAAAATAATTTTTTAAAAATAAAAAATATTATTTTAATATATTTTCAAACAAAAATATACTTAAAATCACAACCATTATCACAAATCCGTTATCTACAAGAGATATGGATGAAAGTACAGCCACTACTTCTTTTTTTATTCTGAAAAGGATGAGGTTTGGAAGCCAAGTTCATAAACTATCACATGCTATGCAAAGAAAATATATGGGATTAATTACACATTTAATGGTGATATAAATATTCTTGGCATGATTAATCAAACATACTTTGAATCCAGTTCTACAGTATTCTTGCGATCTATGGACCATTTACTTTTTGGACACGAGGAGTAAACTTTACGTTCATACTAGAGAAAGGTGACCATTCTATTTCCATGGCACCGACACATGAACCCTAAATGGTCCTAATGTATCGAACCAAATCAACAAAATTGCATGTGGCTGTGGCATAAAGAGACCCCAAACCCCTTCTCTGCTTTTTTTTGCGCCTACTGGCATAAAAACGGCTAAATGGTGCGCACCCAAATCATATTTTCGAACACCAGACTACCAGAGACACACGGGGTCCACTACTCTTGCTGATTTATGACACTGCATTATGAGCTTTTCCTCCCGTGTCTGGTTCGGGTCTTTTCTCCAATGGTGGCCAGCCAATCTGGGGTCCACTCTACTTCAGGTTTGGGTCCCGTTGTCAATTAGGCCAGACCAGATGGGTCCCTCGAAAGCCATCTCCAGCTAATTATCGCTATCTTAAGCTTTATCTACTTTAGTTCTTAACATTTTTTTATTCTCCAAAGACCCTTTCTTTTTCCTCGGCTTTTAATTTGCCACCCAACAAGTTGGCACAATTTCAGTTTTTAATCTAGTTTGAACGTGTATTACTATTTATATCCCGTAAATCATGTAATTAACTTTATAACCCGTAAATCATGTAAATTAAGTTCATTAATTTGTTTTTTTTTTTTTTGGTAATTGGGAAGACACCCTTCTAGCTTGTTTATGTCTACTCAAGATTATGGAATCATAAAAAAAATAATTATGGTTTTTATGCCAGATCGTCAAAGCCTTTCTATTTTTAATTATTGGGTGTCCTTTACGTGTTGGATGAGAACCGCACAAAATAATTGAAATATTAAAATAATTAAAGGGGATTAATTAAATTTGTTATTATATTTTATATTTACTTTCAATACATTACTACAAGTGTAGTTGCTCTTAGTTTATCCTTTTATTTTACTTAATTCTTTAAGTAACTACTCTCCTAATAGATTCAGTACAAGCAAATTAAAATATCATCACTTAAAAAACTCAAACCCACCTATTTTTTTAAAATAAAATTGTTTTATTATGTTAAAAATAATATATTTTCATGATGATTTTGTAATTATTTTCTTAGCAAGTGTTTTGCACATGCATGTACTGTTAAAAAAAGTAAGAATAACTTGCCACAATAATAACAATTAGCCTATAAGGAAATAACCAAGGATATATTCAATTTAATATTTTTGATGTAATTTGATTGTTTTATGTTTTTCATTAGCTTGTTATTAAGTCTTTTAAAAGTTTTACTTGCTAAAATAACATACTAATAGGGTACTGTATAGTTCAGAAGTTATTTAAGTAGTTTATTTTATGTTATTTAGGATTTTATATGGTGTATAAATAAAAAAATAAAAAAGGAATTAACCTATATTTCATGATTCATTCTAAAAAATAACCTTTTTAGGAATTAACAATTTTTTTTTTTATAGAATTCAACCAGTATTGATCTTTTTCTTAATTATAGATGGAGTTGAATCTATTTATTAATATTGATAAATATATTATAATGTTAGTATTGTTTTAAGGATATAATAGTTAATCAAAAGTTTAATGGATTTCGTGTTGTATATATAGTTATAGATAAATTAAGAAAGCATTGTTTTTTCTTTTGTTGATGACTTTTTATCGTGTCCTCCTCCTTATGTGGTTATTGCTGATGGTTCTTCTTTTTAGGTTAACAATTTATTTTTTTGTTAGAAATAACAAGAGCAATTTATTATCAATGGACTATTTTTTTTCTCTTTTAATGGATGTACCGCATCTTGTTGTCGATTGTCAAACCTTACACCGTGTTTGGCGTACTCTTAAGCATACCCTCACTTCTTCGTTTAATTCTCGCATTATACAACTTTATGATTCTTTTTAAAATCTTGATCAGGGTGATGATATGGTCATTGTATTTATACAAGAAGTCTATCAGTATATGCATGCTCATGCAGATGCATATTGAGTTGTTGTTAAATGCATTCTACATTATCTTAAAGGTATAATTTTCTTTGGTCTTCGTATCAACCATAGCTAATCCTTTTTCTTGTATGGTTTTATAGATATTGATTAGGCTGATAGTGTTAATAATCATAAATCTATTGGTGGCCATCTTGTTTTCTTGGGACATACATCGATATCTTAAAAGTCAGGGAAACAACGCATTGTGACTTATTCTTCTACCGATGATGAATATAAAACCTTAGCTGATAACACTTTTGAGGTCATATGGATTTGATATTTATTATCAGATCTACATATTGCTCTTTCTTTCGTGCTTATGATTTAATGTGATAATTTGGATGCTATTTATTTGTCTGCCAAACCTATTTTCTATGCTTATATTAAGTATGCTGATGTTGATTATCATTTCGTACGTGACAGAGCTGCTAAAAAGGTCATTCAAATTCATTTTATTTCTTTCAAGAATCAGCTTGCAGATGTTCTTACAAAACCTCTCTCCACTGCTTCTTTTACTGATCTTAGATTCAAGCTTCTGGTTGAACCCCCACCCTCAACTTGAGGGCGTGTATTATAGTATATTATGTATTAAAGGCTTGTATATATTAAGAAAAAAACTTATTCTTGTATTGTAATCTCTACAATAATTATTGTACATTGTCCTACATACATATATAAATATGAAATGTTGGCTAACTAATTTGTTAAGTTTCTTATTATTCTTAACTATCAATATTGTACTGTAGTTGAAAATCCTTACCGTCTGCACTGAATAAAAATAAATAAATAGTAAAAATAAAATTCTTATACATAATCATCACTATAGGATTAAAGCTAATTAAAGTATTTTTATAAGCTCTAACGCTACTATATATCCCACCCTTCATTTGCATAAACAATGTGAGAAATATGTCTTAAATAATGGTGCAGGTACCAGAGTCATTGATTGAAGTGGCCCTTTTTTTGGGTTATGATTGAAATGGCTTTGTATGTTGTTATATGAGTTATCGCTTACTAAGCTTTAGCAATCAAAGCCATTGCAGGAGGGATGTTTCTGCAGCATAGCCTCGACTCTTGGCCGCTGTGTTAAAGAAAATTGGCCATTGCTGCACATTGCTGCATGAATATATAATGGTATTCTCCAATTAACATCGATGTGCACTGTGCGCAAGTATAGACTATATATAGAATATGGATTCATTCACCATGCAAATTAAAAAGTTTTTAATTTTACAGAATTCAAGGAATAAACTTGAACAGTATCGGCTTTTGGCACATAAAATTCAATGTAGAAAACCCTATCGGCCATTACGAGTGTAGAATTTCAACAATATTCATTTCCATCTGCTATTATTCATGTTTATATGTTGTGATCATATATATTACCATCACTTTCTCTCTCGGAAAGATCTTGTTGGAGGAGGAGGGAGACAATCCACTCGTGACTTTAACTCGGCCACGTTCAAGAATTAATTGCTAGGATATACTTGAGGGATTTTGACAAAAAAAAAAAAAGTTACGAGAAAGTGATTTGTATGATCATGTCTCGACGATAATTATAATTGTCATTATATTAGAGCAACATTAAAATTGACAATAATTATCATGTTAGTTATGCATAATCCAATAATTAATTTAAAGCATGGTCTCATTTCCCTACATTTAGAGTGACTATTCAACTATTCTTGATTAAGATTAGCGATAGGATTTGTCTGCAGTACTTTTAAAATCACGATACAGTCTCAAGAGACCTTGATATCAAATCGATTCTTCCCCACGCAATCCAAAAGAATCAAATTTGATGTTTTTGTCTCTAAGAACACCAATTAGTGCACCTAGCCATAGCCATTATTAAGCTATATATTTAGCCAGCAATTATCAGAATACATTCATCATTCGAAACCTTGAAAATATACTTGTGTTAATGTTCAAACGAGCAATTGTCATAAGCCGCGACACTTGGACATCTGGTAAGAAGGATGGAAGAAGAAATGGTTTGAAGGCAATAGTGGCATTCGAATTTGGACCATACGGTGAAAGTGAAGAGAACATTTTACCCGAGCAAGTAGGAGAGCCCCAACAAATAGAGGGATACTTATCTAAGAGGACAGTACGGACCCCTAAAAAAGGTACTCTTTCTTGTAAGGATAAGGAGTTTGTGACGAGGCTGTGTTTGTTTTGTAAACTGCAATGTACCTGTTTGGGCCTCTGTGGTAAGATCGCGGGAGGGAAACTGAGCTGACCTATTAATGTCCACACGTGTGATGTCTCTCGTAGATGTGGACAGTGCTGCCATGGTGTACCTACCGGTGATGGCTGCACACGTGTTTCGGTTTAGTGAAGGTGACAGTGAGCTTTGTTTGGTGGTGGTGGACCTTAGCCCACACGAGGGGACATCTGAGTGTTGGATTGGTTGGCATGGGGTCCGATCACTTCCTCTTTCTCTTATTTTGTTTGTTTGGACTTTGGAGGAGTAGAGGGCAAGTCCTTTTCTGCCCTAGCTTTCTGTGTTTTGTCAGCTTTTGGGGGTAATTTAATTCTCATCTATCAAGATGTTGGCTATGTCATGTACATCAATGGCCGTCTAGCATCATCATCACCACCCACAAGAGACAAGCCATTCGGTTTGACTGAAAAACTCAATTTGGTCCATCAGTCTTGAGTGATAATTCAATGGAGCCCTCTGATTCTCTCTCTTTTTTTAATCAAGTTGATGATAATTTGGAAAGTTATTTAAGCCCATTAATTAGAAATCTAGTCTATCATTGTCAAATTGGGAAATTATATAAATAAATTGAGGTGCTTAAACTAAATTTTTTTCCTTCCAAAATCATGTTAGATAGATTCTTGCTCACCTCGACAATATTTCTCCATCGGGAATATTCAATAAATGTGCAAATAATGGTGCAACATCATGCATACATTGGGTTCATATATCATTATCAAGCTCAAGATTAAGATATCTGCATTAATAGAGTTTAATTTTATCACAACTTTAATTTGTATAATCATCATACGTAACCATTACGATCTTTTATATGGGAGGTTAATTTAATTAGTGGTAGAAACTAGGGGTTGAACACGTATAATGCCTCCATTTTACTAATTTGTGTTCCAAATTGCAATAGTCAACTTTTTTTAAGAGTAATTGGTAGTTTGAGGGAGCGTCTGAGGTAGGTTTTACTTCATCAACCTATTTAAAGGACATTCCCCATTTTGTTAATCGTTGCCTGCCTGTTCTGTCAGGGTTTTTCATCATTCCTCTGGTAATTTTGAGTTCTCATGCATCTTCAAGCTTCCCCTTAGTTTAAAGTTTGCTGTGTTCATTGTATCCTGGGCTTATCAGAAAAAAAGGATGGTGATGAATGCAAAGAATTGCCAAAAATCAGGGATGCATTCAAAGAATCTCGTGAGTTTAATTAGGGACATGGATAATAAATATAAGAAACGGGCAATGAATTCCATGATTCTAGCTGCACTGGAAGACGAAATAATATAGAACGACTGCTAATTATGTAGCTATATTACAAAAAGTATTCCATTACAAAGGGGGGAAAAGAAGAAGACGGGTGCCGAAATTATTAGGGCATTGTATTGATTGCATGTGTTCATGGACTATGAAAATAAGAAAATTAGAGGAAAAGAAAAAGGACACAAGCTTATCACCTCAAGAACTCGCTGACTATGCCAACAAAATAACTCAAAGAATTGCCAAAAATTAGGGACACATTCAAAGAACTGGCAATGAATTCAATGATTCTAACCGTACGTGCTGCAAGAAGAAATAAGATATAATTTGGATACTTACGAGGTCACAAAATCCAATAAGTTGACAAATTAAATTAATATTTAATTAATCTATTATTTTAAGTAATATAATTCATTCAGCAAGGTGTTCAGTGGC